>Ga0214474_1000224_pt1 | contig 29550 bp, 26 predicted proteins | sample RVTome_2_FD_187335 | JGI IMG/M metagenome (GOLD analysis project Ga0214474, IMG submission 187335) | Soil microbial communities from uranium-contaminated site in the Upper Colorado River Basin, Wyoming, United States - RVT95D214 HiSeq ... | reverse complement strand
AACTAGCTGACTGATGAAAGACTTGGTAGCCGCAACACATAACTCAGGACCACAATTAAGATGGATAACATGGTGGCTCATTTCACTCAGCTGAGAATATGGCCTATTGACGATAGAAACGATTTGGGCACCAGCCTCTCTGGCCCTTTTCACACCTTCGATGACATCTGCCGTCTCACCACTCTGAGAGACAGCTAATACCACAGTATTCCTATCCACAGAATCAGCAAAATAATGAAATTCAGAGGCCATAACCACATCACAAAACTTTCTGCCGACTTTGGAGAAGAGGTATCTGCCAACCAGAGCAGCATATCTAGAAGTGCCGCAAGCAGTGATTATCACTTGGCCGGCTCTAAGTATATCCATGGCAATCTTAGTGAAGGACTCTTTATCCTGATTGGTAGCTGCCTCAATAGTCTGAGGTTGCTCCATAATCTCTTTAAGCATAAAGAACTGGTAGCCTTGTTTATCGCTATCGCACCATTTCGAGTCCATTTGTCGTGCTTCTTTTGTCAGCTTATTGCCAGCAGCGTCTAAAAATTCAATCCCTTTTGCTGTTAGCACTGCTACTTCAGTATCAGCCAAAGGCATCAATTTATTAGCCAACCCAGAGAAAGCCATGGCATCACTGGCAACAAAATAGCCATGTTCGCCTACTCCAATAGCCAAAGGGTTATCTTTTCTGGTACCAACAATCTTGCCTGAGTCACGGGACGATACAGCCAAAAAAGCATAGGAGCCCTCGAGTTGCGGTGCCACAGCTAAAACTGCCTTCTCGAGAGAATATCCCTTTTGCATCTCATCTTCAATCATGTGAGGAATGACTTCAGTATCGGTTTCTGAGACAAAGCGATGCCCGTTGCTGACCAAGCGTTGGCGGAGTTCTTGATAATTCTCGATTATGCCATTGTGGACAACAGCTACAGTGCCGGTAGAATCACACTGCGGATGAGCATTGGCCACAGTAACACCACCATGAGTTGCCCAGCGAGTATGTCCAACAGCTATATTGCCGGGCAACGAGCTTAAGTTATGTTTTCTCTCAATTTCCTCGAGGTTGCCAATATCTTTGGTAATAAATAATTTCCCGTCGGATAATGCAGCCATCCCTGCTGAGTCATAGCCACGATACTCCACACGCCTTAAGCCTTCAAATACAAGTGGAGCTGCCGCTTGTTTCCCACAATAACCAATAATGCCGCACATTTTGAGTCGGTTAAATCACAGAACGTCTAATTTCCCCTGCCGCTATTACATCCAGGATAAATTATATAGATATGTTAGCTAATTGGCAAAGCTTTAGTGTTATTAGGCTCTACATGATAGCGTTTTCATTGCCACCCAACCCGATTTGAGGCAAAGCTTCTAATTAGAAATGTTCAGAGAATCAACATAGCATCACCAAAGCTGTAGAAGCGGTAGCCAAGATTCTTGGCTTGTGAATACGCCTTCAGTATGAAATCCCTGCCGGCAAAGGCTGAAACAAGCATCAGCAGAGTTGATCTGGGCAAATGAAAGTTAGTGACCATAGCATCTGTTACATGAAATTTGTACTCAGGCAGGATAAACAAGTCAATCCAGCCAGAAAAAGGTTGAACTGTACCAGATAAAGCTGCTGCCTCAAGCAGCCTCACTGTGCTTGTACCCACAGCTACTATCTTTTTGCCTTGTCTTCTTGTCTGATTGAGCAAAGTAGCGACTTCTGAAGTTAATTCACCATATTCTTTATGAATCTTGTGCTGGCCAGGGTTATCAACCCTGACGGGACGGAAGGTGTCAAGCCCTATATGAAGGGTGACAAAAGCTAGTTGGACGCCTTTCTTCTGTAATTCATTGAGTAATTTCGGAGTAAAGTGAAATCCGGCAGTTGGTGCTGCTACGCTTCCGTTTATTTCGGCGTAGACCGTCTGGTAACGTTCTGCATCAGCCAGCGGAGTATAGATATAAGGCGGCAAGGGGACTCTACCACATTTCTCGAGCAATCGCTCATCTGAAAAGCGAATCAGCCTGATGCCATCTTCACCCTGTTCCAACACCTCAGCATTCATTTCCTCATCAGCGGCATCAGAGCTGCTTGCTATTTTGATTTTCGTACCGATGACAACTTTTTTACTCGGGCGGACTAGTGTTTCCCATATGTTGTCGTCCAAGCGACGTAACAGCAGGATTTCAATATTTGCGCCACTATCGCTTTTCTGTCCCGGGATTCTGGCCGGAATAACGCGGCTGTTATTAAGGACTACAGTATCTCCACTATGTAGATAATTGACGATCTCATAAAAGTAGCGGTGTTCTATAGAACCATCAAGCCGATGAAGTACCATAAGGCGAGATTGGTCTCGTGGCTCCACAGGTGTTTGGGCGATAAACTCGGGAGGCAAATGGTAATCAAAATCGCTGGTCTTCATTAGAAGAGACTTCTTATTTATTCAGGAAGTACAAGACGACATTAACTATTATTGTTATCAGGAGACTCAAAATAAGCAGGGTGACAATGGGGAAATAAAAGGAAAAACCCTCTCTCTTTATGAATATATCGCCGGGCAGCTTGCCAAAAAATGGGATGTGCTGACTGAAAATCAGCAGCAATCCTAGAATTACTATGATACCACCAACTATAAGCAGGATCTTGCCTATCCCTTCCATATGGTTAGCCTTTTAAAATTTTCTGCAACCGATAATAGCCACTAATTTTTGCGACGGCTTTAGCTGCTCGTTCCATGGTGGGGAAAACCGGTATTGAAGACTGAGTTAACATTTGTTCAATTTCAAGACGCTGAAGCCCAAAAAGCCCAGGCGGTGAGACAACAACAATCGGCTTGCCTTGTCTGGTACTGAGATCGACAAAAACAGCATTTATGTCTTGAACCCACTCCAAAGGAAAATACTTTAAGAGTATCCCTGCATCCTCTTGGATTATAACCAGCTCTATGGCTGTATCGGAAAGTATAAGCTCAAGGACTTTTCGTATTATAGAAGGATTGCTACCGCTTTGACTTACATCCACAGGATTATGCAAGATACTGCCTACCTGGCCCAGAACACCGGACAACTTTCGTCTTGTCTCCACGGATAGGGACGGAATATGAAGTCCAAGTTCAGCACAAGCATCGCTAGCTGAAACAGAGATACCACCACCACCATCTGCCAATCCACCTACCACGGCTATGCCAGTGCCAGTGCCAGTACCTTTCCATTGCCCAAGCTGCTGAAAGATTAGCAAGGTATCGGCTAGCTCCTCGACACTTTTAACTTCAACAGCGCCACATTGTCTTAGTGCTGCTGACCAAATGTTTGCCGAACTGGCCAAAGAACCTGTATGAGACATGGCTGCTGCAGCACCCACATCAGTCCTTCCAGCTTTCCACACAACTACGGGCTTTACCCCAGCCGCCTCTTTCATTGTCTCGAATAGTCGGCGACCGTTTCTTGTACCCTCAAGATAAGCACCTATAACGGAGACCCTCGGATCAGCAGCCATATACTCCATGAAATCAGCACTGTCAAGGTCAATACCATTGCCGAAGCTAACTCCTTTGCTATAGTTGATGCCTCTAGCAGATCCAAGCTCAACTAGCTTTTCACCGATGCCTCCGCTTTGAGAGATGAAACCTACTGAGCCAACTTTGCCTATCTTACCGCTGGGCCCATAGGGTACTTTACTCTCCGGAGAATAAACGCCGATGCAATTAGGTCCGATTATGTGGAAACCGCCGTCTCGTGCTTTTCTAACTAACTCATCCTCAAGCTGATATCCTGCAGCATCACCTGTCTCGCTAAAGCCAGCGGTGAAGAAATGAACAGCTTTTACTTTATTAGCACAGTCATCCAGCAAATCAGGTACGGCTTCCCTGGGAATAGAGACAATAACGTAGTCTACAACCCCCGGAATTTCTCTAACGCTAGAGTAAACTTTCAATCCTAGAAATTCACCACCTCGTAGATTAATCGGATAAATAGCGCCGCTGAAACCGGCATCCATGATAGCCTTTAGCCAAAGAGAGCTTACCTTGAATACATTTTGGGAAACGCCGACAACAGCAATGGACTTAGGATAGAAGATAGGCTCGAATTCTCGGATTAGTTCTTCTTGTGCCAATTTAACCTCGAAGTTGATTGTAACCAAAAAGGCTGGGCTGTGCAAAGCACCACCCAGCCTTAGAGCATTTGCCTACTTTCTTTAGAATATGCCCATTACCTTGCCGGTCTTCACATCGACATCCACCCTTCTAAAAGCAGGGTCAGAGCTGGTGCCTGGCATCAGGCTGATGGTTCCGGCACACGGACAGAGGAATTTAGCCCCCGAATAGATCAATACGTCGCGGACAGGTAATGTCCAGCCCTTTGGAACACCCTTCAGTGTTGGGTCATGTGTCAGGCTGAGATGCGTCTTCACCATCATGGTCATATAATCACCATATTGCGGGTCACTTTCAAACATCTTTGCTTTAGCCTCGGCATCAGGTGTCCATGACACACCGTCTGCTCCATAGACCACCTTGGCGATTTTCTCCACCCGCTCACGAAGCTTCATCTCTAGCGGATAAAGGAACTTGAAATCATTCTTCTCGTTGCAGGCATCCATAACCGTATCAGCGAGCTCCAGTGCGCCATCACCGCCATCTGCCCAGTGTGTAGAAAGAGCACAACGTGCCCCAGCCGCCTCAGCCGCCTTGCGCACCATGGCAATCTCATCTTTAGTATCGGTGTGGAAGGCATTGATGCATACTACTGGATTAATACCAGCTGTTCTGATAGTGTTAATGTGCTGTATCATGTTGGGTAGACCCTTCTCCAGGGTTTTAAGGTCTTCCTTTGTATAAGCATCGGGCAAAGGTAAACCAGCTACTACTTTCGGTCCTCCACCGTGCATCTTAAGTGCCCTGATAGTAGTGGTGAGCACTGATACATGCGGTATTAATCCACTTAAGCGACACTTCACATTCCAGAATTTCTCGAAGCCGATATCTGCCGCAAAGCCACTCTCGGTAACATTGTAGTCGAACATCTTCAGACCAATTCGGTCGGCAATAATGGAAGATTGTCCTACGGCAATGTTGGCAAAGGGGCCGGCATGCACCATGCACGGCTGGTACTCAGCAGTGCACATCAGCGTGGGATTGATGGTGTTGCGCATCCAGGCAGTCATAGCACCGCCGACTTCCAGGTCGCCGGTGGTTACAGGGTTGCCCTTCTTGTCAAAGGCTACGGTGATTTTGTCCATTCTCTGGCGCAGGTCTGCCAGGTCTTTGACTATTGATAACATAGCCATAAGCTCGGAGCTAACGGCAATGCCGAACTTGGATTGCATCAGGAAGCCGTCCATTTTTCCGCCCATGCCTATGATTATGTTTCGGAGACTCTGAGCACAGAAGTCGATTATCCAGCCCATTTCTACGCGGGTGGGGTCAACGTCCAGACGACGCAGGTTACGTTTGGCAAGTTCAGCATCGTCGTAATTACGCTCGTGCTGCATCCTGGCAGTAAGTGCTACCATAGCCAGATTGTGAGCGTTAATGATGTCGTTGATATCGCCGGTAAGCCCCATTGAGAACTCGGTCATGGGAATTAGAAGCGCATTGCCACCGCCAGCAGCGGTGCCTTTGATGTTCATGGTGGGACCGCCGGATGGCTGACGAAGTACGCCGCCTACATTCTTGCCCCGCTTGCCCAGTCCTTCCATAAGGCCGCATGACGTGGTGCTTTTACCCTCACCTAACGGTGTTGGTGTAATAGCAGTTACCTCAATATACTTACCGTCCGGCTTTTTCTTTAGGCGCTCGATGATTTTCATGAAATCGAGCTTGCACAGCCTGCCATAGGGGATAATCTCGTCCTTTTCTAGGCCGAGCTTTTCTTGCCACTCATCAGGGGTGGGCATGTTCTTTTCGGCTGCCTCTGAAATCTGCCAGTCCTTCATTTTTACTGCATCATAAGCCATATAATATCCTCCTTATATTCTTATCTATTTTAAATCTGTGCCGAATAGCCAAAAAACAACGTAATATATTTCTTTTCTAGCCAGTTATTCCTGCTTTCAACTCGGCTGCTTCTACGGTATTCATCAGCAACATAGTTACTGTCATCGGACCGACGCCACCGGGAACGGGAGTTATTGCCGATGCCTTTTCCTTGATGGCATCAAAGTCGACATCACCAACCAAGCGGAAGCCCTTCTCCCTCGTTTTATCTTCCACGCGATTAACGCCGACATCGATAACCACCGCTCCGTCTCTGACCATATCGGCAGTTATTGCCTTGGGAACACCCATAGCAGCCACGACAATGTCAGCCTGTCTGGCAAAATAGCCTATGTCTTTGGTTCCGGTGTGGCAGATGGTGATTGTGGCATTAGCCCCTTTCTTTTTCTGCATCAGGATAGCCGCCAGAGGCTTACCTACAATGTTGCTCCGGCCGCAGATAACGACATGCTTGCCGCTAGGGTCATTGCCGCTCCTGACCAATAACTCCTGAACTCCGTGAGGAGTGCAGGGCAAAGGACATGGCTCGCCTCTGAGCGCCTTGCCCACATTCACCGGATGAAAGCCGTCTACATCTTTCTCTGGGGAGATATAATTAATCACTTTTCCGGTGTCAATGTGTTTGGGTAACGGTAGCTGTACCAATATGCCATGAAATTTAGGGTCTTTATTGAGTTTATCGACTGTTTTTAGAACTTCTGCCTCCGGAGTATCTGCCGGTAGGCGAATTGTCTCCTCATGCATGCCTATTTCCTCAGAACCCTTAGCCTTAGCGGTAACATAGGAGACCGAGGCTGGGTCTTCTCCCACCAGCACCACAGCTAGTGACGGAGTCACCCCCTTCTCCTTAACTTTTTGCACCCTGCCTTTTAATTCCTCTCGGATTTCGGCAGCTACTTCAGTACCACTTATAATCTTTGCAGTCATTTCTCGTTTTTCCTCCTTCTTTTGAAGGCTGTTTATTTTGCTCGAACTCTAGCTCTGAATTCAATATACGTCAATGATAATTATCACCTCCCCAATTCATTAGTTTGCTCCTAATCTATATCTGAGTGTAAGGAAAATCCTACAACAGGTCCACTCATCATAAGAAATGGTATGACAAAAGTTGATCGGAAGGCTGAAGACCTGGCATCAGCCAGAATAGTAGGCTTATGATTTAGGGTGCAATAAACTAGGGTCGCTTGCAAGTAAATCTCCGAGCTTTGCCTGCTTTGCCAAAGCTGGATTATAACATGCTCAAGTAGGTGAAGGCAAGCGCAAAATTACTGTTTCCCGATAGGGACTTTGAACTATTTTATAGCCCTCTTGCGCTTCTGTTTTTTAGCTCCCCAAAACTGACACGCCTCGCTTTCATCAGAGGCAACTGCTTCTACTCTAAATACATTGATAAAGCCGCGTTCGTTGAACTCTCTTTGGTAAGAATTGCTTTTTTGTAGCCTATCAAGATATTTAGCAAACTCTAAATTAGTGCACTCCACACCTTCCTCAGAGCCTGATATGCCAGGTCCCACGACAAAATCCTTAGCGAACTCACAGGTCTCACATATTCGTCGCATTCTACCCTCCTAATCGTCCTTCCACACCTAACAGAGTTATGATAGTGACCATGGAGAATATTTCCCCTCATTTACAGACCTTATTCCATCCACGAGATCTGAGCTTGCTGCCCTTTTGGGGATAAAGCCATGCGCTCCCGCCTGCTTGGCAACAAGCATGTTCTCTTCTTCGTCATATTGAGTCAGAATCAAAACTCTTGTTAGAGGATATTCGCTACTTATTCGTCTTGTTGCCTCTAGGCCACTCATAACAGGCATGACTATATCCATTAATGCAACGTTTGGGGAAAGTCGCTGCACCTGCTCAAGCGCATCCTGCCCGTTAACAGCCTCACCTATCACTTCCATGTCTTTTTGCACTGAGAGAAGGGCACGTATCCCATGCCTGACCATTGTATGGTCATCTACTATGAGCACCTTTATCTTTCTAGGCCTGGTTACTTCTTCAAGCAGGCTTTGAATTCGTGGTACTATCGAAGCTGGCTCTATCGGCTTAGTCATATAAGCTTCACATTCAAGTTGTATTCCTTCAAACCTTCTCCATCCTTTGATATTACGTTCCTCATAGCTAGCATCAATTACCACTAGTGGTACATCTTTGTATTTTGGATGCTCTTTTAACCACTTGTGCATAGCGAATGCTTGTCCCGCAGGGGCAAGAGTGCCCAACACAATGATGTCAGGCTTTGCGCTCATCATATCCTGAGCCTCTACTCTATTTGATGCTGTGACCACTTGATATGATTTAGCTTCAAATACCATCCGGAAGGCTTCCATGAAATCGAGTTCGTCATCTATGATTAGTATTTTTGCGCTGTTTCCCATATTCCTTTACCTCCATAATTAGAATTAATTCATTGACTAAACCCTGCATTCATTTCAGTAAATTATCATCTCAACGACCGACGCTGGCCAATTCAGCTGCCTCCAGGATCTCAGGCACAATACCTTCATTACCTACAGCCATAACATGCACACCGTGGCATAGTTTTTCTTCTCTTATCGCCTTTATCAGGCGGGCAGCAATCTCTATCCCCTTTTGTAGCCCTTTGCCTTTCTCCACAGTGGCAAGTTCGTCTATAATATCTTGAGAGACAATTATTCCCGGGACATTGTCATTCATATATCGAGCCATTCTGGCTGAAGCCAGTACTATGATTCCTGCCAATATTTTCACATTAAACTGTGAGGCATATTGCATGAACCGCCGAAGACTTCCCAAGTCGAAGATGCCCTGGGTCTGAAAAAATTGCGCCCCCGCAATAACTTTCTTGTCAAATTTAACGAGCTGAGGTTCGATGAAATCTGCTTCAGGATGCACTGAGGCACCAGCACAAAATTTCGGAGCATTTTTAAGTTCGTTACCTGCCATATCCATTCCAGATTCCATAGTTCTTATCGCTTTCAATAACTGAATTGAATCTAAATCAAAGACGGGCTTGGCTTCTCTATGGTCACCTACATCAATAGAATCACCCGTAAGACAAAGGACATTACGGACATCCCTGGAGTATGCAAAAAGAAGATCAGCTTGAAGAGCTAGACGATTGCGATCACGACAGGTTACTTGAAGAATAGGTTCCCCACCCAATTCTCGTACCAGCAGACAGCCACCCAACGACGGAAAGCGCATCACCGAACTCTGATGGTCAGTAACATTGATTGCATCAACTTTATCTTTTAGTAGTTCTATGTGGTGAATCATTTCTGACACATCTACCCCTTTTGGTGGGCCAATCTCTGTCGTCACCAGGAACACATCAGAATAGATTTTCTCCTCAAACAATGAATTAGCCATCGCTTTCTCCTGCACCAATACTAACTTTTTTAACGAGCCTCCTTGGCCTCGGAACCGCACGAAAATTCCTCGGGGGGTAATATCTGCGCATTTTCTCAAGTTGATGCAGCCTTTCCAGTCGCTTGTAGATGAGAATCCACGCGCACTCCATGTCTTTACTTGCTTCACATTTGCCATTTTTAGTGCCGGCGCAGGGCCCATTTAGTATCCCCTTTGTGCACCTGGTAATAGGACAAATGCCAGCAGTATCCTCCAGCCTGCAATCACCACATGCAGCACACCGTTCATCCCAAACACCCCACTCCTTAGCCATACCCATAAAAGAAGTATTAACTCCAGGCAATACAGGCATGTCTGGGAAACGTTCGGCTATGGCTTGTACTCCTATGCCACAACCTAGTGAAAGAACAACATCAACATCACTGACTTTCTCAACAAGAAGGTCTATGAATTCAGGGTCACATTGCCTTTTCAAAATGTACTCCGAAAAAATATGAGCCACATTCCCGCTTTTTGTCTGCATCAGTCGTAATGCACTGTGAAGAAAGGATACTTCACGTTCGCCACCAGCATCACAGACCGTCATGCATGTACCACAGCCAAGGACCAACACTCTCTGATAAGGAGCAATCATTAGTCTAATTTCTTCAAGAGGCTTCTGTTCCGCAACTATCAACTTTGCACCTCCTGCCTTATTGTCGAGGTCAAATATAACCCACTCATTTGCCCAACGAAATCATCTAACTCCTTACCAATATCCTCATTGGCAGCACCCAACATAAAACTGCGTATTCGCTCAGGCTCAAGGCCAACCTGGGCTAGCGTCTTTTTAGTCTTTTCAATACGTTGCTTAGTCCACAAGGCTGTATTCTCTCTGGCGCATTGTCCCCCACACCCAGCGATGAAAACTCCTTCTGCTCCCATTTCAAATGGGTACAACATATGTTCGGCTTCCACTCTTGCCACACACAAGACGGGCACTATCCAGATGCCGGCTTTAGCTTCCCTCCACAGGTTTGCCAGAGCACCAGTGCCGAAAAGCCCATACTGGCAGCAGAAACCAACAATGAACGGCTTGGATTTCAATTCCGCTGCAGACTTAAGTATATGATGTAATTCTTCGACTATCTGTCTTCGGTCATATGGCTTCCTAAAAACTATCGCTTTTGCCGGACATTCCGCAGCACATATACCACAAGCCAGGCATTGCTCAACTGGTATCTGAACCGCACCGTTAATATCCAAATGTGGAACTTGATACGGGCAGACTCTTATACAATTTAGGCAGGTAGCACATTTGTCTTGTGTCATTATCTCAGCCCCAATGCCACATCGAAGGCACCTCCTTGCCTCATTGATGGCGGTTGACCAATCGTAGACAAGCTCCACCGGCTTGAAGTCTTCTATCCTTGCCTCAGGCGGAAGAATCGGAGGCTCAAGCCGACCGATTTTCCTGATCATCTCTACTGTCGCCGGCAGTAGGTCACCTGCCAAACCTTCTCGTGTCTCCCTGGCAATTCGCGGATATCTATGCTGAAGATAATCATCAATGCGATAAGCTGCCAATCTACCAGATGCCAAGGCCTCGGTTACGGTTGCCGGTCCGGTGACAGCATCACCACCGGCAAAAATTCCTGCTCTATTCGTGGTAAGGGTAACTGGGTCAACCTGAATAGTACTACCTCTGCCTATTCGGAGACGAAAATCACTCGGTGACTGAGGCGCTTGCCCAATAGCAGTAATCAGTACATCCACTTGCCTATTGAATTCGCTGCCCTTAATAGGTACGGGCTTCCGTCTACCATTAGCATCAGGTTCGCCAAGTTCCATCTTCGTACAAGTTATACTTACCTTCCCATTACGCCTTTTTAGTTTAACCGGCGCCACCAAGAAGTGAATTTCAACCCCTTCCTCCAATGCTTGCTCTATTTCTGCCGGGTCTGCTGGCATCTCTGCCCTGCTGCGGCGATAGAGAATGCTTACTTTGTATGAACCTAATCGGAGAGCTGTACGTGCAGCATCTACCGCTACATTCCCACCTCCCACTACAGCAACCTTTTTCCCCAGCGATGGCTTGAGTCCAAGATTCACCTCGCGGAGAAAAGTGGCACCATCTATTACACCGGGGCTATCCTCCCCTTCCATACCCATCCTGAGGCTCTGGTGGGCACCAATAGTTATAAAAATGGCTTTGTAGCCTATATCAGATAGCAAGTCTAATGAGACTACACGCGTATTCGTTCTTATCTCAACGCCCATTTGAGTTAACCTTTGCACCTCTGTATCTAATACCTCACGAGGGAGACGATATTGTGGAATACCAACTCGGAGCATGCCACCTACCTCTGAATGAGCCTCGAAAATAGTCACCGGATAACCCAATCTTCGCAAATAGTAGGCACAGGCCATCCCTGCTGGGCCAGAACCTACTATAGCTACCTTGTCATTATGTATAGTATCTGCCTCAGCACGGATCCTTCTGTCACCGCCAAATTCTACTGCAAACCTTTTCAATGCACGAACAGCAATAGACTTGTCCACCTGGCTACGTCTACAAGCATGCTCACAGGGATGAGTACAAACATAAGCACAAATGGAGGGAAAAGGATTACCATCTCTTATTACTTGCAAGGCTTCCATAATCCTTCCTTGGGCAACCAAATCAACATACTCACGTATCTCCATATGTAACGGGCAGGCAGCTTGGCATGGCGGGACCAGGCTATGGTCAAAAGAAAACTTTGTAGTCTTATCGACCTGGTAATCGTTAGCACCTTCTGCTGCAGACGAATACATAAACCCTTCCTAAACAGGAATACCCAAATCTACCAGAATAGTAACTGGTCATAGATGAAGCGACAAGAGGAACATCTCTGGGATAGGACGGCTCAGCCTACAGGATTATTACCAAAATAATACTTGATTTTGATTGGGAAAAACCTGGGGTAGAGGCAGCCTTAAAAACAGAGGGCGGAATTTTCGTCTATTTCGTCACGCGGCTATAATCCCTTTGCGTATGGCGAACTTAATAAGGTCAGTTTTACTATGGATGTTAATCTTACTCATTAAACTCGCTTTATACCACTCAACAGTTTTAGGACTGATGACCAGTATATCTGCTATCTCACGCGCAGTATACCCTTCGACAACAAGTTTAAGAACTTCTCTTTCTCTATCTGTCAATCGATGATAAGGGTCTTTCTCTCCTTCTACAGTGGTTTTTTGCTGGTAATCTTGAACAAGTGCCTTTGCTGCCGAAGGCGACAGATAAGATTCTCCCCTATATACAGCTTGTATAGCTGAGGCAAGTTCTGAAAACGCCGCCATCTTAGTAACAAAACCACGAGCTCCTGCCTCAATAACAGGAACCACGTAGTCACTATCATCATATTGGGTTAACGCAAGTACTTTCGTCTCCGGATGTCGCTTGCGTATCCTGCGTGTTGCTTCAAGTCCGCCCATAATAGGCATTGCCAGATCCATAAGTACCACATCTGGGGCAAGCTGTTCAATCTTTTCTATCGCATCCTTGCCATTATTTGCTTCACCGACCACTTCTATATCGGCAACTAGACCTAACAAAGCCCGGATTCCATCTCTCACGAGAGTATGATCATCAACTATTAGGACTTTTATCTTTTTCATCTACCTCACTCGCAGGGAGCGGAATATTCACCGTAACTTTGGTTCCTTGTCCCAGCCGGGATTCGATCTTGCAATTGCCGCCTGCCAGCTTAACTCTCTCCTTCATAGTGAATAGACCCGCACCACGACCACTATGATCCACACGTGTAAGTTTGCTAACATTAAAACCTTTACCATCATCTTCGATTTTTAATACACATTTGGCGGCATCGCACTCTAGCTTAATTGCAGTATTTTTTGCACCCGAATGTTTCAAGATATTCCCAATAAGTCCCTGGGAAACACGGAAAAGCGTCACTTCGGTCTCCGGAGGAAAGCGCCTGTCTGTACCTGAAAATTCAGCAGAAACACCAATGTCTTGAGTTTGAAGAGTATCCTTAGCATAGCGATGAATGGCTGCAGGCATTCCAAGCTCATCTAATAAGGTGGGGCGGAGTTCCTTCATAAGCTTAACTACTTCATTGCCAGCATGAACCGTATATGCATGTGTTGATCTAAGCCTTTCTATAATGTCTTTATCTGCAATGCCCTTCATTTCACACATATTTATTATTGCTTGTAGACTGAGAGTCAAGCTGGTGATAGCTTGGCTGGTCTCATCATGAAGTTCGCGAGCAATTCTCTTTCTTTCATCCTCTTGCGCATTCAAAGCATGCCGAAGAAGAGTTTGGTATCTCCTTGCTGCACTAGCCAGACGTTCATAGAGTCTCGATTGCTCAATGGCGCTTCCTATCTGGCAGCCCATTGAGTTTAATAGATAAAGATCGTCATCTCTAAATTGGCCTGGCGTATGACTCGCCATGTTAATTACACCTACAACCTTGTCCTTCGCTTTCAAGGGAACACTGGCAAATCCCTTAAGCCCCTCGGTGCTAATCAAATCATTATGAGCGACACGCGCATCTTTTGAAATGTCCTCCACCAGGATAGGCTCCCCAGTTTTCACCACTCTGCCTGCTACCCCTTCTCCCGGAGCCATCTCCATTTTCTCAACATACTTGGCAGACAAACCACGAGAAACACGGTAACGTAACCTTTGTTTTTGCTCATCAAAAAGCAGGATTCCTCCTATCTCACCATCGACAGACTCCAGGGCAATATCTAGACACACGTTTAAGATGCTATTCAAGTTCCGCAACCCGCTTGTAGCACTTGAGATCCGGCTTAAGGCTTGGAGATGATGGTGACGTCTCAGAACCTGATGCTCCATCTCTTTTTCTATAGTGACGTCTCGTCTTAGTTCAGCAATCGCACTTATATTGCCGCGGCTATCTCTTAGCGGGTACATAGCAATTCTAATGTGTTCGTTTGAGACAATGTCTGAATTTATAGGATATCTTGGGTGAACAATTACAATTGCTTTGCCGCTCTGCAACACCCTGGTTATCGGGCATAACCACAATGGCGTGCTGCAGGGACCACTTCTAGCCTCAAAGACATCGTAACACAGCCCGCCAACCGGGGAACCAGCTTGCCCACCCACATTCCGCATTGCAGCTGAGTTAACGAACTTTATCTGGTATCCCTTATCTACGACAAAAAGTTCGTCTTCCAGGCCATCCGCTAAGTCTTGTAGGCTTAAGTCTGGAGCCTCTTCTTCAAAGGTGACTTGGTGCTTTGTCCTCCGTCCACCCATCTCTTCTTGCCTCAGTACTCATAAAATAGAGGAACAATCAATTTTTGTCAAGTAGGTTTTCAGATAGATATCATCTAAGACGTATTCTAAAACGCTAAAAACAATCAGGTGGTAACTGGGAGCAAATGATTTGCGGCGTGTTCCGGTTATTCGATATGCTCAAAAAGTTTAACTTCGGAAACTAGCCTACCATCCGGCTGCACTTTGGTGCCTTTAGAGCTATAAACCAATTTATAATGCTCCAAGGCTTCTAATGGCACAGGGCTGACAAATGGGTCAGAGCTAACTACTTTGTAATTACCCGATTTCTGGCTTGAAATATAAGCCTCAGCCTCCTCATAGCTCGAAAAGGCTTTCGCACTAGTGATTTCCCTGTAAGATTGACCCTCTTTGGTTATCTTCTGCTCGTAGGAAACAACTATCGAGCTACTAGGAACAAACCGTTTTCCATCGAAATTGTATAGTCTGACAAGTAAGGAACGGTAATATTCAGGATAAAGCAGTATCACTGGTTTAAGCCTGCCTTCTTGAGGCTGATAATATACATCGAAGAAATTTTCCTTCGTACTGCCGCTCAGAGTTGCCACAGCATGAAACTTGCCAAATGGCATAACTAAAGCATAGTCAGTAATGATATATCTCGAACCTGACTTACCTTCCAGTACTTCATCTGCCGAGCCTTCGTCTTGGGCGACAAAGAGACGGGATTCGCCCGTATGGCCGGTGCCCGGATTAGAGGTGGGTACACGCCGACCGATACGAGTTATCCAGTAGCCATAGTCCCACCAGGCAGTAACACCATAAGCAGTCTGAGGATAATCATAGCTCTCGCCCCGAGATGGCGACTGGTAAAGCTCATAGTAAAAATCGGGGTTGTCGAAAGGTTCCGGAGTATTATCCCTAAGCCATGAGAGAGATTCACACCAGGCATCACTAGGGGCAAATTGTGGGGTACTGGCAGTATCTATCGCAGGCTTGGCTCCACTAGGCAGAGGGCCAATGTTGGGATAAAAAACGAGAAAGAAAATAAAAATTACACCTAATACCATATATACCCGATTAACAGTAGGACGAGAGTCACCTCGTTGTTTCTTTTGTTGCCTATTTTTCTTTTTAATCTCTTTGAGCGGCTCTGAATACTCGGTCACTGGTCTCCCAAAGCCAGTGAACTCGAGAATCAACCATGATAAATAGCCAGTAAGCAAAGCTACATTGACCACAAAATAATAAGCAAAACGGCGCATAGATAGCGTAGCCGCCAGTATCATCAGGCTCCAGACAACAAGCAACGTCTTATCCGTATCGCCTCGCTTAATAACGGAATAGACAAGTATGCCTAAGGCAATAAAACTGAGAAAGAAGCCAGTGTTAAAATTACCCCAGGCAACAGACCACGAGAAATCACCAAAAGGTAGAAGCAAGGGTCGCATTTCATAGACAATTGTTTGAGTAGGCCAGGTGAAAATGCTGAGACTTCCTATCATAGTTCGAAAAAGAGATGGGCTAAAAATACGAAAAGCCACCAAGCCAACCAGGCCAATCCCGATGACAACCGCAGGATATACGATTGGCTTTATGTCACGGCTGGACATAAAGCGGGAAAGTACAGCCATGACTACAGGGGTTATAATGGCAACAACCAGAGAGACTAATAACATCATGCCTGGCTGTACGGGTAAAAACATGAGCGAGGCTATGATTAAAACAATGGTGCTGACAAAACAGAGATAGTCAGTAGGCTTGCTCTTCAAATGGTCGACAATAAATTGAATAATTAGATATACAAAGATAATGAAAATAAACAGCAGCGCACCTGGCCAGGTAAGAAGATAAATTCCCAGGAAAATGCCTGCAAGCAGGCTATAAATAAGAGGCTTAGTCATAGTTACCCAGCTCAGCCCCTTGAGCTGTTTGAAGGTCAGTCCCTTTTCTTTTGCGTTCTTCACCGCTAGAATAAGGAACAGCATAGTGACCGTTGTGAATAACACCTCGGCAACATGATAGTCGGTAAAACCAAGTATCGACCTGCCCAAAAACTCTCCAGGAAGGATACCTACCAAACCAGCAGCTATTACACCAGCCCAACGATTGAACAGCACCTTACCTATGAAATAGACAGGGATAACTGTTAAGGCTCCTAGCACAGCTGGAAAATATACACCGACTACATCAATAACGTGCTGTGTCGGCGAGCCTAAACCAACGAGCCAAGCAACACCAGCAATCAGATAAACAAAAAGGGAACGTATACCTACATACGAGCCACCAGGATACAAGGCATAGGGGTCGAATGTGATAAGGTGAGGAAAGTTATGGGCAAGGTTATCAACCAGACGCATAAAAAAGTAGCCGTCTACACCTGTGAACTTAATCCAGTCGCCAACGAAGACCTGGGAATAAGGAAGAACAACTCGAATATATAAGGCAATCCCGAAAAACAGGGCCACTAATATGCCGGCGATAATCTTTTCATTAAACCTGCGCGTGTTCATGATAATCGTGAACTAGATTATAAGCATACTTTGCAGGCAATGCAAGACTAACAAAACGATGGCTATTGACTTTATACCGATTTCAAGCTATTCTGTTAACAAATTAAATAGCTGCGGTAGGGTGCCCAAGGGCGACTTTGGGCTTAATTGGAATGCAAACCGGTGGAATCCCGGCACAGTCCCGCCTGCTGTAAGAGTCAGAACATCGGCCCTACTAGGTATAGCTACCTCCGCGGAGTAAGGGGGTGGGATTTATTATTTAGAATTAATCCCCTTGCTTCCTGGAGCATGGGGATTTTTATTTTTCCACTGATTTAAAGGAGAAAATAATGAGTCAACACATCCCAAAATACTCCTCTATTCTGTTAGCACTAGCATTTTTGCTTTACCTCAGTTGTGCTGCAAAATCTACGCCGGGCAATATAGTTGACGGCCTTGGCAGAAGCGTAGCAATCGAAAAAATACCCCAAAGAATCATCTCTTTGTCACCAAGCAATACCGAAATCTTGTTCGCTCTCGGTCTGGACGACAAAGTGGTCGGAGTCACTGAGTATTGTAATTATCCTCAGGCGGCTGCAACTAAACCTAAAGTAGGCGGTTTCAGCACTGTCGACATAGAAAAAGTGGTCTCGCTTGAGCCGGACCTAGTGCTGGCAACAAATATTCACAGTAAAACAGTCATACCGGCCCTGGAAAAACTTGGCCTGACAGTTGTGGCTCTAAAACCAACTTCCCTACCTGAAGTGCTGGACAGCATCACAGTGGTGGGTAAAATCACCGGGCAAAACAAACAGGCTACGAAGCTGGTCAGCGACTTAAGGTCAAGGATTGAAGCTATAACTGACAAAACGCAAACCTTATCTTCAAACCAAAAACCGAGAGTATTTTATATCACCTGGCATGACCCACTGATGACCGCCGGCTCGGGAACTCTGGCTGATGACGTAATCGCGAACGCTGGCGGGCAAAACATCGCCTCTGACATCTCCGGCGACAAGACAATAGACCTGGAGACAGTCATCTACAGGGATCCGCAGGTAATCGTAGCCTCGGTTGGCATGGGGACTGGAGAAGACCTGCCCTGGCAATATGTACAGACTGAGCCCAGGTTGAAAAATACCCAGGCGCTGTTGAATGACAGGATATATAAAATCGATGGCGACCTGATACACCGCCCTGGTCCCAGAATAGTCGAAGCTCTGGAACAAATGGCGTTTTTCATTCACCCCGAACTCTTCAAATAACCGGAGGCAAACTAGCATATGCATTATCATAAGGAAGTAAGGGCTGAACAAGAATGGCATTAGAACTGTTAAAGAATTCGAGCATATCAGAAACTGCAGTCATTTACCCACTTCATTGGCGCAGCCACATTTATGCCATAGTCGGGCTGGTTCTACTTCTAGGAATAGTAGTTATAGCGACTTTAGCCGTAGGTAGCACGGACATTCCCTTCGGTACGGTATTCGACGTTCTGTTGGACAAACTACCATTCGTACATATCCAGGCAACCTGGCCAAGCAATATAGAAACAATCATTTTTGACATACGCCTGCCCCGCTTGCTTCTAGCCGGACTAGTTGGTGCCGCATTAGCCATGGCCGGTACCACATACCAGGGGCTTTTTCGCAATCCCCTGGCTGACCCATATCTCATTGGCGTCGCCCAGGGTGCAGCATTAGGAGCCGTTATTGGTTTCATGCTACCCATAGCCTGGCAGGCTGCCAGTATTCCCTTACTGGCATTCATTGGTGCCATTGCAGCCGTAGCTGTGGTCTATTCCATAGCCAGAGTCGGTAAAACCCTGCCCATGACAACTCTTATCCTGGCCGGTGTAGCCCTGGGCGCTTTCCTGGCTGCAATCACTTCTTACCTGATGATTGCCTCGGGAGATAAATTGCACGGTATAATTTCCTGGCTTCTGGGCACATTCTCCCTGACTAGCTGGTGGCAGGTAGGTATGGTGGCACCTTATATACTCATCGGCACAATAGTCATCTGGATTCATGCCCGACCTTTAAACGTAATGCAACTCGACGAAGAGCAAGCACAGCAGTTGGGCGTAAATGTAGAACGAGTCAAGATGATTTTGCTCGGAGCTGCAACTTTGATAACCGCTGCTGCAGTCTGTTTTTGCGGTATCATCGGCTTTGTTGGTATCATCGTCCCTCATGCAGTGAGGCTTATCTGGGGTCCCGATCACCGTTTCCTCCTGCCTTTGGCCACCTTCGCCGGAGCCATCTTCTTGATTCTAGCCGATACCGCTGCCCGAACCATGCTGGCACCTACAGAGATACCAGTGGGTGTAATAACTGCCTTTTTAGGCGCTCCTTTCTTTCTTTATCTATTACGACAAAAAAAGAGGGCGATATTCTAAATGTTCAACTTGCGTTTAGATAACGTCAGCTTGGGCTACAACAAGCAAACTGTAATCCATAACATCAGCCTCGAAGCTAAGCCTGGAGAGATGCTGGGCATCATAGGCCCTAACGGCTCCGGTAAATCGACGGTAATCAGAGGCATAACCCGACTAATTAAGCCAAGCTCAGGACACATATTCCTTGATGGCAAGAACATAGCCGACATAAGTTACCGGGATTTAGCTCAACTGGTGGCTGTTGTGCCTCAAAATCCAACCTTACCTGTACTGTTCACTGCACTAGAGGTCGTGCTTATGGGACGCACCCCACATTTAGGGCTCCTGCGTTATGAAGGAGAACAGGACTTAGCTATCGTCCAAAAAGCCATGAAAGCAACCCAAACGCTTGCTTTTGCTGAACGCAGAGTCGGCGAGCTGTCCGGTGGCGAAAGACAACGCCTGACCATTGCCCGCGCCTTAGCCCAGGAACCAAAAATAATGCTTATGGATGAGCCTACTGCAAACTTAGATATTAATTATCAGATAGAAACTCTGGATTTAGCTCGCCAGTTATGTCGAGAACAAGGACTAATTGTGGTAGTGACGCTTCATGACCTGAACCTGGCATCTCAGTATTGCGACCGTCTTGTAATGCTTAGTAATGGAAGAGTTTATTGCCACGGAATTCCCAAAGCGGTGATAAATGCACAAACTATAAAGGAGGTTTACGGAGCCGAAGTCCATGTCTATCCTCACCCGATTAATGATTTGCCCGCCACCCTTATAGTGTCTGACAAAGATAAATAATTGCTTGAAAAATCATGGAAATAATAATCCTGTTCATAGCTCTTACCCTTGACCTTATCCTTGGTGAGCCATCCAATGCCCGACATCCTGTAGCCTGGCTGGGTAAGCTGATTTCGCTGGAGACAAAATTAGCCCCACAAAGAGGCAGGCTCATGCAGCTTGCCTGCGGCATCGGCATGGTTTTAATAACGCTTGGACTGATTGTCACAGCCGTTTACTTGCTGCTCGCCCACCTGGGTGAGTTTAATCTCGTAGTTTACGTCATTATTGCCGGGTTCTTGCTGAAATTCACTTTTTCCTTACGTGGACTCAGGCAAGCCGTCGATACAGTTAGAAAACTTGTAGCCGCAAATAACTTGGACCAGGCACGCCTAAGCCTACAATCCCTGGTCAGCCGTGACACTGCTAAACTAGACAAGAAGCAAGTTATATCAGCCACAGTGGAATCAGCAGCCGAAAATATATGTGATAGTTTTGTAGCTCCTCTATTTTACTTTTCCCTCTTCGGCGTGCCCGGAGCCATAGCTTACCGGGTAATAAACACTTTCGATTCTATGGTGGGTTACCATGGGCAATGGGAATACCTGGGCAAGTTTGCCGCCAGATTGGATGATGTCGTCAATTTCATCCCGGCTCGGATTGCCGCCCTGATAATAGTGGTGGCTTCTCTTATATGCCGAAAGAATGTCTCACAAGCCTGGCACATCATGATTCGCGACCATAAGAAGACAGAAAGCCCCAACGCCGGCTGGACGATGAGCGCCATCGCCGGTGCCCTGGGAATACAACTGGAAAAAATCGACCATTACAGACTTGGTGATAACCGCTATCCACTCTCACTTGACACGATTAATGCTTCTCGGCAAATCATTGTTGTCACAGCCATTATCTGGTGCCTGATATCTATCTTTGCTGAGGTGATATATTTTGTTGCTACCTAGACCAGCTATAAATAAGATCTCCCCCTGCATTCACGGCGGCATAAACCACGAAGAGTTAGCCAGGTTTGGCATCCCGCCAGAGGCCGTCCTCGACTTCAGCGTTAGCTGTAATCCATTCGGGCCACCACCCGGCATAAAAGAAGCTTTAGCCGATACATCAATAGCATGCTATCCTGACACTGAAGCCAGTGAATTAAAGCAGTTGCTGGCTCAGAAGCTAAATACATCTCAAGACAGGCTAATCATAGGCAGCGGTTCCACCGAGCTAATCAGGCTCATAGCTACTACCTACTTCGCCCACGATGACCTGGTCCTTATCCCTCAACCCACTTATGGTGAATACGAAACTGCCTGCCAGCTCGCCGATGCCAGAGTACTAAAACAGCCGGTCCTAAAAAAGCCTGTTTTCCAGCCAGATATAAATGAATTTACAAACTTGCTCCAGAAGCACCAACCTAAAGCCATCTTCCTGTGTAACCCCAACAACCCTACCGGACAATACATGTCCAAAGACAAATTAACACAGATTATGTCAAGTATACAGGACAGCCTGGTCATACTTGATGAAGCCTACATCGCCTTCACTGAAAACGCCTGGACGTCTCTGGATTTAATAGACCATAATAATTTAATTATCCTGCGTTCAATGACCAAGGACTATGCCCTGGCCGGACTGCGCCTCGGCTACGCCATAGCCGCTGAGCCAATCATCGCCATTCTGAAACGTGTCCGCCCGCCGTGGAATGTCAATGCCCCGGCACAGAAAGCCGGCATCTTTGCCCTGAACTCTGACAGCTATCTAGATGAGTGCAACAGCAAGATTCGAGAAGCCAAAGACTTCTTAATAAAAGCACTGGAAAGCCTTGGGCTATCGCCGCTATCATCGCAAACCAATTTCTTCCTGGTCAAAGTGGGCAATGCCACCGCCTTCAGGCAAACCATGCTAAAAAAGGGCATATTAGTCCGTGACTGTACCTCCTTCGGCTTGCCCCAATACATACGCCTGGCACCACGCACCATGCCCGAATGCCAGAAGCTAATCGAGGCTATAAAAGAAGCGGGAGTCCTGAGCCATGCCAGCTAAAACCCTGATGATACAGGGCACGGCTTCGTCCGTAGGCAAGAGCATAATTGTAGCCGGGCTATGCCGTATTTTCCGGCAAGACGGCTTCAAAGTTGCCCCGTTCAAAGCACAGAACATGGCTTTAAATTCCTTCGTTACCAGGGAAGGTGGTGAAATCGGACGCGCCCAGGCAGTACAGGCTGAGGCAGCCAGCATTGAGCCTTCCATCCATATGAACCCTGTGCTGCTTAAACCAGAAGCCGATAACCGCTCTCAGGTAATCGTTTTAGGGAAAGTGGCTAAAAACATGGAGGCAAGCCAGTACTACAGCTATACCCCCAATCTGCTGAAGATAATCGAGAACTCTCTAAATCGACTTATATCCGTTTATGATATCGTGGTCATCGAAGGAGCTGGCAGCCCGGCAGAAATAAACCTCAAAGATAGGGAAATAGTCAACATGAGAGTAGCCAGAATAGCTAATTCTCCCGTTCTGCTGGCAGGTGATATCGACCGCGGCGGTGTCTTCGCCTCCCTCGTCGGTACCCTGGAACTGCTAACCAGGCAAGAGCGCGACCTTATTAAAGGGTTCATCATCAACAAATTTCGCGGTGACCTCAAACTGCTGAAACCCGGGCTGGACATCCTGGAAAAACGAACCGGTAAGCCGGTCCTGGGAGTCCTTCCCTATCTTCGTGACATCAACATCGCCCAAGAGGACTCGGTCTATCTCGACGAAAGACAAACAAGCTCGGCTAGCGGAACTGTCGATGTGGCTGTTATACGCCTGCCCCATATCTCCAACTACGATGATTTCGATCCACTGGAAGAGCAGGGCTGCACCGTCCGCTATGTAAGCAATGTACTTGAGATGGGTAACCCTGACTTGCTCATCCTGCCCGGGACCAAAAGCACCATCGCCGATTTAATCCAACTGCAACAACAAGGGCTGGCGCAGGCAATCATCCACCGAGCGCAGTCAGGCATCCCGGTGATAGGTATTTGCGGCGGCTACCAGATGCTGGGCAAGCACATACATGACCCTGACAAAATCGAATCCAGTCAGGACAGCATCAATGGGCTTGGCTTGCTCAATAGCACAACCATCTTTCACAATGACAAAACGACCACACAGGTCAGAGCTCGTGTTTATGCCGACAAAGGCCTGCTCAAAGGGCTTAAGGACATGGAGATTACTGGCTACGAGATCCACATGGGGCAGACCACAAGTCAGCGCTGCCAGCCGGCGCTACAGGTCTTCGAAACGCCACAAGGTAAAGCCGACTATTTCGACGGCGCTGTCGGCAGCAATGGACTTATATTCGGCACCTACATTCACGGCTTATTTCACAATGCCGAGTTCACACGCCAACTTCTGAACAGACTGCGACAGCTCCGGAAATTGCCGGAAGCCTCAACAGTATCGATAAACAAACAGGAAATATATGATAAACTAGCCGATATAATCAGGAGTAACCTCGATATACCCCAGGTCTGTAAAATCGCTCTCGGGAGAAATCATGGTTGAAAAAAACTCCAAAGGTCTCGTCCACGTCTACACCGGCGACGGTAAGGGCAAGACCACTGCCGCTTTAGGCCTAGCGATGCGAGCTGTGGGACAGGGTATGAAAGTAGCCTTAATCCAGTTCTTAAAAGGGCTACCCTGCGGTGAGCATTTCTTCGTAAGGCAGTATAACCCCTTCGAGATAGTCCAGATAAGCGTCGGCGATAGCTTTAAGAAATCCAAGGAGCAATCAAGCCAGGAAGCCCAGCAGACATTAGCCTACGCCGAGCAAGAGATACTCAGCGGGAAATATGACCTGATTATACTTGACGAAATTTTTATCGCCATCAGCCAGGGCTTGATAACCATCAAGCAGGTGCTTGACCTGCTCGACTCAAAGCCAGCCTCGGTTGAACTGGTACTGACCGGCAGGAAGGCACCGCCGGAGATAGTTCAGCGGGCTGACTTAGTCACCGAGATGCTCATGATTAAACACCCCTTTACCGAGGGAACTGATGCCAGGCGCGGCATCGAATATTAACAGGCAAGGAGCTTAAATCATGTCCACTTCTTTAGATACGATACTCAAAGAGATAAGGCCGCTGGATAGCTCAGCAATGTCAGCCGCCCAGAGTCGCCAGAACAACCTGACCAAGCCGCATGGCAGTCTGGGTAGATTGGAGGAGCTGTCAATTCAGATTGCTGGAATAAAGGGCGAAGCCACACCCAAGCTGGAACATAAATCCATAATCATCATGGCTGCTGACCACGGCGTCGCTGCCGAAACGGTCAGCCTCTACCCTCAGGAAGTAACCCGCCAGATGGTTCTCAACTTTCTCAAAGGCGGTGCCGCCATAAATGTGCTGGCCGGCCAGATAGGCGCCCGTGTTATAGTGGTAGATATGGGAGTGAAAGACGGCTTCCAACCGCTGCCCGGGTTATTATGTAAAATGATTGACTTCGGCACCCAGAACATAACACGTGGACCGGCGATGACCCGCCAGCAAGCCATAGACACCATAGAAGCCGGCATCCAGACAGTCGAAGCTGAGATGGCCAAGAGAGTTGATATAATCGGCACCGGAGATATGGGCATCGGCAACACCACCGCCAGCAGCGCCATCTTCGCCGCCATCAGCGGCAAACAACCTAAGAAAATCACCGGCCGCGGCACCGGCATTGGTGATAAACAGCTTGCCCATAAAATCAAGGTAATAGAAAGAGCCTTATCAGTTAACAAGCCAAATCCCAAAGACCCGATAGACATCTTGTCAAAGGTCGGCGGCTTCGAAATCGGCGGGCTGGCTGGAGTAATGCTCGCCAGTGCTGCCTATAGAATCCCGGTGGTCATCGACGGTTTCATCTCCGGAACTGCAGCCCTCATCGCCACTGGCCTATCACCCCAAGCCAGAGATTACCTGATTGCCGCTCATGTCTCGGCAGAATCAGGACATGAGATGCTGCTACAGTTCCTCGGTATGAAACCTCTACTCAATCTCAATATGCGGCTCGGTGAAGGCACCGGCGCTGTCCTGGGCATCTCTCTGGCTGAAGCAGCCACCAGGACTCTGAGCCAGATGGCTACCTTCGCTCAAGCCGGCGTCTCCGAGGCCAAACCGCTTGAACCACAATAAGGAGCTTAAATTTGGGTTTCTGGACAGCACTTCAATTCTTAACCATATTTCCCACGCCTCTTCGTCATAAGGTCACTGCCAGGACCTCAGGCCAATCACTGACCTATTTCCCGCTGGTCGGTTTAATACTCGGTGCCATCCTGCTTGGCCTTTACTACGGCTTGACTCTCATTCTGCCCTCCTCTGTAGTAAACGCACTGCTCATCATAGCTCTGGTCATCCTGACCGGCGCTCATCACCTCGACGGCTTTATGGACACCTGCGACGGCGTTATCGCCGGCACATCAAAAAAAGAACGGCTGGCTATAATGTCGGACAGCAAGGTCGGCACCTTCGGCATCGTCGGCGCCATACTCCTGCTGCTGCTCAAATATGCCTCCCTGTCCTCTGCACGAATATTGCCAGCCCTGTTGCTCATGCCTGCCTTGAGCCGCTGGGTGATGATCTCCATCATCTTCACATTCCCCTACGCCAAACGCTCCGGCATGGGGCTTGCCTTCAAACGTGGTGCCACCTGGCAGAGGATGACCATAGCCACCATAATAGCTTTGATCGCCGCCGTAGTCCTGCTGAAGCTGTGGGGACTGGTGCTGATGGCAGCCCTGTGGCTTATTGCCTTCGGCATCGCCAGCTACTTCCGCTCCCGCCTGGGCGGACTTACCGGTGACAACTACGGAGCCATCAATGAGCTGGCTGAAGTTCTTGTGCTCCTACTCCTAATCTTAATTGCGAGGTTACAATGACCGAATATGCGGCTTCATGGAGCGGCGGCAAGGACAGCTGCTTCGCCTGCTGGAAAGCGATTTCCCAGGGTCTCAAGGTCAGCCACCTGCTCAACTTCATAAACACAGATTCAACCAGAGCCATGTCTCACGGCCTGGACCACGAGCTTATAGCTTTACAGGCACAGGCAATAGAGATACCCATACTCCAGCAAAAAGTCACCTGGGAGACGTACGAAGCCGGATTCAAAAAAGCCTTAGCCAGGCTTAAGCGCAAAGGCATCACCGGCTTGATAACCGGTGATATATATTTGCAGGAACACAAGGACTGGATAGACCGGGTCTGCGGCAAATCAGGCGTCAAGGCAGTATTGCCCTTATGGGAAATGGACAGCACCCAACTTCTGACCGACTTTATCAGTGTCGGCTTCAAAGCCATTGTCGTCAGCGTCAAAGCCGAATTCTTCGGCAAAGAGTGGCTGGGCAAGCAGGTGGACGGCAAACTAGTTTCCGAGCTAAAAGGACTGGCGGCAAAAGCGAAAATCGACGTCTGCGGTGAAGCTGGAGAATTCCACACTTTTGTTTACGATGGGCCGACGTTCAAAAAGCCCATAAAAATAGGTAAGTCTGTCCCCATGGCCAGGGACAGCCACTGGACTTTAGACATACTGGAGTACAGCCTTGGCTAAACAAATCATTCTACTGCTCGGTGGTGCTCGCAGCGGCAAAAGCCATTACGCCCAGCAACTGGCTATGGAGCTAGGTGGCAAAGCCCTCTTCGTCGCCACCGGCGAGGCACTCGATGAAGAGATGCAGGCTCGCATTGCCGAGCACAAAAAAGACCGCCCCCAGAACTGGCGGACGCTGGAGATACCGACCGGCATCGGCAACGGAATAGAGAAAGGAATCGGCGATGCAGGAGTGGTAATCATAGACTGCCTCACGCTTCTCATCTCCAACCTGCTCCATGACGAGACTGACTACCCCGAAGCGGAAAAAAGAGTCACATCTGAGATAAATGAGCTTATCGCCATCATGGACAGGCTCGATGCCAGCTTCATCATCGTTTCCAACGAGGTCGGCATGGGCCTTGTGCCTGATAACAAGCTCGGCCGCATCTACCGCGACCTGCTGGGCAAAGCCAACCAGCTACTCGCCAGCCACGCCACCGAAGTCTACCTCATGGTCGCCTGCCTGCCGGTCCAGGTAAAAGGGCAATAACCATCATATATAGGCAGAGCATCACATCAGCCTGGAGGTTACCCCAGCGTTATAGAGCATCGAGTCGATTTAGTATTTCAACACAGCGAGAAGTAACAAAACATCGCTTTGTTACCCGGCAAAATGTTTTTTGGGTATAATCCTCTCATTTAGTGATATACGCCGTGGTAAGTGACCCGGGGAGCGGATGTTTTTAGTGTCCGTCGCAGCAGGCGCCATGTAATCAAAGCCTTGCAGTTTCCGGCGCTCCAGCGGCGTATTGAGAATACGCTCCAGAGCTTGCACCATGGCCATATCTTCACCGGTTACAAATGTCAGCGCATCACCGTTTTTGTCAACTCGTCCGGTGCGGCCTATGCGATGAGTGTAGGCATCTGTGCTCTCGGGCATGTCGTAATTAATGACATGCGAAATACTCAAAACATCAATGCCACGGGCAGCAATGTCGGTGGCTACCAAGATTTTAATAGAGCCATCGCGAAAACCATCAAGCGCAGCCTGACGCCGGCTCTGAGATAGGTCGCCCTGCAGTGAGGCAGTTTTAAAGCCCGCCCTTTTCAGCTGCTGCATGATGCGCTCGGCCCGGTGCTTAGTACGAGTAAAGACGAGTACCGACTCTGTTTCAATACGGCGTAAGACTTCTATAAGCAGCGCGGTTTTTCGATGCTGATTAACCGGATACAGGGCGTGTGATACCGTGGTCGCCGGTATTGCTCGACCAATTTGAACTGTGACCTGATTATGCAAGACTTCTTTCACCAGACACCTGATATCATCAGGCATAGTTGCCGAGAAGAGGAGTGTCTGGCGCTGCGTTAGCAGACACTTCAGAATACTCCGAATATCCGGTAGAAAGCCCATGTCAAACATACGGTCCGCCTCGTCGATTACAAGAACTTCTACATGTGATAAATCGATTGTGCCCTTCCAGATGTGGTCGAGCAGGCGGCCCGGACAAGCAACAGCTATTTCGACCCCGTTGCGCAGCCCCCGTGTTTGCTGCTCCATGCTCACGCCACCATAAACGGCAAGACTTCGCAGTCCAGTGTGCTGTCCCAGTTCACCAATAGCCTCGCATGTTTGCTCAGCCAGTTCACGCGTGGGCGAGATTATAAGAGCACGGACCTGACGCCTCGGACCCTGCAATAGACGCTGCAAGATTGGCAGTACGAAAGCGGCAGTTTTGCCGGTTCCTGTCTGTGCCAGACCTAGAACATCGCGGCCCTGCATAATCGGGGGGATGGATTTAAGCTGGATAGGTGTAGGTGTAGTATATCCAAGCGCCCGCACACCAGCCATGATGCTCGGATGAAAAATAAAGGTTTCGAAACTCATTAAAATTTAAACTCCTTAGTAAAATATTATAAAGTAATATGTCTCTAACTTACGGCAAGCGATTTACCTTATTTCTGTTACTTCGTTGCCTTATTCTATTAAAACGATTACCTCTTCTGCCATCGATAGACTTGCTGTCTGTGTGACCTGAGAAACAAAGAGACTCAATGACTTCAATCTCCCGACCCTTTATTGCTTCACCTGTGAGACTGGTAATTGCAGCTTTGCCTTCAGATTCTAACGGCATTTCAACAAAGCCATATCCACACGGTTGCCCGCTGCCGATATCCCTGTCATTCATGATATTTACAGATTTAACCTCCCCGAAAGCCAAGAATTTTTGCCGAAGTTCATCCTCAGTTAGCTCAAGCGGTAAGTTACCCACATAGATATTCATATTAGAACCCCCTCGTTAAATCACTCACTCCTAACTGCCCATCTGTCGCCATCATAAGCAGTGACAAATTACGTGCTTTCTAGCGCGCTCCTCTGGCAGATTGCTGTCGTCTCCGCCTGGCGCTGTTTCTTGCTTTTATACGGGCAGCGTCTCTCCTGGACACGAAGCGGCTCTTGGCTTTCGCCTCACGTATGATTCCACTCATCTGCACCTGCTTTTGAAATCGACGCAGCAGAGCGTCCTGTGACTCACCTTGACGTATCTGTACTTCTAACGACATAACATATCACCAAATTCCAGCCATAGCATAGTAAACCGAACATGCCCTATGAATTTGAGATAGCACTATCTCCTGCATCTCACTTTACTGTAGCAATCGCTGCAATACACCGGCCTATCGACACTAGGTTCAAAGGGTACTTCAATATCCTTGCCGCACTGTGCGCATGGCTG
>Ga0214474_1000223_pt1 | contig 29623 bp, 27 predicted proteins | sample RVTome_2_FD_187335 | JGI IMG/M metagenome (GOLD analysis project Ga0214474, IMG submission 187335) | Soil microbial communities from uranium-contaminated site in the Upper Colorado River Basin, Wyoming, United States - RVT95D214 HiSeq ... | reverse complement strand
CCCGTCCTCACTATCGTACCTGCCGGAGCTGGAGGAGACCGTGGCGATCGTGCGTTGCCACACCTCGGCCCCCCTCGTCATCGGCGGCTCCGGTTTTTCCCTGGCCCCTATCCCTTTGATGCAGCGCGTTGATCTGGATTTCGGGGTTGTAGGAGAGGGGGAGGAGAGCATGGTGCAACTGGTTCGCCGCCTGGAACAAGGTGCTTCCCCCCAGGGCATCCCCGGCGTGCTCATCAAGGGGGAGGAAGGGTTTATCCCGCCCCTGCCTCTGGCGTCATTCCATGCGCCTGACCGGAGCATCCTGGATAACGAGAAATATTTAAAGGAAGGGGGGATGGCCAACCTCCAGACCAAAAGGGGGTGTCCCTTCGACTGCATCTACTGCACCTATCCCCTGCTGGAAGGGAAGAGGTGCAGAACCAGAGAAGTTGGTGAGGTGGTGCAGGAGCTCAAGGAGCTGCAGGCCGAGCACGGCGCGGACTATATCTATTTCGTCGACGACATCTTCAACTATCCGCAAGGCTATACAGCAGCCCTCTGTCAAGAGATGATCACGCAAGAGGTCGACGTGAAATGGACCGCCTTTGTCAATCCACGGTTCCTGGCCGCCGAGATCATTGCGCTCATGGCCAAGGCAGGCTGCCAGGGGCTGGAGCTGGGGATCGATGCAGGATCGGCAAAGATGCTGCGGGCCTATGGCAAGGGGTTCGAGAAGGAGGATATCGCGCGCGCATCAGGGTACTGTCAAGAGGCCGGGCTGCCCTTTGCCGTCTATCTGCTCCTGGGTGGTCCGGGGGAGGATGAGGCTACCTTGCAAGAGTCCTTTGCGCTCATGGATTGCCTCTCCCCGACAGCAGTGATTGTGATGCAGGGGATCAGGATCTATCCCCATACCGCCTTGCAGGAGATCGCTGTGCAGGAGGGCATCATCGCGCGGGATGACGACCTCCTGGAGCCTAGGTTCTATATCTCCCCCTTGATCGGGTCCGAACGGCTCATCGAGACAATCACCGAGGCGGCTATGCAGCGCCGGGGGTGGATCGTCCCCGGTCTGGAGATCAACATCTCCCCCCCCTTGATGGAGGGGATGCGCAAGTTCGGTTTGCGGGGCCCGCTCTGGGAGCTGGCCGGCAGGATGAAAAGGCCGCGGATGCGGCCCCTGCGATAAGAGACTATGTCGCAATTACATTGTAACACCAAATATTCCTTCTCCCCTTACTAAAAGGGGAGAAGGTGAAGTCCCGCATTGCTTTGCATAAATTATAGACAGCGGGATGTGTCGCCATGCGACACCCCATCCATAAAAATATCCGAATGGTAGGGGGCCGCAAGGTGGCAGATGAGGGGTTACAATAAAAAAATATGTTAAATGCTTTGTAGCTGAACCCCTCACCCTGACCCTCTCCCCACTGCCGTGGGGCGAGGGCAATATTTGAATTACGACACAGTCTCTAAGGAGAAAGGAATATGGATTTTAAAGAGAAGGTAGCTGTTGTAACCGGAGGTACCAAGGGCATCGGCAAGGCCATCTGCCTCCTGCTGGCCGAGCGCGGAAGCCGGGTCTTCATGAACTACTCCCGGGATGAGAAGGCTGCTCAGGCGGTGGTCAAGGCGGCCCAGGGGTTTTCAGGCGCAATACTGCCCGTGCAAGCAGATGTCACCGACACTATCCAGGTTACCCAGTTGATGGACCACGTTGAGAAGGAAGGCAAGCGCATCGATATCCTGGTGAACAACGTAGGGATGATCAAGGACGGATTTCTCATGCTGATGGCAGAGGGGGACTGGGGGGATGTGGTAAAGGTCAACCTCACCTCGGTCTATCTCTGCTGCCGGGCGGCGGTGCGCAAGATGATTCCCCATAAGCAAGGCAAGATCATCAACATCGCCTCGGTCAGCGGGATCATCGGCACTGCCGCGCAGGTCAATTACGCAGCAGCCAAGGGTGGGGTCATCGCCTTTACCAAGGCCCTGGCCAGGGAGTTGGGACCTTTCAACATCCAGGTAAATTGCGTGGCCCCAGGGCTCATCGAGACGGAGATGACGAAGAAGATGCCCAAGGAGCGAGTGGAGGCCATTGTCCGCTCCACCGCCCTCAATAGGATGGGCAAGCCCGAGGATGTGGCCTGGGCCGTGCTCTTCCTCGCCTCGCAGCAAGCTGGTTACATCACCGGCCAGACCATCGTGGTGGATGGAGGTATAGTATAAGAGGAGTGTTTCCGATGGCGCAGACAGGCATTGTAAAAGATAAGCGGTACCTGGAGCATGAGACCGGGTCCTATCACGTGGAGAACCCGCAGCGCTTGGCCTATATCTACCGTGAGCTTGCTGAGCTGAAAGGTCTCTTTGTTGAGATCCCCCCCCGGGCCGCAACCCGTCAGGAGATCATCGCGGTGCACGATCCCGCGTACGTGGATCGCATCGCTGCCACTGCCGGGCATGCGCTTCACCTCGATGCCGATACCGTGACCTCGCCCCAGAGCTATGCGGTCTCACTCCTCGCCGCAGGCGGGGTGCTGGTGGCGATTGATGCGGTAATGGATGGGCTGACAAATGCCTTTGCCCTGGTGCGGCCCCCTGGGCACCACGCCGAGAGGGATCGGGCCATGGGTTTTTGCATCTTTAATAACGTTGCCATTGGCGCACACTACGCCTTGTCAAAGCACAAGATGGAACGCGTTCTTATTATCGATTGGGATCTCCACCACGGCAACGGCACCCAGCATGCCTTTTACGCGGACCCGCGTGTGCTCTATTTCTCCACCCACCAGTATCCCTTCTATCCCGGCACCGGCCACTACACCGAGATCGGGGAGGGGAAAGGGAGGGGTTATACGGTCAATGTTCCCCTCTCCCCGGGCTGTGGAGACGCCGATTATGCCAACATCATGCGGCATTGCCTCCGCCCTATTGCCCTGGAGTATGAGCCGCAGCTGATTTTAGTATCGGCCGGCTTTGACATCTATCACCGCGATCCGCTGGGGGGCATGGCCGTTACCGACAAGGGCTTTGCCCGTCTCACCGACATCATCATGGAGATCGCCGACACGGTATGCGAGGGCAGGGTGGTGATGACCTTAGAGGGGGGCTACAACCTCGAGGGCGAGGCCCTCGCGGTCAAGGAGGTGGTCCGCCAGATGGCGGGCAAGGGCACGCTGGATAGGGGGGAGCAGGAGAAAGAGGAGGCAGAGGACTACCCCCGCATCAAAGGGATCGTCAAGGCGCTCAAGGAGCATCTTCTGCCGTACTGGTCTTGGGAGGGGTAGCAATAGCCCGGGCTATCGACTCCCTCCTCATTCTTGCTCTGGCTCAGGACCGCTTTCCGTTTTCAAGTCCACCCGCTCTTTTAACTCCTTGCCCACCTTGAAATAGGGGAGCTTTTTAGGGAGGACGTTGACCGTCATGCCTGTCTTGGGGTTTCTCCCCTGGTAGCTGCCGTAGTTTCTGATCACGAAGCTGCCGAATCCTCTGATCTCGACCCGATCCCCTCTCTTGAGTGCCTTCACCATCTCCTCAAAGACGGAATCGACCACTACCTTGGCTACCTTTTGACTCAGCTTTGTCTTCTTTGCGACCTCTGTGGCGAGCTCAGCCTTGTTCACCCTTTCACCTCCCTTTGGACACGAGCGCTGTGGTGCTCAGAGCACGTTGTCCCTGATATAGTCCACGGCATTTTTAAAGATGGCAACCCCTGCCCCCTGCTCGGGGAGCTCCTCTCTGGTCCATCGCGGATGATGGGTCCGGTGGACGAAGGCCTCGGGATGGGGCATGAGCCCGAAGACCCTGCCTGTCTCATCGCATATCCCCGCCACCCCGCCGATTGAGCCGTTGGGGTTGAGGGGGTACTCCATGGTCTCTGCTTGATATGCCTCATCGGTATAGGCGAGGCAGATCAAGCCCCGCTTCGCAAGCTGCTTCGCGATCGCCGGGCCGGCAGCGAGGAATTTCCCCTCGCCGTGCCTGACCGGCAGATAGATCCGCTCCAGGCCCCTGGTGAAGACGCAGGGCGACTGGGCGTTGACCTTGAGGTGGACCCATCGGTCCTCAAAGCGGCCTGAATCGTTAAAGGTCAAGGTCACCTCCTGCTCGCCGCATCTGCCCTCCATAGCGGGGACGAGTCCCAGTTTGGCCAGGAGTTGGAAGCCGTTGCAGATCCCCAGGATCAGCCTCCCGCCCTGGATGAACCGCATGAGCTGATCCCAGAACCGCTCTCCTGTGTCGGCAATGGCGGCGTGACGGAAGCGATTGGCGCAGGCCTTGGCTGCCCCGAGATCGTCTCCATCCAGAAATCCCCCGGGCAGGCACAAGAGGTGATAGCTATCCAAGTGATGTTCTCCCCCGAGGAGCTCATTGATGTGGACCGTGTCGATAATGTCCGCCCCTCCGAGCTTACAGGCATGGGCGGTCTCATATTCGCAGTTGATCCCATTGCCTGCCAGCACGATGCCCCGGACTTTACCGCCCAACCTCATGCTCCTGCAAGGCCTTGCCCTTGGGCGGCCGGCGAAGGGTAAAGGTCACCACCATCCCGATCACCAAGAGGGCGCACCCCGTCCAGACGATGGGCAGGCCCGGGTCATGGGTGACCTGTATCCCCGTGTAGTTCCTCTTTTCCAATGCTTTCAAGGTAACGGTGAAATCCCCCTGGTGCGCACTTCCCTGCTCGGCCCCCTGCTCAGAGCGACGCGTAAAGAGCAAGAACCCGTCGGGAGGGGAGGTGGGGGTGAAGAGGACCAACAGGAGCGCCCCCTCCATGCCGTGGGCCCCCTCCTGATATTGCATCAGGCCCAGCTCGGCCTCGGTGCCGGGGATGGGCTTGACCTCACCCTGGCTGAGCCGCATGGTCTGGGCAACGCCCGTGCCCCCTTTTCCCCTTACCTCGAGCACGGCGCGGGCGCTTATTCCGTACGAGGACTGATACAAGGAGAGCCCTTCATAGGATATCGGATGGTTTACCCGCAAGGGCGCATGATCGAGAACAACCCTGTTACCTTCAAGAAAGGTGAGGGTGCTCACGAACTCGCGCGGGGAGCCATCGGGGTAGAAATCAACCCGGAATGCGTCGCAGCGCACCTGGAATCCGAGCGGCCTCACCGCCTGCTGAGGGCTATTGAGGACGAAGGCCTCCACCATCTCACCCTCTACGATCTCCACATATCCCTTGAATCCCCACACGGCGCCGATAACGCCGCCGACCAAGATGAGGAGCACGCTCAAATGGGTGAGGTAGGTCCCCAATCTGGCATAGTTGCTCTTGGTCTTGCGCACCTGGTGCCAGACGCCGGGCAGGCGCTTGACGGAGCAGGCGATCAGGTTGATTGCCAAGAGGATCAGCACCCCGATGAACCACCATGAGTGGTACATGTTGAGGATGCCGAGCCCTTTGAGGATATAATAGGTCTCTTTGCTGTATTGCCGAAGGTATTGTTGCTCCGTGGCGTTTTGCGGGATGATGGTCCCGATGACGGATAGGGCTGCCAGCAGGATCAGCAGCGGTATGGTCAAGCGGAGAGAAGAGAGGATATTCCCTTTCTCCGCGCCCGTCTTGCTTCCCTTGTTTTTTTCCTTTTTCACCTGTTCGTTCTTATGCACCATTAGTATCTCTTAGCACCTTGGACTTTAAACCCTGCGCGTAAAGATATCATCTACCAGAGGGATTCAACCCCGCCTTTGGCATGACGCTAAAGGGCCGTGCAGGTACAGCGCGGCGAAATTGTTAACGATTTCCATAGCATGCCCCCTCTTCCCTGTCAAGGAGAAAGGAGCTTGACTTTTTAGCAGACGGGGGCAATGATAATACGCCGCGAGGAAGTAAGAGGATTGGTGTTAACTTTAAAAATTTTATGAAGGAGGGTGACGGAGGATGGAGATCAAAAAGATAGGGGTATTGGGGGCCGGCGCTATGGGGAATGGCATTGCCCAGGTCTGCGCCCAGGCAGGTCATGAGGTGGTCATGCGGGATATCGCCGATAAGTTCGTCCAGCGGGGGCTCAAGGCCATTGAGGGTTTCCTCGCCAAGGGCGTGGAGAAGGGCAAGATCACCGAGGATGAAAAAAAGAAGGTCGTGGGCAGGATCAAGGGCAGTACCGAGATGGCCGACCTGAAGGACTGCGATTTCGTCATCGAGGCCGTGCTCGAAGACCTGGAGCTGAAGAAGCAGGTCTTTCAAGAGGTGGAGAAGCTCACCCGGCCGGAGGTGATCCTGGCTACCAACACCTCCTCCATGTCCATTACGGCGATCGGGGCCGTGACCAAGCGCCCGGATAAGGTGGTGGGGATGCATTTTTTCAACCCCGTTCCCCTCATGAGGCTGGTGGAGGTGATCAAAGGCATGGACACCAGCGAGGAGACGGCCAACGTGACAAGGGAGTTGTCGGAGAAATTGGGGAAGGTACCTGTCCTGGTGGAGAAGGATGCGCCTGGTTTTATCGTCAACCGCCTCATGATGGTCCAGATGATAGAGGCCATTAAGGTCTACGAGGAGGGCATCGCATCGATCGAGGATATCGACAAGGCAATCAAGGGTGGACTGAACCACCCCATGGGGCCCTTTGAGCTGATGGACCTGACCGGCCTCGACATCAACTATAACGTCAGTGAGTACTTTCACCATGAACTCAATCAGGAACTGAAGCATGTGACCCCGCTGACCCTGAAGAACATGGTACGCGCCGGTAAGTTGGGAAGGAAGACAGGGGAAGGCTGGTACAAGTACGGCAAGAAGTAGAGGCACCAAATATTCCTTCTCCCCTTAATTATAGTTAAGGGGAGAAGGTGCAGGATGAGGGGATACAAAAAAATATTTAATTGAGCCCCTCACTGCCGCTGTGCGGCATCCCGACTTCTCTGATTTATATACAGCGGTGCGGGACCCCGCCCTCTCCCCGAGGGGAGAGGGGACGTCCCGCTCTGTGTCGCCCTTCCCGCTTCGGGATCTGGCCAAAGGGCCACCTTCGGCCGTCGTCCCTATTTCTATATTGTGGCCAAAGGGCCACCTTCGGGAGAGCGGGAGCGACACACCATCAATAAAAATATTTGAATGGTAGGGGGTCGCCCAGTGACACAGGTGAGGGGCTAGTTCTATTAAGTTGGATAGCTTTAAGCGTTTTTATAATGATATTCATAACCAGCTCAGAATTTTTAAAATAATTTCCGAGCCAGAGCACCAGGAGAAGACAGATGTCCAGGAGAAATGCCTGCATCATAGCAGGCGGTATGAACAAGTGGGGTATCCGGGAGGCGTCCCTGATAGACATGGCCCAGGAGGCGGGTAAGGCGTGTCTCGATGACTGTACCGGGTTGAAGCCGCGGGATATCGACGGCCTGCTCTTTGCCAGCTCCTTCGCCGGCAGGTGTTCGTTCCAGGTCAATACCGCGCCGGTTATCGCCGAGCGGCTGGGGTTGCAGCCCACCTCTATCTGCGCGCGCATCGATGTGCTGTGCGCCGGAGGCAGCGCGGCCATACTGCTTGCCAAGGCGCTGGTCGAGAGCGGGATGGCGGACATCGTGATGGTGGCAGGCGGCGAGAAGCTCTACACGCCCCAGCGGTGGGAGGTATTTTACAGTGAGCTCGCCTCCATCGACCATGACTGGGACGCACCCCATGGGCTCGGCTTGCCGCCGCCGTTCTTCGCCCTCACGGCCAAGGAGCACATGAGGCACTACGGGAGCACGAAGGAACAGCTGGCCACCGTGTCAACTGCCAATTATAACTACGGCGTCAATAACCCCAAGGCCCAGATGCACAAGGCCCTGACTATGGAGGAGGCATTGGCAGCCCCCGTGGTGGTCCAGCCCTTGACGCTCTACGACTGCTGCCCCATCACGGACGGAGCGGCAGCCGTCATCATCGCGGGCGAAGAGAGGGCCAAGGATCTCACGGATCGGCCCTTGGTCTATTTGCGGGGCGGCGCCCAGGCGGCCTTGCACAGTGTCTCCGCCAACTGGCCCGGTGAGCACCTCGCCGACTGGGCCCACTTGCGGGTGGCGGCCAAGAAGGCGTACGCGACTGCCCGGCTTGCCCCGGATGATATCGACGTGGCCCAAACGCACGACTGCTTCAGCATCTCCGAGGTTATCGAGGTGGAGGAGCTGGGCTTCTGCAACAAGGGCGAAGGGGGGGAGTTTGCGGCTGCCGGCGAGATCACGCTTCGTGGCAAGGTTCCGGTCAACACCGACGGCGGCCTGCTCTCCTGCGGTCATCCTTTCGGCGCGACGGGGCTCAGGCAGGGCATGGAGCTCATGCGGCAGCTTCAGGGCCGGGCAGCCAACCAGGTGGAAGGCGCTGCCTTTGCGCTGCAACACAACCTGAGCGGCCTCAACGTCGAGCACACCATTGTGGTTTATGGAAGGGAATCTTTAAAGTAAGGAGGTAATAATGTCCATCCCCGGCATCCCTGTACTCGAAGATAAATACCCCGTGACCATGGACATGTGGCCCATACAGGCCAAGGAATTCAACCGGATCCACCCCTTCTATGAAAATCTCAAGCAGGGGAGGTTCACCACGACCAGGTGCGCACAGTGCAGCCGGGTCTCCTATCCGCCCCGGGTCATCTGCCCTGTGTGTTACAGCGAGGAGCTGGCCTGGGTCGAGCTACCCAAGCAGGGCAGGGTCCTCTGCTTTACCGAAGAGATAAAGGGGGTGCCCCTGGGGTTCGATGCGCCGCTGATCCACGCCTTAATGGATCTCGGCGAACCGAGCCCGGTCAAGCGACTGCTCAGCCGCATCATCAACTGCCCAGCCGGCAAATTGAAGGAAGGCGACGAGGTCAAATTCGTCGTCTTTGACGTGCCGGCCCATCCGCTGGAGGTCAAGCGGGATACCATCATGGCCCAGCGGGCCTTCTTCGCCTTTGAGCCGGTGGAGAAGTAGGCGCAGAATAGTGGTGCCTTTGCACCGCCTTTTTAATTGACAAAATAGAGAAAGTGGCTATGATGTGAGGAATTTATTCATGGGATTACCTCCCTGAGCGGCCCTCTGCCTGACGGATTAAAAAGATTTAATCCTTCTTTAATCGGTTTTTAACCTTCCTCGCTTATAATGCCTTCCAAGAGAGGGGACGAGGGAGAAGATGTACTTCAAATTGGTGATGGAAGCAGGGCATGAAGGTGCAGGCAGTTTCCCCCTCACGATCCGCCCATCGTGAGGCACGTCATGAGAGGGGACCGGCCGTGCCGGGACCTGATTCCAGAAAGGGGTTGTTATGAGATTCAAGCGGGTGATTATATTGGTAACAGCGATGTTCTTGCTCCTTCCCCTGTGGGGTGCTGCCCAGCGGCAGGCCCTGCGGGTGGCGGTCCTTCCTTTTGCCGTCCACAGCACGGAGGATCTCTCGTATCTCAGGGACGGGATCTGGGACATCATCTCCACCCGGATCATCGTCGAGGGTGAGATCGAGGCAGTGGAGAAGCCCCTGGTGGTGCGCTTCCTTTCGGACCTGCGAGGCACCGAGATCAGCGACCAGGAAGCCCGCTGGCTGGGCGCCAGGGTGGGGGCCGATTATGTGGTCTACGGCAGCATCACCAAGGCCGGCGAGTACATTAGCCTCGACGCCAAGGTAGTTCAGGTGGGCGGTACGCGCCCCACCACCAGCGCCTTTGCCCAGCACAAGGGGATCGACGAGGTGATGACCAAGGTGGATACCTTTGCCCAGGACATCGGCAACCGCGTCCTCGGGCGCGGCGCCTCCTATGAGCACCGGGGCCCGCTGCAGGGGCGCCAGTATATGACGTTTCAGTCATTGGGCTACTCAAAGTTATTGGGTTTCCCCCGGCGGATCTTAAAGGGGGTCGATGCGGGCGACGTGGACGGCGACGGCAAGAACGAGATCATCGTCATGGATGCGTCCCAGCTCTGGCTCTACCGGGATGAGGGCAAGGAGATCAAGCTCGTGGCCGAGTTTCCGACGTCGAGCAGCCACAATTTCCTCACCCTGGATGTCATCGATATCACTGGGGACAAGCGGGCGGAGATCTGCGTCACCAACGCCATCGGGGATAGCCTTCATTCCTTCATCCTCGCCTACGAGGACGGCTCCTTTCGCTATCTCGCCAAGGGGCTTGGCTGGTATCTGCGTGTTGTGAAGATTCCCGACAAGGGGGAGGCCCTCCTGGCCCAGCGGATGGGGACCAATAAGGACTATGATGGGGCACTACGGCTGGTCCAATGGACGGGGAAGAAGGTCAAGATGGGCCAGAAGCTCAAGACGGGCAAAAAGGGCCAACTCCCCGATAGGGTCGAGTGGATCTTCGACTTTACCTCGGGAAGATTCACTTCCCCGGAGGCCCGGGAGTTCCTGGTGATAGATGAGTTCGGAAAGATACGGATGCTGGATGAAAAGGGCGATGTGCAGTGGAAGTCAGGCGATGACGTGGGCGGCTCCGACAACTACGTCGATCGCCCCACCGTATTTGCTGATAAAAGAGGGGCACCAACCTCCATCGCCTCTCCACGCCGCATCTACTTCCCCCCCCGGATAGTCGTCAAGGACCTGGACGGCGACGGGATAGATGACGTGGTGGCCGTGATCAACAAATTCACCGTTGGCGAGCTCCTCTCGAAGGTCCGACTATACAACAAGGGGTATGTCACCGGCCTTTCCTGGGACGGGATGTCCCTGGCCAACGCCTGGAGGACCCAGGATATCCCCGGCTATGTGGCCGATTTTCAGCTCAAAGACGTGGACAATGACGGCCGGGACGAACTGGTAACCGTCTCCGTCTCCTCCCACTTCCTGGCATCGGAGGCCAAGGGCCTCCTCATGGTCTACGAGATATATGATTAACATTAGATAAAGGGTTCGAGGATTCTACCCCGCTCTGTCGCCTTGCGACATCCCGCCATTTAGATTGTCATACAAAGTAGGGCGGGACTTATTCAGATTTTATGGACAGCGGGGTCTGTCGCTTTGCGACACCCCGTCTATAAAAATATGCGCATGGTAGGGGTCCCGCAAAGCGGGAGGGTTCGAGGGGTCTAGTATATACTGGACCCCTTTTGGTTTCTGAAACCCTATGAGATGAGTCTCTCGCCCCTTTTTGACAACTTTTTTGAAAAACCACCTCTTTTATCCCTCGCCCTTGATGGGTGTGAGGAGGGATGCGCGGATACGGTTGGACAAAGGGGGTGAATTTTGTGGGGGCATTCTGAAAAACTTGCTGAATGGAATCAGCGACCTCTTTGCTGAGGGCCGTGGTGGAGGCGGGTGCCACGGTCAAGATGAACGACAAGCTCACCATCACCTTATTTCTTTACGAAAAGTAACCATTGGAAATATAAAAAAGAACGGCGCGTTTTTAAAGAATCAAAAAACACCGATTGTGGTGAGCTATTTGAAGTTTTCTAATTTCGACCAGAAGAAATCGATACCATATACTTGGGCTGCAAAATGGAAGATCCAGAAAAAGAAAATATTATGCGGTGTCTTTCTAGTTTTCTCAGTCATGTGCAAGTTTATCAAGCAAAGAAGAGCAGAATGAAATTCGGTTTTGATTTTGAAATGATTCGGTAGATTACACCTGAAAGTCAAGGGGTATGATTTTTGTTCTTGACCTTTTGATGGAACAGGCTGCTGAGCATTCCGATACGGACGCCCCGTGATTTTAAAAAACCTTCTCACCCTCAGTAAATCCCCTCTCCCTTCCCAGCCTCACAAAGGGGCTTGCTTTCTATTGCCTGAAGCAGGTAATTGCGGTAGAGTAGTCGTCAAGGGGCAATGATTATGAGATCCTATGGGAAAAAGAGATGGTTTGTTTTCTTTGTGATTGTGTGCTTGGGTGCGGTGGCCGCCTTGAGTTATGCAGGTGATTGGGATTTCTTCCATTACTATGAGCCATTTGGGATGGCCAGACAAAAAGACATAAAGGTTTATCTCAAGGTTGAAAAGCATCAGAAGGACGGAATAATGCAGTTACTCGTGAAAGATGTCGCCCTGGATAATGATTCTGAGGGCTGCCGATGGCTGACCACGATCAGAGAGTATTGTATGGCTCTGACCTGTACTGGCACATATAAAGGCAGCGGGGGGAAAGGCATTCCCGTCAAAGAGAAGATAACGTCTTATATTGTCGATTGTGCGCAGAGAAAATATTCAACCCTTGGAACGGAGTGGTATGCATTTGACGGTTCCAGGTTAGGCCGCTCGTACTGGAACCCTGCCCCCAAAAAGCCCGGCACTGAATTTCCATCAGAGGAGGATAAAACTGAAGCGGAGTTAAGAAAGATACTTAACTATGTTTGCAATCAATATAATAAATGACAAAAATTGCGTAACGGCGTAAATATATTAAGGGCACGATGCAGGGTGCAGAAAAGATCAGCTTCTTAATGTCAGTGATAGCAGCAAAAAAATATTTTCGGAATATCTATATCAGACTGTGTAAACCACGGACCTATTGGCACAATCGAAAATTTCATCTTTCGTTGGATATCATTTATGAAGCTCCAGAGATATATTCCATTTTCTGGAAGCGCAAGCTTATGGCCCAGGCTAAAGCCGCATCAGCAGTAAAAAAACAAGACGGTGTTTGTAATATTATCGGCTCTGGCCCATCTATTAGTGCAATCAAGAACCCTCTGTTACTCTTTAACCACAAGACTATCTTTGTAAATGGCTCTTTTGCCATTGCCAGAGATCTTGGTGTAAACCCTGATTATTATATGGTAAGCGATAAGGGATTTATACATCGTAATTTTGATCTGTTCAAGTCGGCTGCGTTGCGATCTCAGGCAGTCGTTTTGAATGCTACTGCAATTAATGTTCTATGTGAACTTGACCCTGCTCTCTTAAAGGAGTTACATATTATTTATGTTGAAGATCTTAAACATCCATTTAAAAAACTCAGATTGAAAAAAGCGCAAGACAGGATGCAAAAAGAGTTTGAGAGGTCTTTAATCAATCACAGCCGCTATAATGTAGCTTTCTCAAAAGATCTCTCGTTGGGAGTATTCCCATCAGGAACTGTCGTTTATGAAGCAGCCCAATTTGCATATGGCATCGGGTTTAAAGAGTTGCGTATTTTTGGCATGGATTTAAGCACAGCCGGAAGATTTTATCCGGAAGACGTTCCGGAACCGAGCGTTTTGCATGAGTCGTATCAATCGGGTATCAAACCTGCCTTTGAACTTGTTAAACAGTATGTGACCGAAAAAGACCTCACAATTTATAACTGTTCTCCACAAAGTCGTTTACCAAATACGATAATAAAAAAGATCGATCCGAATACTATACTAGAGGGGGCCGGCAGACCCATTTCCAGCATAGGGCTGCAGGGTATCGTGTGACAAGAGCGCCGGGATTTTAGAAGAACTAGCCACATTTTCTCTCCCTTCCTCTCCCTACAGCGGGACCCTTTTATTGCTCGAAGACGATCATTATGATAAGGTATTATTATACGACCCTGCTTTTTCACGCTAGAAAATTGAGAGGAATGAATACGCATCGATTGACCAGGATCTGGTTAAGCTTACTATAAAGGAGGTCGGGGCCATGTCAATCAAGGAACAGATGAAACACGTGAAGGGTAAGAAGAAGGGGGCTATAACCCTCTACGCCCTCAGCACCTGTGGATGGTGCAAGAAGACCAAGGGCCTGCTCAAGGATTTGGATGCCGACTATCACTATGTGGACGTGGACCTGCTCGCAGATGCCGACCAGGCGGAGGCCGTCACAGAAATCAGCAAGTGGAATCCGGAGTGCACATTCCCTACTCTGGTGATCGATAACAGCAGATGTATCGTCGGCTTCAAGGAACAAGAGATTCGGGGGTTGCTGATTGATGCCGGCTAGAGAGATATCCGCGGAGGCGGTGGGGTCTACGTATCAGCGTCTTAAGCACGAGACAGAGTCAGGAGGATATTATCTCAATCCCGACGCCGCATTCACCAAAGATCTGATCCGGGGGTTGTTGGCGAACCAGGCGAGATACGGCTACAGGGCTTGCCCCTGCCGGCTGGCTTCAGGGATCAAAGCCGATGACCTCGACATTATCTGCCCCTGCGACTACCGAGACCCGGACCTGACTGAATATGGATCATGTTACTGTGCCCTCTATGTATCAGGGGCAATATTCAGGGGAGAACGGGCAGCTCAAGCGATACCGGAGAGGCGTCCCCCCGCGCAGGAGAGGAGACGGATGAAGGAGAGCCGTTCTTCGCGGCATTTCGCAACAGGGGAAACCTCACTCGCTTACCCGGTGTGGCGATGCAAGGTGTGCGGCTATCTGTGCGCCAGGGAAGAGCCGCCGGAGCAATGCCCGATATGCAAGGCGAAGAAGGAACGGTTCGAACGGTTTATGTAGAGGTATACTGGAGCGAGGAACGTCCTACAATAATCCGCCACGCTCTTTCCACTCAACTGGTACGATTTTTCCTCTTGACTTTACTCCCTTGAAAGTGTAAAAAGAAGATGTAATTTTTGCGTAAAATCAGGTGCATTGGAGGGAAAGCAGTGCGCTTTGCCGTCCTGATGGGGATTTTGTTTTTCGTAGCCATGGCACCTATCGCTGCCTTGGCTGATATCTTCCTCTACATAGACAAGGAAGGGGTGATGCATTTTTCCAACGCCCCCACCAATACCCGTTACCGCGTCTACATGAAGGAGGGTTCCAGCACCCCCGGACAAGTAGAAAAAAGCTCCAAGCCCGACACCGATAAATACGATTACCTCATCACCGAGTCCTGCGGCCTGCATGGTGTCGATTTTGCCCTGGTAAAGGCGGTCATCAGGGCCGAATCGTGCTTTGATCCCTATGCCATCTCGTCCAAGGGGGCGGAGGGGCTGATGCAACTTATGCCGGAGACCTCCAAGAAGCTCAATGTCGCCAACCCCTTCGATCCCCATGAGAACATTAAAGGCGGAGTGAAGTACCTGAAATACCTTTTGGATCGCTTCAATTACGATCTGAGGCTTTCTCTGGCCGCCTATAACGCCGGAGAGACAACCGTCGCTCAGGTCAACGGTGTTCCCAACTACAGAGAGACCAAGAACTATGTCGCTGAGGTCTTGCGATATTACAAGGAATATAAAAAGAAATCGCCGACGAATAAGGTGGCAACACCATGACGGCCCAGACGGGAGGCTTCTGGAATTTATCCAACAATCTCACCCTCTTCCGCATAGGGGCCATACCCGTTGTCGTCCTCCTGCTTCTGTTCTTTCCCGAGAGATGGCCGAGCTTTGTCGCCGCATTTATCTTTCTGCTGGGCGCCATCAGCGATGGGCTTGATGGCTACTTGGCCCGCCGGAGGAATACGGTCAGCAATGTGGGCAAGCTCCTCGACCCCTTGGCAGACAAGCTCCTGGTCTGCACCGCCCTCATCCTGCTGATCCCCATCGGGCGGGTCAGCGCCTGGATCGTGGCGGTGATCATCGGCCGGGAAATGGTGGTGACCACCCTCAGGGGGGTGGCGGGGTCGGAAGGGGTAATCATCGCAGCCAACTGGTCCGGCAAGCTGAAGGCCTTCGTACAACTAGCCGCCACCAACCTCCTCATCCTCCACTATCCCTATTTCTCCCTCGATATCCATCTGATCGGGACGATCCTGATCTGGATCGCCCTCGTGCTGACCATGTGGTCCGGAGTCGATCATATCATCCGTTATCGCAGGATGACCTAGGGCTTCATCGTGAGATCCAAGGCGTCCCGCCATCCCTCCCCCGAGGGCTCTAGCCGATTACCGTAATCAAGATTGTCAATCCAGGGCAGGCGGAGGTCCTGGCGCGCGCAACCCCGTTGTTCTTATCTTTTCCCCAATTACCTTCCAGCATCTGACGGTGTGGCCGTCGCCCACTTCGTATATCTTGATCTCCTCCTTTCGGCAGCGGTCTTCAACAAGGGGGCACCTCCCCTGAAACTTACATCCCGGAGGCGGGTTAAACGGGCTCGGGACATCGCCGACAAGTGCCGGCAATTGATGCCTATCATCCGGTTCGGGAGCAGGCATGGCCGCGAGCAATGCCAGGGTATAAGGATGGAGGGGGTTGTCATACAGCACGTCTGCCGGAGCGTACTCCATAATATGACCCAGGTACATCACAGCAACCGCGTCACTGAGGTAGCCAACCACATTAAGGTCATGGGAGATAAAGAGATAGCTCACACCCAAGGTGTTTTGTAGCTCCTTAAGGAGATTGATGATCTGGGACTGTATGGACACATCAAGCGCCGACACGGGCTCATCACAGATGATCAAAGAAGGATTAACGCTCAGGGCGCGGGCAATACCTATCCTCTGCCGCTGACCGCCGCTGAACTGATGGGGATACAAACCGGCTGCGTCCGGCCTTATGCGGACCATCTCCAAGAGATGGGCCACCTGAGCCTTCCGTTCGCCCTGTCCTTTCACACCAATGGTGCGAAGCCCTTCTTCGATGGATTGTCCGGCGGTCATGCGGGGATTGAGAGAACCATAGGGGTCCTGAAAGATAATCTGCATCTCTTTACGCAAAGGCTTCATCTTTTCCTCGGAAAGACCGCTGATATCTTGACCCTGATAGATGATCCTTCCCTCATCCGGTTCCAGAAGCTTCAGAATGAGCCGCCCGATTGTCGACTTGCCGCATCCGCTCTCCCCCACCAAGCCCAAGGTCTTGCCCTGATAAATCTCAAATGCCACGCCATCAACGGCCTTGATCCAACCGATCACCCCCTGAAAGAAGCCCCTGCGCACCGGGAAATATTTTTTCAGCCCTTCAACCTTAAGCATGGCAGTATGAGCAGGATTAATCTGTTCCATAGCGAGGCTTTTCTCGTTCATATAATACGGGACAGCGACTCAGGTGGCCCTCTCCGTAATCGCACATCGCCGGGAATTCGATCCTGCAGGTCTCGATAGCAAACCGACATCTCGGATGGAATGGACACCCTGCCGGTTTGTATGAGGGATCCGGCACCGTACCGGGGATACTGTGGAGTACCGCTCCCCGCTTCGAGCGCTTCGGCAGCGATGCGAGAAGCCCCTGGGTGTAGGGATGGTGGGGGTCATGAAAGATGTGGCTGGCATCTCCCTGTTCCACAATTATTCCCGCATACATCACGTAGATGCGGTCGGCGATGTTGGCAACGACGCCGAGGTCATGGGTAATGTACAGTAGGGACATCCGTCCGTTGTGCTGCAGCTCGCGAAACAGGTTGAGGATCTGCGCTTGAATGGTGACGTCAAGGGCCGTGGTCGGTTCATCGGCGATCAGGAGGTCGGGGTTGCATGCCAGTGCCATGGCAATCATAACCCGCTGTCTCTGCCCGCCGCTCAGCTGATGGGGATAGTCCTTCAGGCGTTCCTCCGGAGATGGTATGCCGACGTCTTTGAGGAGCTGAACACATCTTCTGCGCAGCTCTTTTTCGCTCACCCTTTCATGGATCATGATGGTCTCTCGGATCTGGTCCCCGACGGTAAAGACGGGATTAAGGGAGGTCATGGGCTCCTGGAAGACCATGGCGATGCGATTTCCGCGAATCTTCTCCATCTCCTTTTCTCCCAGATCCAAGAGGTTTTGGCCATCGAACAGGACCTTGCCACCCATGATCTTGGCCGGGGGCTGCGGGATGATTCCAAGAATGGTCAGGGCTGATACCGTTTTCCCGCAACCCGACTCTCCTACCAGACAAACCGTCTCACCCTGGCGGACTTCATAACTCACCCCATCCACCGCGCGGGCAGTCCTGCCGTCGCCGATGAAATAGACCGTCAAGTCTTGTACGGAGAGCATCAGTATCTTTCTCTCAGTTTAGGGTTTAATATATCCCTGAGCCCCTCACCAAATAGGTTGAAGGCGAGGACTACGATCAGGATAGCAAGACCAGGGATAAAGGTCAGCCAGGGGGCATCAAATATAAAACGCTTGCCGTCGGACAGGATGTTGCCCCACGTGGCGTGCGGAGGGGGAACGCCGAATCCAAGAAAACTGAGGCCTGCTTCTATGAGGATCGCGCTGGCAATACCGATGGTTGCCGAAACCAGCACCGGCGCCATGGCATTGGGGATCATATGACGGAATATGATCCGCCAGTCGCCGACGCCGAGGGCCTTTGCAGCCGTCACAAAGTCCTGCTCTCGTAACGAGAGCAATTCGGCCCGGACAAAGCGCGTCGTGCCCATCCAGCTCGTCAGCCCGATGACGACCATGATGTTGTACATGCTGGCAGGAAGAAGCGCTACGACGGTAAGTATCAGGAAGAAGACGGGAAAGCAGAGCATGATATCCACGATTCTCATAATCAACGTATCAATGGAAATAGTGTCTTTGTGGAGTAATCTCAGCAATTTTGGCGCAGTTTTTTTTCCCGACCATTTTTTCCGCCACAGGGAAAAGACGATATAGGCGCCTGCTATACCGAGCATGACCGCACCTACAACGGTGCCGCCAGCCAGCAACAATCCTCCGCCCACAGAGGCCATAATTGCCAAGAGGATGTGATCGATTCGCACTGGGTTTCGTCCAAAATAGCCTGATATCCCCCCCATCACGATGCCGATAAGGACCGCAATCCCCACCGCCACAAAGCCGACAGTCAGAGAGACCCAGGCTCCCTGCAGCATCCTCGCGAATACATCTCTGCCCAGATCGTCGGTGCCTAATACATAGACCCCCAGGGTGGGGATTTCCTCGGGGAGCAGATTCGCCAGATTAGGCTCGGAGAGGGGGGGGCGCAGTTTTTCCTGCAGCCTTACCATAGCCGGATCAAAGACTGGTCGGGGGCCAGAGGTGAGCACGAGCCCGGCAAAGGCGACGAAGAAGAAAAATACAAAGATGGCTAGCCCGGAAAAGGCAAGCCTGTTTCGTCTGAGAAGCCGCCAGAACTCCTGCCAACGAGATTCCCTCCGAGCACGGGGCATCCCTTCCGTCCCTGGGTCTCTCTGAAGCTCCTTGTTATCTGTTTCCCTCACAGTCGTATCCTCGGGTCCACCACCATATAGAGGACGTCGGAGATAAAGGTGCCGATCAGCACCAGCACGGCCGAGATAAAATTAATTGACAGGATAATCGGATAGTCGCGAGCCAAGATGGCTTCGTATGCCATCCTGCCCATACCGGGCCAGGAAAAGATGGATTCTATGATGACGGAGCCTCCTATGAGGCCCGGCAACATGAGGCCGAACATAGTGACAAAGGGCAGCAACGCATTACGCAAGGCATGTTTGTAATGAACTTGTTCAGAGGGAAGGCCTTTAGCCCGTGCCGTACGCACATAATCCTGGTCTTCGACCTCCAGCATCTGACTGCGAACATATCTGGAGAGCACCGCAATGCCCACGGTAGCCCCAAGCACGGAGGGAAGTACCAGATGCCACACCCGGTCCATGATGGTGCGAAGCAAAGAAACATCCGTGAACCCGAAGGTCTTCATGCCGATTACCGGCACATGGAACGCATTGACTACTAAGAGGATAAGGATATAGGCAAAAAAGAAACCTGGAATAGAATACAGAAGATAAGAAAAAAAGGTGGCTAACCGGTCGTAAGCGCCGCCTCGGGCAATGGCTGAACGGACCCCGATGGGAAAGGCCAGGGTCCAGGTCAGTATGGTAGCCACCATAAAGAGGGGGAGACTGTTGAGGAATCGCTCACCTATCTTTTTCAGCACCGGTTCATTATCCTTCCAGGATATGGTCTTGCCCGTGAATAGATCACGATAGAAGTAAACGAATTGGACGTGCAGCGGCTCGTCCAGATGAAATGCCTTGCGAAACCGCTCTACCATCTCCGGGGTGAACTTGGGATTGAGGGGGTCCACTTGGCTCGGCTCTCCCGGAGCCAGATGGATGATCAAAAAAGAAAGCACCATGACAAAAAACAGGGTAATGATCTTTTGAATGATACTCCGGCCGATGAACGACAGCATGGCTAATCCTCTGCGCTCAACACGGGCGCTTCAGGAAGCTTTATCCATTTGTTAAAGTAGAATGTATAATTTCCCGTTTTTGTGGGCGTGATCTTTTTGTAGATGATATTCCCTGCGTCATCAGTCCCTCGTATCACAATCCGCTTATCCAGGACAGCCGTCCACTTGTTTACATAGAGGAAGGTATAGGGCTGCTCCCTGGCAATGAGTTCGTGGAGCTGGTGGCAGTATGCTACTTGTCTTACATGATCGTATTCCTGTCTGATCTTGATGATCAGATCATCTGCCTGAGAGTTTTTAAAGCCCACAAAATTGAGCTGATAGGGATGGGTCTGGCTCGAATGCCATATCTGATACAGGTCAGGCTCGATACCCATATTCCATCCGAGGATGAGGGCGTCAAAGTCGGCTTTGTCCACCCGTTCCTGAACGAATACCGCCCACTCTAAGAGATCGGTGCGGCAATCTATGCCGATCTGCTTCCATGCGTCCTGGGCGATGGTAAGGACGGCCTTGCGCAGGTCGTTGCCGCTGTTGGTGATGAGGGTGAACTGCAATCTTTTTCCATCTTTTTCAAGCCGCCCTTCCTTGTTGCGTCTCCAGCCTGCCGCTTCAAGGAGCTTCAGCGCCCCCTCTGGATCATAGGGGAGGGGCTGAATACGGTGATTGTAATAGTCGGTCTGTTTTACAAAGGGGCCGGTAATCCATTCCCCTTGGCCGTAGAGGACATATTGTATGATCTTATTTACATCAATAGCCATGCCCAGGGCCCTGCGCACCCGAGGGTCATTAAAGGGCGCACGCCTCATATTATACCCGATGTAGGTGTAGCCGAAAGAGAGACCGGAAAAGTTTTGATACATTGGATCGTTCTTCAGCCGTTGTACCTGATGGGGTTGAACGGCATAACTGTCCACGGTACCTGCGTAGAATTCCATCTCCTGGGTCAAGAGGTCCGGGATGATCCTGTACATGAAGCGCTTATACTGTGGAGGTCCATCCCAATAGTCGTCAAAGCGCGCCAAGGCAATGTATTGATCCGATTTCCACTCGCGGAAGACGAAAGGACCGCACCCAATGGGGTGACGGTTAAAGCCGCTCTGTCGCATAGAGAATCTTTCCGGGTCTTTTTCCGTTTTCAGCGCCTCATTTTTCAAGGCCTCGTCATTGAGGAGATGCTCGGGCACTATCCCTATGCCCCAGGTGCTCAGGGCAGGGGAATAGAGCCGCTTGTAGATGATACGCACCGTTAGAGGAGCAAGCACCTCCACCTCTTTTACCGGTTCATAGTCGGCGATTCGAGGCGAGAGATTCTTTGGATCCATGACGGCTGCATAGGTGAACTTGACATCGCGGGCATCGAATAGATGTCCGTCATGAAACCGTACGTCGGGGCGCAAGTGAAAGATGATAACCGGATTATGTTCCGTCGCCGGCAGAACCTCTTGTGCGTAATCAGCCGGTGCTTTTATCCCAGCGCGTCCACCCTCAGAAAGAGAGAGGTAGTCCTGCGCAGGGAAGGAAGGAAAATAATCGTTGCCAAGGATGGTGGAGAGGTTTTTAAAGAGATCCTGATCCACCTTGTTCAAGATCAGCTTAATCCGGTCCGGAGCCATGACTCGGATCCTTGTCGCTGTCTTTCCCGCTCCCTTTTTCTCCTGCCTTGTTATTAGAAATTCCCTGGCCGGAATGATAACTATCTCCCTGATATTATCCAGCGAGGTCTTAACCTGAGCGCTGATTGGCACATACCCCCCCCTGGCCCTCTTGAGGAGTTTGACTACCTCAGGGGCACCTGCTTTGCCCACTCGCGGGATAGAAGCCTTTTCATTGATATAAAAAAAGGCCTCTTCATAGATCTTCCAGGACTTGGCCAAGCGTCCCCGGAAGCGAAGCTCTTGATCGCGGTCGATGAGACCCTCAAATACCATGGCTTCGATATCGTTGCTGGCGGAATCCGCCGAAAGGATCGGGTTCAGGATGCTGGCATCGCCGATGGAGGCCGTGATATACTCATTGAGACGTTCAAGATTTCCTTTTGTTTGCTGCTCATAGGTGGGCACCCACAAATAGGATTGCAGCAAGAAGATGATAAGCACCAGGGGAGCACCTATGAGAATTCTTCGGACAATCATGGGTCTATTTCACGGTTAGATTAGCGTGACAGCTCGAGCGCCGGCAGCTGCTCTAGGTACACTTATAAATTGTTATGATAGAGAAGTAAATACTCAAAAAAGCGCGAATGGAAGGCGTCTTTGGCCCTGTTTAATGCGGGAGACCCCAGTCCTTTTCTTCTTGACACCATGGCTCACTTAATAGATAATAAAAAAATTGAGACAATTAAGGGCCCATAGCTCAGTTGGCAGAGCCACCGGCTCATAACCGGCAGGTCCCTGGTTCGATTCCAGGTGGGCCCACCAGGGTATAGGATGTGCATTTCCATGCGATCTAAATGGCTGACAACGAGGGGAAGGGCTCAATTGCACCGGAGTGCACCTTTCGAGGTGCACTTTTTTTGGGCCTGGCAGGGGAGTAGATGGTGAAGAGGCAGCTCAAACTGCTTTGGCGGCTTCAGACGATGGAACGGCAGATAGAAGAGGCAGCGGAGGTGCACTTTTTTTGGGCCTGGTAGGGGAGTAGATGGTGAAGAGGCAGCTCAAACTGCTTTGGCGGCTTCAGACGATGGAACGGCAGATAGAGGAGGCTCAGAAGGAGCAGGAGTCGTATCCCCTGGCGCTGGAAAGGTTAGAGGGCCTGCTCAAGGCACAGGAGGAAAAAAAGGAGGAGGAAAAGAGGAGGATTGAGGAGCTCGAGAGGGAGCGGGTAAAGCTGGAGGGGGAGCTGGAAATAGAGAGTGAGAGGACCAAACGCTCCCAGCTCAAACTCCTGGAGATAAAGACCAACAAGGAATACCAAGCCCTGCTGAAGGAAATCGAGATGGGCAAAGAGCACAGCAGCCAGCAGGAGGAAGAGATCATCAGGATGTTGGATGAGATTGATCGGCTCAAGACCGACTATGCAGGCACGGTAGAGAGGGCGCACAGGGAAAGAAAAGAGATCGAGGAGGAGCAGGCAAAGGTAAAGGAGCAGATGGTTGCCGTCGAGCAGAATATAACCCACTGGCATCAAAACAGAGAGGAGATTGTACGGGAACTGGACCCCGATCTTTTGAAACGGTATACTACATTGAAGGAAAGGAGAAACGGGATAGCCGTCGTCTTGGTGAAGAACGAAGGGTGTCAGGGGTGTTACGTCAACATCCCCCCCCAGATGTATAACGAGGTCCAGAAGAATAAAGAGATCATCGTGTGCCCCAATTGCCACCGGATCCTCTATCGGGAGAACAAGGGCGCCGATTAAGAGAGATGACAAGATCGTCCCTATCAGATTACCCAAGCAGCGGAGGGCAGAAGGTGTTCCTCTACGTGGATGGCTCCTGCAGCGGGAACCCCGGTGAAGGAGGGGCGGGAGTAGTCATCAAGGACGAGCGCGGAGGGATTGTATCGCGGATTAAGAAGTATTTGGGGCCGGTAACCAACAACATAGCTGAGTATCAAGCGCTGATCGCGGGGCTTAAAGAAGCTCAGAGGTTGGGGATGAGGGAAGTGGAGGTTTGTCTTGATTCCGAACTGGTTGTAAACCAGGTTAACGGTGTGTATCGCGTGCGCGATGCCAAGCTCAAGACCTTAGAAGGGGAGGTGAGAAGACGGTTAGGGCACTTCGCTTGCTGGGTAATCAGGTATATACCCAGAGAAGAGAACCGGGAAGCGGATCGTTTGGCCAGGGAAGCGGTGAGAGATAAGGTAGACTCGGTGGTCGCTGGTCCGGAAGGATAGGATCAGAGGAAAGTCCGAGCTCCAAAGGGCAGGATGGTCGTTAACGACGACTACCCCTTGCGAGGGGTCAGGAAAGTGCCACAGAAAGCAGACCGTCTTCTTTAATACGCGTAGCGTATTGAAGAGGATAAGGGTGAAACGGTGAGGTAAGAGCTCACCAGTCCCGGCGGTGACGTCGGGAGCTCGGCAAACCCCATCCGGAGCAAGACCTAATAGGAGGGGAACGGAGTGGCCCGCTCCATACCCTCGGGTTGGTCGCTTGAGATAGGCGGCAACGTCTATCCTAGATACATGATCACCCCTCCCAGCGGGAGGACAGAACTCGGCTTATGATCTACCTGATATCTCTACCGCAACTCCCTGGCCCCCTTCGATGGGGAAAGAAGGGGCACTGATGTCGAAGCTATCAGTAGTAGGAATCGCGATAATCCTCTTCGCCGTCGCCTCCCCTCTCTGCGTTGCGCAGGGGGCGGAGGCCCTCATTGAGGGTCTCCGCGTAGAACGGGAAAATGGAACCTTACTGGTTAGTTTTTCCGTCAAAAATTGCTTTAGCAAAAAGATAGAAGAGGCCGTCAAGGCTGGGATACCAACCACCTTTAACTTTTTTGTAACACTCTATAGAAACCGCGCCCTCGTCTGGGACAAAAAGATTGCCTCGCACAAATTTCGACACCGGATTATTTATGATACTCTCAAGGAAGATTTTCGCATCTGGCTCCAGGAGAAAGGCAAGGAGGTGCGGGTTGTCGATCTGGAGGAAGCCAAGCGATACATGCAGCTGGTGGAGGGATTTCCCGTGGTCAAGGGACAGGAACTAGAAAAGGGGAACTATGAGCTTGCCGTCAAGGCGGAGCTCGACCCGGTGAAGCTCCCTCTCAGGTTGGAAGGCATTCTGTTCTTCGTCTCTCTGTGGGATTTTGAGACCGATTGGTGTTATCGTACCATGAGGGTAGAACCATGAACAAAAGTATGCATGCCGAACGGCGCAAGCGAAAGAGGGAATTATTCATCATCATAGGACTTGTCCTTCTTGTCTTTGGGGTTACCTATCAGATGCTCCATCTGCCCCAATTGAGCAGCCAGGTCGGAATCGGGAGCAACATCCTCCTGTTTAGCATCATCAACATCAACCTCATACTCCTCGTGCTCTTGATCTTCCTGGTGATCAGAAACCTGGTCAAACTCCTCTTTGAGCGCAAGAGGAGGGTCTTGGGGACGCGATTGCGGACAAAGTTGGTGGCAGCCTTTGTCTCCCTCTCGCTCGTCCCCACCGTGCTCTTATTTCTTACCGCGGTTATCTTCATCACCCGGAGTGTAGAAAACTGGTTTAACGTCCAAGTGGAAAGCTCCTTGCAAGGCTCCCTAGAGGTGGCGCAGGCCTATTATCGGGATCTCGCCAAGAACGCCATTCACTACAGCCAAGAGATTGGCAGACTCTCCTCGGGGGAGAAGGGAAGGAAGGCTTTATCAGAGCTCCTGGAGAGAAAGAGGAGCGAATACAACCTGGCATGGATCGGCATGATTTCTCCTTCGGGAAAGGTGGTGGTCGAAGCAACGGATCCCGCCCTTACCTACAAGTTGGACGAGATTCCGCGAGACACGGTACAGGAGGTATTGAAGGGAAAGGAGATGTCGAAGATCTCCCCCTATCTGGGTGGGGGGGAGATCATCTGGGGAGGAAGTCCGCTCTATAAACAGTATAAATTAAAGAAAGCTAGGGTTGGTTATCTATCGAATCCCTTTTATGAGGATTACGGGGATTTCAGGGGAAGCCAGCTCTATGATGCAGAAGGGATTATAGGGGGGGTGGTGGTAGGTTACTATGTCCCCCAGAACTTGGTAGCCAAGATGGAGGATATATCCCAGGCATTCGTCGATTATCGGCACTCGAAGATCTTAAAAAAGCCCCTGACGACCAATTACATCATCATCTTCCTGCTGATCACCCTGGTGCTCATCTTCTCCGCCACCTGGTTCGGTTTCCGTCTCGCGAAGGAGCTGACCGTACCCATCATGGAACTGGTCGACGGGACCCGGCGGGTGGCCAGCGGCGACCTCGATTTCCACCTCCGCGTCGGAGCCGAGGATGAGATCGGCACCTTAGTGAGTTCCTTTAACAAGATGACGCACGACCTCAAGACCAGCAAGGCCCAGATCGAGGAGGGCAACCGGGCACTGCAGCTCACCGATCTGGAGCGGGAGCAACGGCGCAAATACATGGAGATCGTCTTGGAAAATGTGGCGGCAGGCGTCATCTCCTTCGACAAGGAGGGGAGAATCGCTACGGTCAACAAGTCCGCCGAGAGGATGCTGGATATCCAGGCCGTAGACATCCTGGGGGAAAACTATCGCAAGATCCTGCAACCCGAGTACCGCAAGCTCGTCCGCGAGTTGATCAAGGAGATAAACACAACCCGGAGCGAGAGCATTCAGAAGCAGATGGAGGTCACCCTGCAGGATAAGGTCTTCACCGTCCGGGCCAGTGTGAACATCCTGCGAGACGAGCAAGGTGAATACCTGGGCATGGTGGCGGTTTTCGACGACCTCACCCATCTCATCAAGATGCAGCGATTGTCCGCCTGGCGAGAGGTGGCAAGGAGAATAGCCCATGAGATAAAGAATCCGCTGACCCCCATACAGCTCTCCGCCCAGAGGATCTACAAGCGGTATCGGAATAAAATCGAAGGTGATGCGGGGATCTTCGAGGAGTGCACGAACACCATTATCCATCAAGTAACCGAGTTGAAAAACCTGGTCAACGAATTCTCCAACTTCGCCCGGATGCCCGCGGTGACCCCGACGCCCAATGATCTCAACGAGATCATCAACTCAAGCCTCATCCTCTTTAAGGAGGCCCACCGCGACATCCACTTTCACTTCTTCCCTGACCCCAAACTCCCCATCTTCAAGGTGGACCGCGACCAGATGAAGCGGGTATTCATCAACATATTGGACAACGCCGTGGCTGCGGTGGACGGCGGCGGGGTGATAGAGATCGAGGTCAAGTACGATGCCTCCCTTCAGATGGTCACCCTCGAGGTGCGGGATAATGGCTGCGGGGTCCCTGATGAGGACAAGCCCAAGCTCTTTGAGCCCTACTTTTCCACCAAAAAGGCGGGTACCGGATTGGGCCTGGCCATCGTCAACGCCATCATCTCCGATCACAACGGGTATATCAGGGTGCGTGACAATCATCCCAAGGGGACGAAGTTCATTATCGATCTACCCCTGAGACAGTAAGGGATATTGGCCCTCCTCCTTGAAACATTCTTAAAAAGCTGTTACACTTAATTGTATGGTGTGGGCACATGAAGGAAAAACAAGGGATAAAGGTGGTTGCCCAAAACCGCAAGGCCCGGCACGACTATTTTATCGAGGAGAGCTATGAGGCCGGCATGGTCCTCAAGGGAACGGAGGTCAAGGCCTTGCGTGAGGGAAAGGTCAACCTCAAAGACGGCTATGCCCGGATCAAGGATGGAGAGCTCTTCTTGATTGATGTCCACATCAGCCCCTATGCCTTCGGCAACCGCCTTAACCACGATCCCCTGAGGCCGAGAAAGCTCCTCATGCACGGGGGGGAGATACATCGCCTGATGGGAAAGGTGAGAGAGAAGGGTTTCTCCCTCATACCCTTAAGCATCTACTTCTCGCACGGCAGGGCGAAGGTGTCGTTGGCCCTGGCCAAGGGGAAGAAGTTGTATGATAAACGGGAGACCTTGAAACGCAGAGCCATGGAAAAGGAGGTGGAGTACTCTCAGAGAAGGTAGTACAAAACAAGTGCTTTCATACGATGTGGGGGCGAAATGGGTTCGACGGGGGTAAGAGAGGTAAGGGTTGCATGCCGAGGTCCCAACCCTCGAAAAAAAATGGGAACTACTATAACTGCCAACTATGAGTACGCTTTAGCCGCCTAACGTGCGGTTAACGCTCTCCCGATCTCGCCTGCAGGCTTGGGAAGGGCGTCAGAAATGCGGGCTTAGCCCCCTCTGATGCTTATAAGGAGGGGGTGAATTCGCATAAGCTAGCCCGTGGGGATCCTGCCTGGAGGAGCCCCACGGGGTGAAATTAAAATCCGGGATACGCATGTAGATACCCTTATAGATCTACTTTCGGACGCGGGTTCGATTCCCGCCGCCTCCACCAATTATTTTTAGCAGGGGAGCATGGCCAGGAACGACGGACGTCAAAGGGATGAGCTGAGAAAGGTAAGGATCACCCGCAACTACATAAAACACGCCGAGGGATCCGTTCTCATCGAGGTGGGGGGCACACGGGTTATCTGCAATGCCACCGTAGAGGAGGGTGTCCCTGCCTTTTTAAAGGATACCGGGAGCGGCTGGGTGAAGGCGGAGTACGCCATGCTCCCCCGCTCCACCCATACGAGGGCGCCGCGGGAATCGGTGCGGGGACAACTCAAAGGCAGGACCCAGGAGATCCAGCGCTTGATCGGCCGCTCCCTGCGATCGGTAACCGATTTGCATGCCTTCGGGGAGAGGACGATCCTCTTGGATTGCGACGTGATCCAGGCAGACGGCGGGACCAGGACAGCCTCTATCACCGGGGCCTACGTGGCCTTGGTAGATGCCTTTCACTGGCTCAAAGGGCGGGGGAAGATCGAAGGTTTACCCATCACGGGCTCGGTGGCGGCAGTCAGCGTGGGGATCGTGGACGGACACATGCTCCTTGATCTGGACTACTATGAGGACTCCCGGGCCCAGGTGGACATGAACCTGGTGATGACCGGGAAAGGGGAATTCGTCGAGGTCCAGGGAACGGCGGAAGAGACCCCCTTTTCCAAAGGTGACATGGATCAGATGATCTCCCTGGCGATACAAGGGATCCGGAAGCTGAGCGCCATTCAAGAGGCAGCCTTAGGAAAAGATAAGGGTGAAGGCGATCGTCGTCGCCACAAAAAATCCGGGTAAGCTCCGGGAGATAAAGGATGCCTTGCAAGGGATGGGGGTTGAGCTCGTATCCCTCAAGGACCTTTCTCCTGTGCCCCCTCTAGAGGAGGACGGCAAGACCTTGCAAGAGAATGCCCTGAAGAAGGCCAGGGTGGTGGCAGAGCGCTTCGGCAGGTTGACCATCGCCGATGACTCCGGTCTCGAGGTCGATTATTTACAAGGGGAGCCGGGTGTGCGCTCCGCCCGATTTGCGGGCGAAAGGGCATCGGATGCGGAAAACAATCGAAAGCTCCAGCGACTCCTGGAGGGTGTCCCCTCATCGCAGCGGGGGGCCACCTTCCGCTGCATCATCGCGGTGGTCAGCCCTCAGGGGAAAGAGGCATGGGTGGAAGGGACATGCAGAGGGGTGATCGGCGATACCGAAAGGGGAGGGCAGGGATTCGGGTATGACCCCCTCTTCTTCCTCCCCGAACTCGGCAAGGCCCTTGCCGAGCTTCCCTTAGAGGCAAAAAACAGGGTAAGCCATCGGGGGCATGCCCTGGCCGCACTCAAAGAGGCGCTGAAGGATTTTATCTGAGCTATCTTGGGGCTTGGCAATTTGTCAGGGGCGGGTTATAATTCCTTACCGAGAAACGGGGCGTAGCGCAGACTGGTAGCGCACCTGCCTTGGGCGCAGGGGGTCGGAGGTTCAAATCCTCTCGCCCCGACCAAGCTTGTGAGGTTGAGACTGATCCCCTTTACATCGATTGTTTTCGGTGATATAGAGCATACAGAAAAAAGGGGCGCCTGTAGCTCAGCTGGATAGAGCAACGGACTTCTAATCCGTAGGTCGTAGGTTCGAATCCTACCAGGCGTGCCAGAGATGGTGAGTGTAGCTCAGCGGTAGAGCACTGGACTGTGGCTCCAGGTGCCGAGGGTTCAAATCCCTTCACTCACCCCACACTATACAGTAGGCGCCCGTAGCTCAGATGGATAGAGCGTCGGACTTCGAATCCGCAGGCCGGGCGTTCGAGTCGCCCCGGGCGCGCCAACAGATGG
>Ga0214474_1000221_pt1 | contig 29702 bp, 29 predicted proteins | sample RVTome_2_FD_187335 | JGI IMG/M metagenome (GOLD analysis project Ga0214474, IMG submission 187335) | Soil microbial communities from uranium-contaminated site in the Upper Colorado River Basin, Wyoming, United States - RVT95D214 HiSeq ... | reverse complement strand
GCGCCTGATCAACAACATGATGCGGACGGAGAACTTCACGGGCAAGAAGCTGAAGTCCTACAAGGCCGTCGAGAGGTCCTTCGAGATCATCCAGAACAAGGTCAAGATGAACCCACTCCAGGCGTTCGTGGACGCCCTTCAGAACGCGGCCCCGAGAGAAGAGGTCACGCGGCTCCAGTACGGAGGCATCTCGGTCCCGAAGGCGGTCGACGTCGCACCGGCAAGGCGGGTTGACCTCGCATTGAGGTACATCTGCACGGGCGCGCTCGATCAGTCTCACAAGAGCAAGAAGCCCATCGAGGAGTGTCTCGCGGACGAGATCATCTCTGCGGCCAGGAACGACGTCAACTGCTATTCGGTCGCGAAGAAGGAAGAGGTCGAGAGAGTGTCCGCTTCAGCACGCTGATCGGCCCGAAACCGCTTATCCATTGTTTGCTTTCATCTGAGTACATGCTGGACCCATGGTGAGCTTATGGGAAGAAAAGAAGACAACATCAAGAAGGCACAGGCCCTGATGAGAAGGCCGGAATTCATCCGGAACATTGGTACAGCTGCGCACATCGACCACGGCAAGACGACGCTCTCCGACAACCTGATCGCAGGCGCGGGCATGATGTCTGAGGACCTCGCCGGCAAGCAGCTGCTTCTCGATTACGACGAGCAGGAGCAGGCCAGGGGGATCACCATCAACGCAGCCAGCGCATCGATGGTCTACGACTTCAAGGGCAAGGAGTACCTGATCAACCTCATCGACACGCCGGGCCACGTGGACTTCGGCGGCGATGTGACGAGGGCGATGAGAGCAATAGACGGCGTCATAATCCTCTGCTGTGCGGTCGAGGGCATCATGCCCCAGACCGAGACGGTCATCAGGCAGGCCATCAAGGAGAGGGTCCACCCGATCCTGTTCGTCAACAAGGTCGACAGGCTGATCAATGAACTCCAGGTGACGCCTGAGGTGATGCAACAGCGCCTGGCGAACATAGTGAACGAGGTCAACGAGAAGATCACGAAGTTGCTGCCCCCCGAGTTGAAAGACTCATGGGCTCTGAAGGTCGAGACGGGCAACGTGATATTCGGCTCCGCGTTCAACAACTGGGCCATCTCAGTCCCGTTCATGAAGAAGAGCAACATCAACTTCAAGACGGTCTACGAGCACTGCAAGAACAACGACCAGAAGGCGCTGTCCAAGAAGGCCCCGCTCCACGAGGTCCTCCTGTCGTCCGTGATTCTGCACCTGCCAAACCCTCTGGAGGCGCAGAAGCTCAGAATACCGATCATCTGGCACGGAGACCCGGAGTCGGCCTACGGGAAGTCGATGCTGACATGCAACCCCGACGGCCCGGTCGCGTTCATGGTCACGAAGATCATCGTCGACCCTCACGCGGGTGAGGTCGCCGTTGGCAGGCTGTTCAGCGGCAAGATTGTCAAGGGGCAGGAGCTCTGGATATCAGGCATGCCCAACGCGAATAGGGCGCAGCTGGTGTCGCTCACCGTAGGTGCGGACAGGATCCCGGTCGATGAGATCGACGCGGGGAACGTCGTCGCGGTGTCCGGCCTCAAGGATGCAATAGCGGGTTCATCGGTTTCCAGCGACCCGGAGATGGCGCCTTTCGAGAGGATGGTCCACTACTCAGACCCAGTCGTCACGGTCGCGATCGAGGCGAAGCACACGAAGGACCTTCCGAAGCTGGTCGAAGTTCTCAGGACGGTCGCGAAGGCGGACCCGTCCATCCAGGTCGAGATCAACCAGGAGACAGGCGAACACCTGATGTCCGGCATGGGTGAACTGCACCTCGAGATCACCAACTACAGGATCGTCAACGAGCACAAGGTCGAGATCAAGACCTCCACGCCCATCGTAGTGTTCAGGGAGTGCGTTGGCGGCAAGGGGGGGCCGTTCGAGGGCAAATCCCCGAACAAGCACAACAGGTTCTACATCGAGGTCGAGCCCCTCGAGCCGGGTGTCGTCCAGGCCATCAAGAGCGGCGACATCGACACCGAGGCGAAAATCAAGGACGTCAAGGCATTCGCCAAGAAGCTCCAGGAACTGGGTATGGACAAGGACCACGCCAAAGGCGCTGTCGGGTTCGTGGGGACGAACATCCTCCTCGACACAACCAAGGGCATCCAGTATCTGCACGAGACGATGGAGCTTGTTAAGGAGTCCTTCGACGAGGCTATGAACAAGGGCCCGCTCGCGGCCGAGAAGTGCATGGCGATGAAGGTCATGCTCGTGGACGCCAAGCTCCACGAGGACAGCATACACAGGGGCCCCGCACAGGTCATACCCGCGGCGCGGTCCGCCATATACGGTGCGATGTGCCAGGGCGGAAGGGTTCTGTACGAGCCCATCACCAAGGTGTTCATCAACATCCCGCAAGACCTGATGGGCAACGCCATCCGTGAGATACAGCAGAGGCGGGGAGTCATCGAGGACATGAAGCAGGAAGGCGAGATGGCGGTTGTAGAGGGCAAGTGCCCAATCGCCGAGATGTTCGGCTTCGCGGCGTCGATCAGGAGCGCCACGAGCGGGCGCGCGCTGTGGTCCACTGAGAACTCAGGCTTCGAACAGATGCCACGCGAGGTGCAGGAGAAGATCGTCCCGCAGATAAGGCAGAGGAAAGGCCTCAAGCCGGACCCGTATGACGCGTCGTACTACGCCGGCTAGATGGCATGGCCATACGTGCAAATTACGAGGCAAAAAGACTAATATACCAAGAGCATCATGCTCGAAGAGAAGACATTGGAGGCCAGAAAATGGCAGAGAAACCACACTTGAACTTGGTGTTCATCGGACACGTCGACCACGGAAAGTCCACCACTGTCGGCCGGCTGCTCCTTGACACGGGACACATCGAGCCCCACGTCATCGAGAAGTACCGGAAGGAGGCCGAGCAGAAGGGCAAGGCGACTTTCGAGTTCGCATGGGTCATGGATGGACTCAAGGAAGAGCGGGAGAGGGGCCTTACCATCGATGTGGCTCACAAGAGGTTCAACACCCAGAAGTTCTACTTCACCATCATCGACGCGCCGGGCCACAGAGACTTCGTGAAGAACATGATCACCGGCACAAGCCAGGCCGATGCCGCGGTCATCGTATGCTCGGCCATCGAGGGACCACAGGCCCAGACCAGGGAGCACATATTCCTGGCCAGGACGCTGGGTGTCCCGCAGGTCGTCATCGACATCAACAAGATGGACGCGGTCGGCTACTCGAAGGACAAGTACGAGGAGGCCAAGAAGGGCGTCACCGAACTCCTGAAGACCGTCGGGTACAAGGTCGATGAGGTGCCGTTCATCCCAGCGAGCGGGTACAAGGGCGACAACATCGCGAAGCCGTCCGAGAACATGCCCTGGTACAAGGGCCCGACGCTGGTCCAGGCGCTGGACGCGCTGAAGGAGCCCCCGAAGTCGACCGACAAGCCGCTCAGGCTGCCGGTCCAGGACGTCTACACGATCACCGGCGTCGGCACTGTCCCAGTGGGCAGGGTCGAGACCGGCGTGCTGAAGCCCGAGATGAAGATCATCTTCATGCCCGCTAACAAGGTGGGCGAGGTGAAGTCGATCGAGATGCACCACGAGACGCTGACACAGGCAACCCCGGGTGACAACGTCGGCTTCAACGTCAGGGGCATCGCGAAGACGGACGTCAAGAGGGGCGACGTGGCCGGTCCGGTGGACAACCCTCCGACGGTTGCGAAGACCTTCACGGCCCAGATCATGGTCCTGAACCACCCGAGCGTGATCACAGTCGGGTACACGCCAGTGTTCCACTGCCACACGGCTCAGGTCGCATGCACGTTCCTTGAGCTGCAGAAGAAGCTCGACCCGAGGACCGGCGCAGTGAAGGAAGAGAACCCGCAGTTCCTCAAGACGGGCGATGCGGCGATCGTGAAGATCCAGCCTTCAAAGCCGCTGGCCATCGAGAAGGCGAAGGACTTCCCGCAGCTGGGAAGGTTTGCCATCAGGGACATGGGCCAGACGGTCGCGGCCGGAATGGTCATAGATGTCGAAAAGAAGGAAATGTAAACCCCTTTTCCAAATCCCTTATGTTTTGTTTGATGTGTTGAGGTTTTGAAGATGGTGCAGAGGGCCAGGATATCGCTGAGCGGCACGGACCCAAAGAAGGTCGACGGGGTGTGCAAGCAGATCAAGACGATCAGCGAGAAGACTGGCGTTGCCATCTCAGGACCGATACCGCTGCCCACCAAGCGCCTCATGGTCCCCTGCAGGAAGGGCCCGGACGGAGGCGGCTCGAGCACGATCGACAGATGGGAGATGCGTGTCCACAAGAGGCTCATAGACCTCGACGCGGACGAGCGCGCCCTCAGGCAGCTGATGAGGATACAGGTCCCGGACGGCGTCAACATCGAGATCGTCCTCAGATCCTGATCGCCCTTGAGACTACAGCGACTCTTTTGAACTGATTAAGTTCTATGCTTGCAACGTTCTTCGTGAGATTGAAATACTTCTGAGCAATCGTTTCCGTGCGTCCCTTGAGCCTGATTGTTGTTCGTTCATGTTGCGGCGCACAGGTTAAGTACGGGTTATGCTTAACGCCGTTAAGCAATTCCAGAGGAGGGATACTCGTGCAGAACGGAGGCAAGACGCAAGGATTCGAAACACTCGCGCTACACGCGGGCCAGAAGCCCGATCCCGCCACGAACGCGAGGGCCGTGCCCATCTACCAGACGACTTCGTACGTCTTCAACGACTCCGAGCATGCCGCGAACCTGTTCGCGCTGAAGGAGCTCGGAAACATCTACACGAGGATGATGAACCCAACAACCGATGTCTTCGAGAAACGGGTAGCTGCCCTTGAGGGAGGGGTTGGCGCCCTAGGAGTCGCCTCAGGCCAGGCAGCGATAACTCTGGCGCTGTTGAACCTCGTGCGGCCTGGGGACGAGATAGTGTCCTCACTCAGCCTGTACGGTGGGACGTACAACCTCTTCACGAACACTTTCCCTAAGATTGGGATCAAGGTCAGGTTCGTTGACTCGACCGACCCGGACAACTTCCGCTCTGCGATCTCAGATCGCACGAAGGCGTTGTACGCGGAGTCCATAGGGAACCCCAGACTCGACACGCTCGATTTCAAAACGGTGTCCAGCATCGGTCACGAGAGCGGTGTCCCGCTGGTGATTGACAACACGCTCCCGACACCATACCTCGTGAGGCCATTCGACCACGGGGCCGATGTAGTCATCCATTCGGCCACGAAGTTCATCGGAGGACACGGCACGAGCATCGGCGGCGTGATCGTCGATTCCGGGCGGTTCGATTGGACACGGGGCAGATATCCGGATTTCACCACTCCCGACGCTTCGTACCACGGAATAGTCTACGCCGACGCCTTCAAAGAGCTGGCATACGTCGCCAAGGCGCGGGTCCAGCTCCTCCGGGATCTGGGGCCGGCGCTCAGCCCGTTCAATGCCTTCCTCTTCCTTCAGGGCCTTGAGACACTCCACCTGCGGATGGAGAGGCACAGCACGAACGCTCTCGAGGTGGCAAAGTTCCTGTCATCTCATAGGGGCGTGAGCTGGGTGAACTATCCGGGGCTCGAATCTCACCCACAGCATGAGACTGCCAGGAGGTACCATCACCGGGGCCTGTACGGCGGCATCCTCGGGTTCGGTATCAAAGGCGGAAGGGAGGCTGGCAGGAAGTTCATAGAGGGGCTCCAGCTGTTGTCTCACCTTGCGAACGTAGGGGACGCGAAGTCTCTGGCGATCCATCCGGCGAGCACGACGCACTCCCAACTCACTCCTGAGGAGCAGGTGCTGACGGGCGTCACAGATGATTTCGTCCGGCTCAGCGTCGGGCTCGAATCGGCATACGATATCATCCAGGACATCGACCAAGCGCTCTCCAAATCCGTTCAGGGGTGATTCCGCTACCTGATGTACTCGCGGCGGGGAGTGATCGTGCATGAAGGAGGCCTCGGTCGGCATAGTCAAGCCCAAGCGCCATGTATTCGCGCAGCCTCCTGACGAGTTCAGGCTGGAGTCAGGTCAAACCCTTGGGCCGATTACGCTGGAGTACGAGACTTACGGGGCGCTCAACAGCGAATCGTCAAACGCCATCCTTGTATTCCATGCGCTCTCAGGGGACGCGCACGCAGCTGGGTACCATCGACATAGCGATGAGAAGCCCGGCTGGTGGGACAACGCGATAGGACCTGGGAAGGCGTTTGACACAGACCGATATTTCGTCATCTGCTCGAACGTCATCGGTGGATGCAGGGGGTCCACGGGTCCGAGCTCTGTCGACCCTAGGACTGGGCAGCCCTACGGGACGAAGTTCCCATTGGTGACCGTGAAGGACATGGTCAGAGCGCAGGCCACGCTTCTGGATCATCTGGACATCGGTCAGCTGCATGCTGCGGTTGGCGGCTCGATGGGAGGGTTCCAGGTGCTCGAGTTCGCCGTGTCCTATCCCGGGAGGTGCAAGCTCGCAATCCCGATAGCGACTGCCGGCAGGCAGTCGGCTCAGAACATCGCGTTCAATGAGATCGGGCGGCAGGCGATTGTCTCGGACCCACGGTGGAACGGTGGAGAGTACTACGCCCGCGAGCACCCCGTGGACGGCCTATCCATCGCCAGGATGGTGGGCCACGTGACATACCTCAGTGACGAGACCCTCAAGCGCAAGTTCGGCAGGAGGCAGAAGAATGGCACTTGCACAAACGGTGGGTCGCCTTCGGCCCAGTTCTTCGAGATCGAGAGCTATCTTAGATACAAGGGGGACTCATTCACGAAGAGGTTCGATGCGAATTCCTATCTGTACATAACTAGGGCGATCGATCTGTTTGACCTAGCCCCCAACTGCGAGTCGCTTGCTCCCGCTTTCAGGGACTGCAGGTCGAGGTTCCTCGTGCTCTCATTCACATCGGATTGGCTGTATCCTCCATATCAATCGCAGGAACTGGTCGATGCGATACAGTCGAACGGACTGGCTGTCCAATACCAAATGATTGACTCGAGTTACGGCCACGACGCGTTCCTCCTAGAAGCCGAGAAGATGGAGGAGGAGATATCGAGGTTCTTGATCCTTGAAGGTCGGAAGAAGTACAACGAAGTCGACCACGGCTATCCGATCTCCTGAGAAGTTCCTGATTGGTGGCTCTTCCAGGAAACCTATTTAACCGACCTCCCCGATGAGGCCAACTCGTCCAGCACTGGGGGCCGATAGATCAGCGGAAGATCGCCTGCTTTGCAAGCAGGAGGTCAGGGGTTCAAATCCCCTTCGGTCCACTCTCAAGCATAGCCAGTAAGGTCCTCTTTTCGGTCAATCAAGGGGGGATTGAAACTCGGAGCCTTTTCCGACTTCTCGAAGGCTCTGAGTACTTCGAGCCTCGCGAGGTCGGCGTCTTTTCGGCAATAGTATCTCTCGGTGGTCATCGTGTTGGAGTGCCCGAGCATGACGGACACGCTCTCGACGGACACATTCCTGTTCAAGAGGTCTTGACCATAGGTTCTTCTCAGTGTCCGGTACTGGAAGGGCACACCAGCGTTGTCCTGGATGTGTTTCTTCAGTGTCTGCAACGCATTCACTTAGCAATCTCTGTTATCCCACTGGTGATCCTGCCATCAACCATGGTCATGACATCGTCGGCAATCTGGCCGATTCTCTGGTCATGAGTGACGATAACGACTGTCTTCGAATGGTCGTCTCGAAGCTTCCTGAACAGATGCAGTATCTGCTGCCCCATCTCAGTATCTAGCTCTCCGGTGGGTTCGTCAGCCAACAGAATCGGAGGGTCATTTGCCAGAGCAACCGCGATACCCACTCTTTGCTGCTCACCTCCAGAGAGTTCATCCGGTTTGTGGCTTTCTCGTTGCTCTATGCCGACGAGTCTGAGCAACTCATCCGCACGCTTCCTCATGTATGCGCTACCCTTGCCAGCGAGTCTCATGGGAAGTTCAATGTTTTCCTTGGCAGTTAGCGTGGGCACGAGGTTGAAGAACTGGAACACGATCCCAACCTTCTCCCTACGGTACTTGACGAGCTCAGCATCTGAGAGGTCGACAATGTTGTTGCCTTCCACAATGACGGCCCCGGCCGTTGGTCTATCGAGTCCTCCGATTATGTTGAGCAGCGTTGACTTCCCGCAGCCGGAGGGTCCCATGATTGCATGAACTGCGCCGCTCTTGATTGTGCAATCTAGACCCCTCAATGCAATAACCTCCGATTTCCCTGTCCTGTAGACTTTGATCAAGTCTTTGATTTCTATCTCTGCCATCTCAACCACCTCGAATCCTCAGGACTTCGGTCAACCTCATCTTGCAGGCCCGACGCGTGGCGATGAATGAAGAAAGGAGAAGTGAAGCGATAGTCGCCAATAGGACCACTCCCGTCGCTATCGAGAGCACTAGCTCCCTTGGCACACCCCTCTCATCGGCCGTCTGCATCGCCGAGTTGAAGAGGAAACCAGAAGTGAGCCCTGAAAGGATCCCGATCACTACCGACATGACCATCAGCACGATTGTCTCTCCCATCAGTATCTTCCTCATCTGCGAAACTGAAGCCCCCCTTGCCATTATGGATGCAAGCTCTCGCTGACGGTCGGAGAAAGACACGAAGACCACAAGTCCGACCCCAACGGTCATCGTCACAAGGGAGAGGCCGTACTCGTTGTAGAGAAAGCTCTTCAAGGAGCCGAACTTGGGATCTCGATACAACGCATCTATTTGGTCGTCCAGAAGGACCAGGTCCCCAAGGACGACGCCCGCATCATGGAACAGGTCCCATGTTGCGTTGGCGATGCTCCGCTGGTCGCTTCCTTCTGCTAGGTCGATGAGCATCCCGAAATTGGGCTGCATAAGGTAGTCAGGCAAGAAGCCTAGCGTCGACCTGTTCAGGACGTAGTAGACTGTGCTAGGAAACCCTGGGAGTGCGTCAAATGTGCCAACCACATCAAGCTGCAATGGTATCCGGGTCTCGTTGATGCCCTCGTAGTACCGGAGATCGACCCGGATTCCATTCCCGACGTTCATACCGGTCAATTCGGCATACTCCTCCCTCACAAGAACGGTGCCGTTCTTCTGAAGCAACTCAAGGGTCCTGCGTTCATCTTCAAAGGAGCGCCCTTGATACCTGACAACATCCGAGTAGGCAGTCCTGTCAAGTACTACCGCATTGCCAACACCACCGGGCTCGTAGAAGCCGTCTTCCAGAAACACCACTGAATATCTGCAAACGCCCGATACTCCTGGAAGCCCTTCCACTTCGTCGAGGAGAGTGAAGTTGATGTCCTGGGGGTCTTCCATCGGGAGTGGATCCGCTTGTGCCCTCAAGTCCGCCCCTGTTTCATACTCCAGAACAGCTACTTCGTGGGAGATTGTCGATTCCATTGCGACGGAAACAAAAACGCCAAAAGCCAGTGTCAATGACATGATCAGGCAGAGGTTCGAAGCCCTCCTCGGGTTTCTCTTGATGTTCTTCTCAACTATGTGGTGCAGATGCCCTGTCCAGGGCTTCACCAATGGAGTGAAGAAGGAATACAGTTTCCTCGTCCCTCTCGTGAGCAGCCGTACCAACGCAAAGGAGAGGAGAAAGGGGACGAAGGGTGAGATCACGGTACCCAAACCCCACACCAGGTATAGCACCATGTGAGCGGACAACGAAACGGTTGATGACAGGGTGATCCCAATTCTCGCAGCGAGGACACTGCCGATGGACAAGGCTACAAGCCCAAGTACTATGATATCCAGCCGAGGCTTGTATTCCGTTCGTTCCATGCTCGAAGCGTGGATATGGAGCGCTTGCGAGATCGGGATACCAGAGGCCCTCTTCACAGGACCATATGCCGACAGGAGCATCAGACAAATGCCAAGCACGATTGAAGATACGACGCTTAGCGGGTTGACCAGGAAGTCGCTGGCCGAGTATTCAGGAACGCCGCCAGTCAGGAATCCCGCGGCCGACGCCACGAAGATCCTGCTCACCAGAAGCCCTAACACCAGCCCTAGAACGCCACCGATGAACCCCAGCATCGAGCATTCGAGGAGCAACGATGCCCGCACCTGGGAAGCCGACGCCCCTCTCGCTTTCAACGTGGCGATTTCGAGACGCCGTTCGGTCATGCCCAGATCGATTCCCACTAACGATAGATACACTCCGATCGCGACCACGGGCAATGAAAGACCAATGAAGATCGTTCTGGTCCACGCAGTTTCAGTTTCGCTGCTCTTCAGAGGAATTGACAGCGCACTGTCGTAGAACTCCAGTCCATATGGTTGAGCTACATCGCTCAACATCGAGTGCAATTCCTCGAGACGTCGGACACTCAGATCCACGTTGCCTCCCTGGAAAACATCGGTGCGATCTACCCATACATAGTACTGTATCTCGAGGTTCATGACATAGTCCGCTTGCGAGGCGTTCTCAACCAACGCTGCAACCGAATTAGCATCGTCCATGTTGAGAATCACGGAATCGACATGCCAAACGTCCTCCTGAGTTGCACCCCATATTGATTCCTGAAGATAGGAGTATCCGACGACGACGCTCCCTGGAGTCTTCCCCAGCATCCCGGATGGCACGTACGGCAGGCTTTGGTCCCAGATCCTCGAAACCTGGAAACTGAGATTGACATTTGTTCCTCCGTTGGATTCATATGAACAGACTATCCAATCACCGATCCCGACGTCCAGATTCCTGGCCATGTTCTTGCTTACTGCCACCATGCCCCGCTCAGGGAGCTTGCCGATGATTCCAAAACGAGCTATGAGGCCTTCGCTGTCTGAAGGGAAGAAGAGAAGGTTCGTCCCTGGGGGGCGCAAGGTTCCATTTGGCGTGCCAACCGCCCATCCACCAAGACCGGGATAAAGATTCAATCCACCGAGTCTAGCCAGTGCGGTCGCGCATTCTACGCTCTCAACCTGGCTCAACTGCTGAAGGGTGGGTTCGAAATACGACTCATCAAAGAAGAGTGGGCAGCTCGAATTGACTGCAAGGAAGTCGACGGGTATGTCGCGAGTGGCGCTCAATAGCATGGAGACAGATGAGGAGTCTATGGCAATCGATGTTCCTGCCACCATTGCGACAGCAAGTAGCGTGCCCGCGAGGGAATAGAGGACCCGAGTCCTTCTTCTGGCAATTGCCACAATAGAGTACCTAGCAAATGGCAGAAGCCCCATGCCGTATCCCGCAGAGCAACTTATAGGGTTCGACTCTATTTAAGGAGTGACTTCTTGAGGCTTTGTGAGGCTGTTGCATAAGTCAGTCCAGCAGAGGTAGAGGGCTGGGCCGAAGTCAGTGCGAAAGCTTGACGTTGTGGAATCCCCTTTCCATCGTGTTGTTCAAGAACGACGGAAGGGATGGGAATTCCTTCTCTGGCACACATATTCGAGCAGGTGAACCTGTCCAAGCTGGAAAACCTCTCTCCAACTCAACGATGGGGAAGACCCAGATGCGCCAGGACCGCCATGTTGGCGGCGGTCCTCGTCCTGCACCTCAGAGGTCTGGGGTCCTACATGGACCTCTCCGACTTCCTCGCCAAGGACCACTTCTGGGCGAGGAAGTGCGGCTTCGAAGACAGGACGCTAGACCAGTCCTCCTTCTCCAGGTTCCTGTCGTCGCTGGACGACAGGATGCTGGACAGGATTAACGCGATCCTTGTCGAGGAGCTCCGACGGGCGGGCGTCATCGGCGACAAGTGGGCCGTGGACTCCACCTTCCTCGAAGCGTCCTTCAAGGACCCCGACGCCAACTGGGGCTGGGACGACACCTACGAGAAGTGCATCTGGGGGTTCAAGATCCACACGATTGTGGATGCGGAGTCGGAACTGCCCATCCAGATGCTCCTCTCCAGCCAAGCGCGCGGACTGCAATCACGCGATCCCCCTCCTCACAGGTGAGGCCGCGAACCTCGGCTTCGTCCCGAGGCTCGTGATCGCGGACAAGGGCTACGACTCTCGCAAGGTCAGGGAACACATAGACTTCTGGATGGACGGCGAAGCGATCATCAAGTCGATCAAGAGAACCAAGCTAGTACCGGTCTACGACGACAGGTTCACGCTCCTGTACAAGAAGAGGACCGGCGTCGAACGCTTCTTCAGCAGGCTCGATGCGCTGAACCTCCTGCGAAGGTTCAGGATCTTCGAGATGAAGACCATGGAGAAGCTGGTCAGGCTGATAGGCATAGGGTTCCTCGTCCTCGCCCTTTTCGCCGCTCACATCCGCAAGAAGGGGCTTCTCCGAAGCCCAAAGCGACTCCTCAGAAGCCTCCTCTGAGGCACCCGAGGTCCCGTGATACCTTTTCTCCCAGCTGATGCTCCGACGAAGAGCCAGATGCGCGCGCAAGAAGGCTCTACAAGCGAGCGGAACGAGAACGATCATGTCCTCGTCGATCAGCCGAGGGCAAGGTTCTATCTCCGATAGGGGTGGCTCATGTTGAGTCCTACAACAGGTTCAAAAAAGCACAGCACTGCATACTCTTAAGTAGCAACCATTGGATGTAGTTATGCACCGCTAGTTCATAGCGGACTGCAATGGAGGAATGAGCGTGAGCTTAGAGCATGTGGTGAAAAGAGCTTCAGTGAGAAGTGCTTCGGTCTTGGTTTCCGCTACGACGCTGAGCATCATAATGTTCATGGCGTGCGCGGCACCGTCTGCGAGTGCGGTTACTACTGCAAGAATTACAGTAGGCATACAGTACGTCGCAGCATTGGACCCACTTGACGTCGGGAGCGCGGCGGATATGTACTGGTCGGTCACAGTATACAATTCCGCCGGCACGAAGGTAGGGGGACCCTTCACGTCGACAACCTACAATAACCAGAACATCGTCAATCTAAGGAGTTCGCCGTGGTATACGGGCACGATGACGTTGCCAGCAGGAAGTGGTCAGACGTACAGTTTTGTATTCGACCTTAACGATAAGGACCTCACCGGGAGCGACCACCTCGATACGAATGGTGCGAACACTGCGAAAGGGGACGCCAGAATCTACTTCAACATAGACACCAAGGTGGTTTGGGGAGACGATGGCTATGCTGGCGACCCAACGACGCTTGGCTGCGTCAACGGTGGAGAGGATGGATCCGAATTGCCGTGGGGCAGTGACACTGACCAAGATGATGGATACTTCGAGTACTTCATACTGTACAACAAGTAGCCAACCTACCCGCAAACACTGTTGAAAACCCTCAAGCCGCGACGCGAATGTTGATGTTGCGCGCGGCTTAACGATTTTTCCTACGGTGATTGTGTCTTCGATATGGTTTCGAAGGATATGATCAATCAGCTCATCAGCAGCGATTGTCCCCTCGACACAGATTTCAACCGGCGCTGACACTGCCCCAATTGCGGAAGATTGCCACTGTAGAAGGAAATGAAAGGGGAAGAGGTTTTAAGCTCCGGTCAATTCCCCGCTGATTGAATCCGAGTTGCGACCTACTGGCTTCTCAGGGGTTCAAATCCCCTTCGGTCCACTTTAATTATGACTGGCCAAATCCCAATCAGCCGGAATTGAAATCTTCCCTGTCCCAACAAACCTCTTCTTTTTCTTCACATTCGAGGCTTGGTCCTTGGGCTTCTGGATTTGTCAATGATTATGGTGAAGTCCGTCTCAAGCGGGTCCGGGGGGAGCTGGATCTGAATGAGCCTTTAGATCGTGATAAGTGTATCAGATTGTACGAGGAATGGGTTTCTGACGACAATTACATGGTCCTAAAGAAGATGGACCAGCGTGGCGTGGTTGAATATCGTGCGTGCAAGGCTCGGAAGCGTGGGAACGACATTGATGCGTATCGAATTGGCCGACATCTTCGTGCAATAAAGGAGTCAATTCTGGAATATTCGGAAAGGGGTCGACGATTGAGGTCGACCAGTGTTGTCTATGTGACAGGCACGATTGATCCTCGGCTGGTCGAGTATGACTTGGAGTATGCATGGCAGTATCTTGGCTATTGGTTCAATATGTTCCTGGCAATTCTTCGTAAACGGTGCTCAGGGGCTGAGATTCGCGTCTTCCGTTCATGGGAGGCTCATGAGTCGGGCTGGCCTCATTTTCACGCTATACTTTGTTTTGAGGGCTTCTCATGGTCAATTTTCCAGGATCGTCAATCTAGGTGGCGACTTGCCGATAAACAAGTGTTCGAGGATGCTTGGGGGTTCGGGTGGATTGATGTCCTAGGACTTACGCCAGGAACTACTGAGAAACATGCTGAGAAGGTTGTCTGGTACATCACGAAGTACGTCGTCAAGAGTGGAGGGGATACCGGTTATGAGCATGTGGATTCTTGGCCAGTGAAGAAGTTGCCTACAGAGTCAATATTGTGGTACTTTGGGAAGCGCTCTTTTTCAGTGAGTCGGAGTTTGATTGAGAGTGCTTGTGCGCACGACTTGAATAAGCGCATAAGCACAATTCAAACCGATCTTGAGGGAAACGTCATCCCGGAGTCTCAAATCGTGTGGGAATTTGTCGGTATGGTGCGACGAAAGGACACTGATCTGGACCGCAATGATTGGGTCAAGTCGTACTCAAATCCTCCTGATTGGCTAGACTTGTGCTGGAAACCTCGTTCCTGCTTCTTGGGATTGGGCTGGACGAACACATGGGGGACCTGACATGCTAATTTGCGATGGTTGTCTGCGAGAGTTTGATTTCGCGGTCTCAATCGGTGGACTGTATCTCTGCATTGAATGCATCGGACCGTATGATGGGGAATTGTCGAAATGTTGTTCGGAGAGAGATTATGCGGTATTGGGTCGACGTATCCGAGCTGAGGTTCCTCGTTTTCGTGATAAGAGACGTGGGGGAAATTCTGCTTGGGATAGGCAAAGACCATAAGGGTGAAGACACGATTCGAGAGGGACTTTCTCGAGGGGAGATGGCGGGAAGCTTGGGAACAGACATTAGAAGTCATGCAGGGGAAACGAATGAGCAGAAGAGTCCGACCGAAGCTTAATCAGAATGAGGTTTTCGAGAAAGTCAAGGAAGACAGGGAGAAAATACTGAGATTGGAAGTACTGGATGGGTTAGCGGCCTTGCCCAGCCGGCCTGTTGGGCGCTATGCTGAGACGAAGTTGTCGATTTTGCGGAGTTATTTCTACACTTATTCTGCTATTGTGTCCAATCACTTTAAGCATTTTACGTACTTGGAAACATGTGCGGGGCCAGGTATCTGTATGGTAAGGCATTCTGGACGTCCAGTTTTGGGGACACCTTTGTTGGCAATGACAAATATCCCGTCATTTACCCGATATGTCTTCATCGAAAAACAGAGAGATCTGGCCGAGGCGTTGATGAAAAGGAAGGATCGGTACTGTCCTGGGGTGAATGCGACTATTCTGAATGGGGACTGCAACGATCATGTCGGGTCTTTGCTGAACGCGGTGTCATCTAGGGAACGAGTGTTTGTTTTGATGGATCCGGAAGGACTTGAGTTGAAGTGGGATGCCACAATTGTTCCAGCTGCCTCGCATCCGGGGTCAGAGTTGTTCATCAATTTCCCGTATGATATGGCAATCAAGCGTTGTATCTCTTCGAAGGCGGATGTGGCTACAGAGTTGACTGTCACAGAGTATATGGGGACGGATGCCTGGAAGGAGTTGCGGGATAGCTGCGAGAGAGGGGAGATTGGCACGGATGAACTGAGGCAGGGTCTCCTGGATATGTACACGGATGGTTTGCGGAGGCTTGGGTTGAGGGAGATTCAGGTGTCCAAATTGGTGCACGGTGATAGCAATCATCCACTATACTATCTGGTGTCTGCTTCTCGGAAGAGATTTGTGCCTAAGATAATGAAGGACATAATGCGAATTGGCACGGTTCAGCAACAGACTCTTGACTGTGGAGATTAAGGTAGGCAATTACACTGTATCTTCTTGTAGTTCATGCCCAGAGTGTTCCACATGGCGACTGTTTCTTTGCAGAGTGCGATGGATTTGTAGTTGTAGTTTCTCTTGAGTTGTCTGATTGTGGTGGTGTACATTTCTTTTCGAATTTCAGTAGGAATCTTCTTGCCCCAGTTAGATTGCTCGTTGAGATATTTAGTCCAGGTCTTATCCCTGGCGTTGTTGATAGTACTTTGAAGTCCCCTGAGTGATCCCAACGTGATTCTGTCGGGTTCGAATCGTGACATTAGACTGTCAATGAGGTCTCCATAGGCCTTTTCCCAATTGTCGATTGGTACCATTGGGTCTATGCGTATTCTTGTTTCGAAACCTGCGTGTTTTAGGCGGCTTGCAGCCTCGATTCGTTTCGTGATTGGCGGAGCCTTTTCCCATTTAGCCGCGACTTGGCCCGCATTGAGACTGAAACTGACAACTGCCTGATGTGGGTTGTCTATGGACAGTAGATTGTCGATATGGTGTGATTTGGTCACGAAGAGAATCTTGTGTTGTTGCTGGTTGCTGGTTAGGCCCATAATGAATTTCGAAAACGGTGTCTTTCGGTGTTCTGAGATCATTGAATCGGAGAGTTCGCCAGCGTTTAGCAGTTCGGGTCTGATGCCATCTCCCTCAAAGAGCGCGGTGAGGTGTTGTCCTATCTTGGAGAAGTCTTTCGGATGGGGCTTGGCTTTGTATGCTTGAAATCTCAGGGTTCCCTGTAGGTAGCACCATGCACAAGAGTAGGGGCAGCCTGTTGCCCATTTGAGTTCTAGGAAGTGGGGGCAGACCACGTCGTTGTTGCCTCGAGGGAATGGAGTCTTATCGAATCGAGTAATGATCGAGCCATCACCGACCCGTTCGACCAGAGTGCGGGTTGAACCATCCAGTACCTGGTACTTTTTGAAGTGGACTCTTGGACTGTTGTTGTTTTGCTGCATTTCTTCATCAACGAAATGTCGGGCTATACTTAACTATTGTTCATCATTTGCTTGGGATGTGAGGCTTCAGGCGACTCTCTTATGTTTGAGTCAGACCTGGGGAAAGGTTTGATCGTCAGTACGTAATATGGCTGAGGGTGTAAGTATGTGTTGGGGTCGGATCTTGTAGTGTGGTGTTTGAGCCGGGATTTCTAGTGACATGGGGACTGGCATGAGGTATTTCTGTCTCAAGGCAAGAACAGACGAAGACTTAGGTAGTGGTAGGTGGTGGAAATGAATCTTTAGTGTCGAATGCTTGAGGAGACCGGAGATGCGAGATGCACAAGATTCATAGATACGAGTGCCGATTATTGACTCGTGACCGTAAATCAGGAGAATCGTGCGAGGGACTTTCGATCCAGGGAGGATGTCCTCCTGGTCGCATTCTCCGTTGGTTGTCTAATTCTGTTTTCGGTTTCGTTTCTGTCATTCATCTCATGGGAATGGGCGACGTTCGCAGATGTCCCTTGGTATGCAGGTCCTCCAGAATGGATTGCCATCTCAGCGATTATTCTGCTACTTTTCCTCCAGGACAGATTAGGAGGCAGCTATCAGGATTTTGGCTTCGCGTTCTCAGCCGTATTTCTGGCTTGGGTTGTCTCCAATATTATCCTAGGGATTTTCGGCGCATACGTCTGGTTTTCAAATGTGTCTGTTCCGGAGAGGTTCCCTGAGGCTATCGTGTTTGGGACGGTCACATTGGGGTTGGCTCAACTTGGGATGGCAGGAGTCTTGAGAGCCCACTTGTGCAGCCGTGCCTCAGGTCTTCTCGCATGGTCGCTAGCAGTCGGATACGGAGCAATAGTCGTAGTTGCCAGTATAGCGTTGTCCGTAGACTTCCTATTGTAGGTTGTTGTCGTCAGTCATTTGGAAGTAGATTCTCATTCTTGTGCGCCCTTCTGAAAGCGAGTACCATTTCTTGTGAGGTAAGGCTGGTGCCTATAGGCTGCCGAAGCCTCATCAAGAGGGGGTACGAGCGCGTAGTAACGGAAAAGACCATAGGCGAGGAAAGGCGATGATTGAGTGGGAGGATGGCCGATGAATCTGAAGAATGACAGTTATGTCATATTGATTGGCAACAAGAACTTCACTGAGCGATATTACCGTGATAGAACTGGCTGGGTGAAGGTGAGTGCGCGCGGCCGGGAGTTCCGTATGACTGCAGAGCAAGTCCTGAATCACGTACTACCTGCAATAGCCGGCATCAAGCCAAACGTAATCATTAAGCTGGAACATCACGATGACTGAGTCGGCAGCCTCATAGCGAAATGAGAAAGGAAGACGGTCTGTGAGAGGCTACGAAACCCTCCTTTTCGATACCCTTCCCGAGATGCCTCCCTGGTAGGACTCTGAACTTTCTCCAGGCGAGCCAGTCGAAAATGGAACGAGAATCCCCGTGGGTCTACTCTAAGACAACCTGAACTTGAACGAGTTGTCGTTCCACCACATGCTTCCTGGGCCCTCCCTCACGGTTGCTGGCTTCTTCGAGAACGTAAAGTTGATAAGGGTCCCTCTGGTTCTCAGCCCCGGTGTTGAAGATGCTGAAAGGTCACAAGATCAACCTGGAACTTGCCGAGAAGGGCGACCTCCCTGTGATTAAGGAATGGGCGAACGACGTGGAATTCGTAGGCGAGTTCGAACCGTTCGACCAGATATCACTGGAAGACCTTGAGAAGCAGCATGACGGTAAGGGTGAGGGACAGTGGTACTTCGTCGAGAAGAAGGACGGCACCAAAGTTGGATACATCGGTCACTTCAAATCAAAGGACTGTGTCGGAATCGGCTACATGCTACTCAAGGAAGAGCGTGGGAAGGGATACGGCAGCGAAGCCGTGCAGATGATTGTGGACTACTTGTTCCTGCACAAGAACATCGTGCGTGTCCAGGCCGAGATGCATCCTGACAACAAGGCATCCCAGAGAGTTCTCGAGAAGGCCGGATTCAGGCTGGAGGGCCACATTCGCAAGTCTTTCTTCAGTAGAGGCGTCTACAGGGACACGGCGATGTTCAGCATCCTCCGTGAGGAATGGAATGATCCGAAGATACTCCCCCTTGGACACGTCAGGAATTGACGACCACAACTACGGCACCTTATCGTGCCCAGCGCATCGAGGCCCCTTTTTCCTCCGAGCCAGTCGGAAGAGCTTGCGGGAATCTCCTTCAGTCCACTATGATTCTCTGAGCATGACCCGAAGGATGTGATGAGCTGAGAGCAAGCCCATGACATGCTATATCCTACAGGAAGCAGAAAGGGAGATATCCAGGGCGGTCAATCCGTGTGGGATGCAGTCAGGTTCATCGAAAGCTGAACCGAGGTGGTTCGTGAGGAACCGCTGGGGCTTGGTGCCCACGATTACTGGTATTCTAATCGTCTCATTGGTGGCCGCGACCCGAGGCGAGTATGGTGCGTGGCTGCTCTGGATCGCCGTACCTCTGTTGATGATTGGCCTCGGATATTTCTTAGTAGTCAATGTAGTCCGGTACTTTGTGTCCTAGAAGGCGGAGCCTACGATGGACATGAGTCCTTTTGACACTGGACATCGGCATGAATATCTCTCCGTTGGTCCCAACGATGCGGCTGAATTCTTTCGGAATCCCAGTCCAGCTGTCCACTCTCTGCAAACGTTCTAGTAATTGCGTCCCTTGCACCCCCACGTCGGCCAGGATTAGGGTTTGTTTAGGAGGTGATTGTGATGGCGGTAGCAAGGGTCCGGTTTCTGAGCAAGGATGAGGTAGAACTAGTCCACGAGCAGAGTGTCAGATGCCTCGAGGAAATAGGCGTGCTGGTGCGCAGCCACAAGGTCCTGAAGACACTGGGCGACGCGGGCGCACATGTCGACATGAAGACAGGGATAGCTAGAATTCCAGAATCATTGGTCGACGAGGCGATTCGTAGAGCGCCCAAGACGATTCGGCTATGTGCACGGGACCCGAAACACGACATGCAGCTGCCGGTCGAGTCCAGTCCTCACGTGGGAACTACCGGCCTTGGGATCTACATGAGGGACGTCGATACCGGTGAGAAGCACCCTTCGACTCGGAAGGACATTGCGGACATCATCAAAGTCGCGGACGCTCTAGACCCCGTCTCATACGTCTGGACGACTCTCACCGCAACGGACGTAGACCAGAGGATCCACGGACTGCACGAGCTCTGGACTGCGTTCCAGAACTCCACGAAGCATGTCCAGAGCGTGGAGGTCTCCAGCGCCGAGGACTCACGCAGGCAATTCGAGCTGGCCGCCCTCGTGGCCGGCGGAGAGGACGCCCTCAGAAAACGCCCGCTCTTCTCAGTCATTTGTTGTTCCATCGCTCCCTTGTCGTACGACGAGGGCGCAGTGGAAGGGATGGCCGAGCTGGCGAAGCTGGGCATACCGGTAGCGTCTATGAGCATGTCATTGTCGGGAGGCTCAGCCCCGATCACTGTCGCGGGCACTGTCGTCAACGCGAACGCTGAGAATCTGGCGAGCTTGGCGATCACGCAGTTCACAGCCCCAGGCGCGCCACACATCTACTGTTCGTCATCCGCGCCGATCGACATGAGGACAGGATCCATCAACTACATGACCGCCGAACCCGCCGTGATCAGCGCATCGCTGGGCCAGATGGCAGAGAGGTATGGGCTTCCGTGCGAGGTTGGGGACTGGGGACTGAATGACAAAGCCGAACCTGGAATTCCGCACTCGTTCACGCAGGTTTTCGGCGTCGTCCTCACGACGATGTCTGGCACAGACATATGTGGGGGAATGGGCGGTCTGGACGCCGTCAAGGGCGCGTCTCTGGAGCAACTCGTTATCGACGCGTATATGTGGGAAGACGTGAGGGCGTACATGCGCAAGATCAGCATCAACGAGCAGACAGCCGCCCTAGACGTCGTCAAGGCGGTCGGGCACGGGAATACGTTCCTTGCTCATCCTCACACATTCAGGAACTTCAAGAAGGAGTTGCACACCTGGGACCCTGCAAAGCTGGCCATGGAATCCACGCTCTCGTCGATCATGGTGCCCGAGGCAAGGCGAATAGCGAAGGAGTTGCTGAACACACATCAAGTGCCTCCACTTGAGAGAGAAGTCCAGAAGAAGGGAGACGGACTCCTGAAGAGTTTCGAAAGCGGACTTGCGAGGCGATAGCCGCGCGAGGGTTCGTTCGAGGGCGCCCAGGCCCGGGTTGTCGGAGCGAAAGAACCTTGGTGGATGACCAGCATTGCACTTCACCGGCTATACGTAGGTGATTCCATCGACAAGCGTACTCCAATAGGAGCGGCATTCGTCGTGCTGGGATTGTCGGCATGCCTAGGAGCTTTCCTTGTCAGCTCCGATATTCTTGGCCTGTCCGCCGGCACAATGTTGATGGCATATGTCGCCATCTTTCTTGCGGGGTTCGTGTCCCTCCTTTACGGGACGGGTCTAATCCTGATAGACAACAACCTCTGGGGATGAGCTTGGCCGCAGGGACGTGCTCATCTCTGATCGAGGACTTTGATGAGGTGCCACCCGAATTGCGTCCGGACGGGTCCTACGGTAGCCCCCTTCTGGGCGTTGAACGCTGCCTCTTCGAACTCCTTGACCATCTGCCCCCTGCCGAACCATCCCAGATCGCCGCCCTTCTTCCCAGATGGGCAAGACGAGTAGCGCTTCGCGATGTCTCCGAAGCTCTCGCCCGAGTTGACTCTCGACAGAAGATCTCTTGCCTTGTCCTCATTGTCCACGAGTATGTGAGCCGCTTGCACTTGCTTTGCCATGAGGGGGCGAAAGGCATTTCCGATTAAAGACAATTGGGTGTTATTCAGCAAATCAGAAATCCTGGTTAGCCCTTCCCGTCGATATGGATTCCTGGACGTACCTTGCGTTTGTCGCTGGAGCGCTCACATCGACGGGCTATCTTCCTCAGATAATCAAGGGATTCAAGACAAGGAAGATGGGGGACGTATCGCTGCTCATGCCGGCCGTTCTGGGCATCGGGATGTTTCTCTGGTTGCTGTACGGATTGGCGAGGGAGGATCCAGCAATCATTGTGGCAAACATCGTCGGTTCGTCCCTCACGGCGGTACTGGTCGGCATGAAACTAATGTTCGGAAATGGATGAAGACCGACAATACCTTCGTCTAATCCTCCGGAACTGGTCTTTGGACATCCGACGACTCGACCTTGTCGTCGATGGTCTGCCTCGGCCTTCTTGCCCATCGTAGAGCCACGACGGACGCGACGGCGGCTGCTGCGCCCAACCCAAACACGGGCAATATCCATGTCGCCGGCGACTCCTCGGCGAGTTGGACGATTCCGTCTGCCGACCCGGCGCCATACTCACTCGAAGTCGGAGAACGCGTCGGGAACTCTGAGAAGTTATCAGTCGCAACAAACCCGACCGCTATGAAGAAGGCAGCTGCGAGGATCAGCAAGAACGCAGATGAGAGCAGCACAACGATGCGAGTGTTCTCATTCGGAGAGATCAGGTCGCGCGCCTTCCATGATAGGCCGTAGTAGACGAACCCGTGCTCTTCGTACCTCTTCACGAGCCCGCCCTCCTCCATCTTCTTGAGGTGTCTGTGGACCGCCGCCTTGTCTATGTTCAAAGCCTCCGACAGCTGGCTCACAGTCCTCCTCATCGGCTGGAGCGATTTGAGGATCTCAAGTCTGGTGTCGGATGCTAGCGCGAACAATGACTTCTTGTCGAGCTCGATTCGCATCTGGGCCGCTCCGAGCTGGAGAAGGGGTTTTGGTATCATTAAGCTCGCTGCCTTCATCTGCCGCGCCGCCCTCTCAGTCGCCGTAGTAGACATTGTACGTGTCATCTGAGAATCTGACCATCTTCACATATCCCAGATCATCGAGCATGTTGGCCTGGACTGCGCTTCGGCTGACGGTGTAGAGGTATTCGCCGATGTACATGGTCCTCTCGATGTACGAAGCTCCCCAGTCTCCCTCCAATTCGTGGGTTACGATACCTCTGAGCGAGATGCCTTCTGAGGCGCTCACCGTGAACACATACGCAGACGGCACGGTGTAGTACCGGTAGAGGCCATCGTAGATCTGTGAGTATCCTGGAATGACGAGTAACTCCTTCTCTGCATCGTAGAGCACTGCCTTGTGGTCGTACAGCGCAGCGGACCAATAGACGTCTTCAAGCAGGTACTTGCTCTGCTCGATTGGGTTGGCAGGGTCCGAGACGTCGAACAAGGAGAGCTTCACAGTCCAGTTCTCCTGGCCAATCCCTAGCATATGCGTGTCATCGATCGGATGTATGTAGGTCGAGAACCCCGGAATCTCCAGCATGCCAACCACCTCGGGCTCTGACGGGTCGGAGAGATCGATCACGAAGAGCGGGTCCATCTGTCTGAATGTGACGAGGTAGAGCTTGTTCTCCACGAACCTTGCAGAGTAGATCCTCTCGTCTGGTGCGAGGCTTTCGAGGGCTCCGACCAGGTCCAAGTCATGGTCGAGCACGTAAACCGCGTTCTTGGGGGTCATCCACCCAGTCGTTGTCGCTACCCTCAAATATGATTCATGCTCGTCCATCGAGAACTGGTTCAGCAGCCATCCGCTGACGTCTCCCGCCGCAGCCGGAGACATGTGTGTCCCTGCCAAGTCGACCCTGTAGATGCTGGTCACGGTCCGATCAGGGTCTTCTGGCGCCAGCTCATCCTCAAACGAAATCACCGATCCCGTCCACTTCTGGATGGTGATGTACAGGGAATCGCTGGACATGTAGATCGTCGACGCCCAACCCGCTAGCACGGATAGGGATTCGTGGTCTCCGTCGTTCAGATCGACCGCAAGAACGTTGACGAAGGCCGTGGCCTCGGGAGTCTCTGGGTCGTACCGAATGGTCGTAATGTCAACCTCCGAGCGCTGAGCGTCGGAATAGGTGAAGGGAATCATGACTTCGGCTCCCATGTTCCGGATGTATGTCTGCGTTATCACGTATACGGTGTCATCAACCATCCTGCAAGTCAAATCGTACCCTGAGATACCGACGGAGAAGTCCAATTGAGGGTTTGCCGGATCACTGACATCGAAGACGGCAACCATCGTCCTGGTTTGGTCGACAAGCGTGCCCTCAGCAATGTAAGCATCTCTATAGAGCCAGTCAGAGTTCGAATAGATGTTGGCGATGACAACGAGCCTGACCCCTGACACGAAGAGGCCGCTCACGTACGCACTTGTGTTCTCTGCACCTGCCACTATGTCCGATGCAGATATCGAGGACACCTTTTCCATGTCCTGAGCGGGATAAGCGTCGATGATGCTCACCTCCTGTCCGGAGGACACGAATATGTGCTCCCCATTCGTTTTGACGAAGTCGTACTCATCCACGCCAAGAACCTGGACATTCGTCTGGGAATAGGGCACTCCGGCGCTGGTATCCTCCCGCGAGGCGCTCATCTCGTCAGGGGCGAAAGAATATTGCCCCCCATCCGGGAAGGACGCTTCCCGTGCGAGGAATTCTGCGAGTTGAGCTTTGTCGGTGAATCTGGGTAGGATGCCATCGGCTGCAGAATCTTCCGAGATTCGGACGGTATATGCAGTGACGCACAACAGCGTCAGGGACACTCCAAGCAACAGGGCTCCGAACACCTTCGTCTCCGGGTTCATAGTGATCGGTCCATCTACTAGTGCGCATGCTATATCTAGGCGCGTGGCTCGTTGACTTGCAGGTCAACGGCGAACAAAATCTGCACGGGGTCGTGACTAATCCAATGCTCAACCCCAGAATTGACGCTGGACCTGACACTTGAGTAGGCAGTACAAATACGAAAAGCGCTCTGAACCTGTCGTTGTGCTAGCCCTTGGACAGTACCTCTGCAATTCTATCGGCGATCTGTCTTGAAGAATCATCTGCCGGCACGAGCTCGATTTCGTCGGGTCCTCTGACCCCCAGGCCGAGCTCAGCCGCCCTCTTAATCTGATCCTGCTCGAAGATGGGTCTGCTCTCGATCTTAGACGTCGTGCCATGCATCTTGAGCGCGGCCACACCAACCGCGTCGAGCGCGATTCTATCCGATGCGGCGAATGTCAGGTCGGCCTTCCACCTCGGGCCTGTCATCGGTCCGCCCTGATAGAACGCCTCCACTCCGTCCATCACTATGAGAACGGGCTTGTATGCCCAGTTCATCTCGGCGATCATGTTCCTCTGGTTGATGACGGACGTGTGGAGCTCTGTCATGTTCCGCGAGTGGACCATCCCCGTCGTGAGCTTGAGTGACATCGTGAAGTGGCCGCCGTATTGGTGTGTCTTGAGGCAGCAAAGGCCGATGACCGCGTCCGCCTCGAGGACCGGCTTGGCGAACCAGAACCCGTTCAGCCAGTGCGTTCCCGGAGGCTTGATTTTGACCCATCTGTCCTTGGGCATCTCGTCGAATATGAGGCACTCGAACCCCAACTCCTCCGAGAGCGCAAAGATCCCCTTCTCCTGGAATACCTTGCTTGTCTTCGCGGGCCCGCTCCGGTCTCCGACGACGATCTTCCTCGGCTCCTGGGCCTTCAGGAGTTCGACGACGGTCCTTATGGTATCGATGTGGGTGGACCCTGGGGTTGGGTCCGCGGTGTTGAAGTTGGGTTTGATGAGTACGTTCTTCCCACTTACGCGGGGCATTCCGAATGCCTCGACAACCTTCCTCGTAGCCCTCGTTCGGTCTGAATCCAACGCGACTACAACTCTTGCCGTGGCCATGTCTCGGACTCCTATTGTTCAGCCTATCCCAGGGCTCGGCCTTACATTAGCTTTTTGCAGAAATCGCCTTGAGCGCCAGATCGACGGCCTTCTTCGGGTCCTCCACCTCAACCAGGTTGGGAATCGGCCTAGTGTGCGCCTTCTCCAACTTCCAAGTTCTGAGACCTATCACGGTCTTGCCAAGGTTCAGCGCATGAGCGATCTCCGACAGGGTCCCGAACTCTCCTCCGACTGCGATCAGGACATCTGCCGTCTTGACCAGCATGACGTTCCGTCCCACGCCCATGCCCGTGACAATCGGTATCTGTACATACTGGTTAGCATCCGATTTCTGGTCGGACGGGATGATGCCGATGGTCAGACCACCACACCTCCGCGCTCCCCTGCAGACGGCTTCCATCACTCCAGACAGACCACCGCAAACGACGGCCGCGCCGCTTTTGGCGATCGCTTCGCCGACCTCTTCGGCCAACCTCAGGACGTCTGGATCGGCTTTGCTCGAGCCGATTACTCCTATTATCTTGAAGCTCACGCTTTCCATGTAAGTACTTCAATGTTTTTAAGCGCAGGCCAGGTTCGTTCTCAAAAACCGGGTTTTCCAGCGACACCTTTATTAGCTCTCGTATGTGATAATAGCCAGCCAGAGTCGGAGGCAACCCCCGATGCCAGATATCAGAGATAGAGTCGAGGAAGACAAGGGAATTTTGAAGAAGATACAGAGCTACATCCCGGGATTCAGCGGATACAGAAAGAGGGAGGATCTCAGGGATGCGGACAAGATGCTCCGAATGCAGCTGGCCGAGAGGCTCGGCAGGCAGAGGCGCGGTCTCGAGGAGGCCCGGGGCTTGATAAGGCAGAGCTACGGCTCTAAGGAGCTTGACATGCTGGGAGGACTCATATTCACGTTCAAGAAGGTCGAGGGCTCAGTAGCCCACGCGCAGATGGGGTACTCCGGCTTCGCAGCCGATATACAGATCAAGGAAGACGAGATGAACAGGCTCTACGAGTTCGATGCGGCCATGCTCGACCACGTCGCAGCCATGACGACGAGCATCGAGTCGCTCAAGAACTCCCTGGTGGCCGCTGACGAGCAGAGCAGCTTCAAGGAGCTCATGACCATCAAGGCGCGGATTACCGATTTCGAGGAGCAGTTCAACAGAAGGATGAGAGTCATCGAAGGTACTGAGGTGTGATAGATGAGCCTAATTGGTTCTGAGACATTCAAGTGGGAAGACGCGAACAAGCGCGGGAACATAATGTACCGGATGCCACGGAACATCAAGTGGAACGACAACATCGTGGTCCGCGAAGATGAGTTGGCCGTTTTCTACAGAGACGGTAAGGCGCTCGCCTACATCGACAGGCCAGACAGGTATGCACTCACTTCTCTCAACGCCCCCATCATCGGGACAATATTGCAGAAGATCGGAGGCGTGCAGCAGCAGGCCGAGGTAGTCTACCTCCAGAAGAGAGTGTTCGACGGCAAGTTCGGCAGCAAGCAGCCGTACCAGTTCAGGGACAAGGAGTTCGGGATGGTCAACCTGCGCGTGTTCGGCGAGTTCAGGTACAAGATCTCGGCCCCTGAGAACTTCGTGAACCAGTTCGTGGGCACTTTCAACTTCAGCACGAGCGCCGAGATCGAGGATAGGATCAAGGAACAGGTCGTTGTCATAATCTACGACTCGCTCGGCGACATGAAGAACGAGGGTTTGGGCGTCGCGGACATCGCGGCCAACCTCACCAACATCGAGCAGGCCTTCTTGTCGAGGGCGAAGGAGCACTTCGACCTGTACGGCGTATCCGTCGAGAAGGTCTCTGGACTCTACATCTCGCTCCCGGAGGACGTCCAGAAGGCTGTGGATACGAAGAGCTCCATGACCATCCTGGGCGCGAACTATATGCAGTACCAAACCGGGCAGGCCATGCGTGAGGCTGCATCCAACCCCGCAGGCGGGGCCGCGGCGGCAGGCGTTGGCGTGGGTGCCGGTATCGGCATGGGCTGGACCATGATGGATACGATGAGGACAACACAGCAGCCAGCCGCGGGCGCGGGCGTTGCAGCCCCTGCCGCGGCAGCAGTCATGATACTATGCCCGAAGTGCAATGCGCAGAATCCTGCCACTGGAAAGTTCTGCAACTCTTGCGGGGCCAAGCTCGGCCCTGCAACGGCTCCGTGCCCGAAGTGCGCGCAGGAGGTCCCGGAAGGGACGAAGTTCTGCCCGAACTGTGGGACGGCCATGACGGCGACCAGGAAGTGCGCCGCCTGCGGAGCCGACGCCCCGACGACATCCAAATTCTGTCCGTCATGTGGAAAGGCCCTGTAGTCCCGGGCCGGTTTAGGAGGGAGAAACCGCTTCAAGGAGTGATATAGCTTGGCTTCCATCAAGTGCCCGAAGTGTGCGGCTCCTGTGCCATTCGACACCGGAGTCAAGTTTGTGAAATGCCCGTATTGCGCCTCGCAGGTCTACATCGACAGGACAGGTGCAGGATTCTACTACGCTCTGCCCTTCATGATGGACGAGAACCAGGCGATTGGCGTGTTCAGGCGATGGGCTGCGGGATCGACCAAGGCCAAGGACCTTGACAAACTCGCGCAGATGGCTGGCGCGAAGAGGCAGTACTTCCCCGTGTACATGTTCAAGAGAGATGTGAACGGCGTAGAGCAGGTGCTGTTCGAGCCGGCAGGGTCGACAACTCTCCCTGGCCTGCACAACCTCAAGGTGCCTGCGGGCGACCTGAAGATACTCGACCCCAGCTTCGACACGAAGGGCGCTGAGATGATCAAGCCGGACATCGAGATGATGGCGTACACGAACCAGCTGCCGGGGAAGCCGAAGGAGCAAGCTCTGGTGTACTTCCCGATAATGAAGCTCGACTATGTGTTCAACCAGAAGAAGTACGAGGCCGTGGTCGACGGTTCCTCCGGAGAGGTCTTCTCATCGGAGTTCCCGACTAGGAGCTCGACGGCTTATGTTGTGGTCGCCATGGTGGGCTTCTTCGCGATTCTGGGCGAGGGCCTGATAGCGACGACCTCATTGATCGGAGCCGTCGCGGCTATCGTGGTGACCGTGGCGGCGCTGTTCGGAGCGGCCCTGTGGGTCGCCAGGAGGATGTGATCATGGCAGACATTTCAGTAGGTCTCAACTGTCCGACTTGTGGCGGCGCGATATCCGTGCCCGAGGGAGAGAACATCATCCCGTGCAACTATTGCGGTTCAGCTCTGTTCGTAGAAGGTGACCAGGGCGTCACGACCATAGCATTCAAGAACAAGATGGCGAAGGACAGCGCCATGCAAGCGACGCAGTCCTGGTGGAGGCGTGGCTGGAAGGCCAGGGACCTGCCTAAGATCGGTAAGGTGACTGAGGCCTATCCCATCTTCATCCCGTTCTGGAAGGCGACGACGAAGGTCGCAGGTTGGATTTGCGGGTACGAGGAGCGGAGGCACACCGATTCGAAGGGCAATGTGCGCGTCGAGAGGATACCCAAGGAAGTCATGATCCTACAGGACTACACATACTCGCAGATCGCATGCGACCCGGGAGACCTCGGCATAAGGACCATGCGGAACTTCGCGGGCGAATCAGGATTCGCGGACTTCGAGATGATACCGACGTTCGAGGCCACCACGAGCAAAGACGACGCCGTGAAAAGCGCGAGAAACGATGCTGAGGCCAGGGCCGTCTCGGGCGCGCGGGTCCCTCATGTGACATTCAAGAAGCTCCATGTGATCGACAAAGGCCTCAGTATGATCTACTATCCGGTCTGGGTCGTGAGGTACAATTATCACGACAGAATGTACATGGACACAGTTGACGGGGTCACTGGGCAGGTCCTTTCCGGACGCGCCCCTGGCGACCCGCTGTTCCAGAGCATGGCGATGACGGGTGGCGCTGTGGTTGCCGGCCTCATCGCGGCTGGCACAGTCATCTACTCTGGCGCGGACTACGCAAACGACGGCAGGCTCGCTCTGGTCGGCGTGGGCATAGGCCTTGTCATTCTGTTCATCGCCTACAGGTTCTTCAGACACGGCTCTGAGAGAGTCGAGGGCGAGTTCAAGGACAAGAAGGCCTCGCTCGGACAGACACTGAAACAGGTCCAAGGTGTCGCGAAGCAGCTGGAGGGATTGAGATGAAGGTCATCCAGGTCAAGTGCCCTCAGTGCAACACGCCTCTCCAGACGAAGGTCAGGGATAACCTGTTCTTCTGCGACCAG
>Ga0214474_1000220_pt1 | contig 29722 bp, 23 predicted proteins | sample RVTome_2_FD_187335 | JGI IMG/M metagenome (GOLD analysis project Ga0214474, IMG submission 187335) | Soil microbial communities from uranium-contaminated site in the Upper Colorado River Basin, Wyoming, United States - RVT95D214 HiSeq ... | reverse complement strand
CGGAGGTAGCGGGCGAGCTCTTGCTGGAACTCCTTGTCCTTTTTGGCCGAGAGGTAAGCTGCCTCCAGCTCCAGGAGTGCAGGCATCAAGGTCTCGGCTGCGTAGCGACCTCCGTAGACGCCGAAGTGTCCTTTTTTATCCGGTGCGGTTTTGCTCATAGATTCACCTTAGTTAGAAATCAGAATTTTTGCAACATTGCTCAGAAAGTTGACGCTCAATATTTCCTCTCCCCAAGAAACTTTGTCACAATTACATTTTAGCACCAATGGCTAAAGAGCCACCTCCGGATAACCCTTCTCCCCTTACTAAAGGGGAGAAGGTGCAGGATGAGGGGTTACAATAAAAAAATATCTTAAATGTTTTTTAGTTGAGCCCCTCACCCCCACCCTCTCCCCACTAACGTGGGGCGAGGGGGCGCAATACACTCTCACTCTTTCCCTCTCCCGCTCCCACCGCAAAGACGGCGGCCGAAGGTGGCCCTTTGGCCAGATCTTCGACAGCAGGAGAGGGCGTTGATGATAATTTCATGGTTTGAGGGAGTGTGTCAACCATTTGTAATTACCTGCCAAATATACGTGCATTTTCTCCGCCTAGCTGGTGCACCAGTTCGATGATCTCCTTTACCTTTATATGGTCCTTACGCCCGGGTGCGCTCTCTACGCCGCTGTTGATGTCCACGGCATCAGGGGCGATTGCTTCGATGGCCTCCTGGATATTTGCCAGCGACAAGCCTCCGGCGAGGATCAGCGGGTGCAGTTCTTTGACCCGGGCAGCCAAAGCCCAGTCTGCCCTTTGCCCTGTTCCGCCAAGGCGCTGGGGATCAAAGGCATCTACCAGCATGGCCTTGATCGCGTACTCGCGCAGATGCGCCAGGTCATCCTCGCTTCTGAGGGCGATGGCCTTGATCACCTGCTCCCGTGGGAATTGGGCACAAAAGTCGGAAGATTCCGCGCCGTGGAGCTGGACCATGTCCAGGCGGCACAGGGTCATGATCCTTTTCACCTCCTCTGAGTCCATGTTGACGAAGACGCCGACGGTGGTGATGGCATCAGGCAGCTCCTCGATGATCTTTTTGACAGTCTCCGGCGTTACGTACCTCGGGCTTGGCGCATGGAAGATAAAGCCGATGGCGTCGGCACCGCTTGCCGCGGCAAAGCAGGCGTCCTCTATATTCGTGATGCCGCAGATCTTTATCTGGGTCACGCGCCTGCCCCTTTGCCCAGGAGTTCCCTGAGTTTCTTTCCTATATCATTAGCCCGCATCAAGGCTTCGCCGATCAAGAAGCAATGCACTCCCGCTTGCATCAACAGTTCTATATCCTTTCTCGTCGTGATGCCGCTCTCCGCTACTACGATCTTGTCCTTGGGGATCATGGGGGCGAGCTCCAGCGTCTTCTTCAGGTCCGTGGAGAATGTCTGCAAATCACGGTTGTTGATGCCGATGATTTCCGCGCCTACAGCCAGGGCTTTGCCAAGCTCTGCCTTGGTATGGACCTCAACAAAAGGCGCCAGCCCCAGCTGCTCTGCCAGCTCGATATACTCTGTCAATTGCCGCTGTTCCAGGATCGAGGCGATGAGGAGAAGCGCATCCCCGCCGAGGACCCGTGTCTCGTAGATCTGATACGCATCGATGATAAAGTCTTTGCGCAGGAGCGGAAGGGCGATGGTCCTTTTAATCGCCGCCAGATAAGCCCCCTTGCCTTCGAAGAATTGCTCATCAGTGAGAACCGAGACTGCTTGTGCGCCGTGCTCCTGGTAGATAGCAGCAATCTTGAGAGGATCGAAATCCTTCCTGATCCTCCCCTTGGATGGGGAGCTCCTCTTCACCTCGGCGATGATGGCGCAGGGTCGGTGACTGATGGCCTTCCGGAAATCGCGCGTCGGAGGAAGATCCCTGATGGCCCCTTTCAATCGGGCAAGAGGCGTTGCCTGCTTTAATGCAGCGATTTCTTGGCGTTTTGCCGCTACTATCCGATCGATGATCACCGTTCTCCTCAGCTATTGCTCAATTCAATCAGGGCCTGCAATTTCTTGTTGGCTGCCTGGCTGTCGATGCACTTTTCGGCGATGGCAACGCCCTCGCGGATCGTTGCGGCCTTTTCCCCTGCCATGAGGGCCAAGGCGGCGTTGAGCAGGACGATCTTGCGGCAGGCCCCGTCCTTGCCGCTCAGCACATCCTTCACAATCTGGGCATTCTTCGTGGCGTCTCCGCCCACGAGCTCCGCACCTTTATAGGTCTCGCCGAAGATCTCGATGGGATCGATGTTATAGGTGCTGATGAGGCCGCCTTTCAGCTCGGAGACGCGCGTCTCCCCTGTTACCGTGGCTTCATCGAGGCCGTCAGCGCCGTGGACCACAAAGGCCCTCTTGGTTCCGAGATTTTTCAGGACACCGGCGAACATCTCCGTCAGCTTGGGGTCATAGACGCCGATGAGCTGGGCAGTTGCCCCGGCGGGGTTTGTCAAGGGACCTAACATATTAAAGATCGTCCTCACCCCTATCTCCCGGCGCGGCTCGATGGCGTACTTCATGGCCCCGTGGAGTTTGGGGGCGAAGAGGAAGCCGATGCCGATCTGCTGGATGCATTCCTCGACGATCTCCGGACCAACGCCGATGTTCACACCAAGGGCCTCCAGGACATCGGCGCTGCCGCAGCCGCTGGATACTGCCCGGTTGCCGTGCTTTGCCACGGTGATACCCGCTGCCGCCACCACGAAGGCCGTCGTCGTGGAGATATTAAAGGAGTTCATCCTATCCCCGCCGGTGCCGCAGGTATCCACGATGATCGGGGCACGGGCATCGATCCTGGTCGCCTTCTGCCGCATGATGCGGGCAGCGCCGGTGACCTCTTCCACCGTCTCCCCCTTCATCCGCAGGGCGGTGATGAAGGCGGCGATCTGGGCCGGTGTCGCCTTCCCTTCCATCACCTCGTCCATGGTCTGCATCATCTCCGCTTCGTTCAGGTCTTTTTTGTCCACTGCCTTGGCAATAGCCTCTTTGATCATGATATGACCTCCTTTCTCTTGTTCCGTTGTTGTCCCATTCAGGGAACCAATCCCTGGTTTTTACGCGATAACCTTTGTTCAATCTTTGTCTCAAAAGGGTTCGAGGGTTCTAGGGGTCAAGGGTTCTAGAAACATGCCGAAGCCGAAGCCGAAGGTGGCCTTTTGGCCAGTGGCCCTTTGGCCAGTGACCCTTTGGTCACTTGAATGCTTTTCACTTGAACCCACTGTCGTTATACGACACCCCATCAATCAAAATATCCGAATGTGTCACTTTGCGACATCCTGTTTTCCTTAGAAGACTTAAAATTTAAGGAGCAGGAGTAAGGGGGAATCCTTGCATCCTTGGTCCCTAAAGCCCCGCCCTGTCGCACAGCGACATCCCGACATTCAGATTTTGCCGCCTTGCGGCATGATGTCCTTAAAAGATTTTAAGGAGCATCATTATACAAACTGGTGCGGGATTGGCGGGATAGTTTACTTTCAATTAATCATCGCCAGAAAATTCTTCAGGATCCTCTTCCCGTTTGGTGTGAGGACCGATTCAGGGTGAAACTGGATGCCTTCCACCGGATATTCCTTATGCCTGATACCCATGACCTCCCCTTGCTCGGTCTCGGCGCTGATCTCCAAGCAGTCGGGGAGGGAATTCCTCTCCACGATCAGGGAATGATACCTGCCGGCGACAAAGGGGTTGGGTAGTCCCTGAAAGATCGTCCTGCCGTCGTTGATGATCTGCGAGGTCTTCCCGTGCATGATCCTCTCGGCTCTGACCACCTCGCCGCCGAAGGCATAGCCGACGGCCTGGTGCCCCAGGCAGACCCCTAGGATGGGGATGGCCGAGCTGAATTGCCTGATCAACTCGACGGAGATCCCCGCCTCTTTCGGGGTGCAGGGGCCGGGGGAAATGACGATGGCATCGGGTTGCAGCCGCCGGATCTCATCGAGGGAGATCTGGTCATTCCGATGGACCACCACCTCGCCGCCGAGCTGGCCGATGTACTGGACCAGGTTGTAGGTGAAGGAGTCGTAATTGTCGATCATCAAGATCATAGCCCTTTTCCTTTCTCACCGATTGTTCTTGTCGATTATTTCCAGTCCGGAGACGGCCATATCGATGGCCTGCATCATCCCCATCGCCTTGTTGACGGTCTCCTGATACTCTGCCTCAGGGTCGGAATCGGCCACGATGCCGGCACCTGCCTGGATGTAGATGCTTCCATCCTGGATGACCATGGTCCGAATGGTGATGCAGAAATCCATATTTCCCGTGTAGCTGAAATATCCGACTGCCCCTCCATAGGGGCCCCGTCGGGAGGGCTCGAGCTCATCGATGATCTCCATCGCCCTGATCTTCGGCGCACCGGTGAGGGTGCCTGCCGGAAAGGTGGCCCGCAACACGTCGAAGGCATCTTTGCCATGGAGTAGTTGCGCCTGGACATGGGAGACGAGGTGCATGACGTGGGAGTACCGTTCCACCACCATGAATTGACTGACCTGGACGCTGCCGATGCGCGCGATCCTGCCCAAATCATTTCTCCCCAGATCGACGAGCATGACATGTTCCGCCCTCTCCTTGGGGTCTTGCAGGAGTTCGTCGGACAGGTGCCTGTCCTCCTGTTCGTTCTTTCCCCTCTTCCGCGTGCCGGCAATGGGGCGCAATTCGGCGACGCCCTCTTCAAGGCGCACGGTGACCTCCGGGGACGAGCCGATGAGGATGAGGTCTTCGAGTTTGAGAAAGAAGAGATACGGTGACGGGTTGACGTACCTGAGGGCGCGGTAGAGATCGATGGGATCCGTGCGGTGCTCCCTCTGAAATCGCTGGGAGAGGACGACTTGGATCACATCGCCGGCAACGATATACTCCTTGGCTTGTTTCACCATTGCCTTGAATGCCTCCGGCGTCATATTGGATCGAGGGGGCGTGTTGTCCCTCGCATTGTGCAGCAGTTCCCCTGTTTCCGCAGGGGACTTTATGAGCTCTATCATTTTCACGATACGTGCGATTGCCTCATCATACACGGCCTGTAGATCATTTCTCCCCTCGGTAAGGGCGCAGGCCACCACCTTGATGGTGTGCCGCACATTGTCGAAGATCATCAGGGTATCGGTAAGGAGAAACACGGCATCATCACTCTGGAGGTCTTTTTGAGCACGAGCGGGGATGCTCTCAAAATAGCGGACCATGTCGTAACCGAGAAATCCCACGGCCCCGCCGTAAAACCGGGGGAGCCCATCTATGGGAACGGGGCGAAAGCTGTATAATATTGCCTTCAGCAGGCCCAGGGGATCTCCCCCGTGTTTTTGGGTGCGCATCTCGCCATTCTGTTGGATCAGGACATCCGCACCTCTGACAATGAAGATGCAATGCGGGTCAAATCCCAGGAAGGTATATCGCCCCCACTTTTCGCCCCCCTCTACGCTCTCCAGGAGGAAGAGATGGGGCTTGGCGCGCAGCTTCATGAGGGCTGAGACAGGCGTTTCCGTATCTGCCAGGATCTCCCGGTAGATGGGGATCAGGTTGCCTTCTTTGGTCAATCGCTTAAACTGCTCAAACGCTGGATAGTACATCGATGCTGATTCCTCCCCTTTTGAAAATAAGAAAGGCCGTGGTTTCATCACGGCCTTTTTTGTCGATCCGTACAAACAAAAAAGCCGTGGAGCCCTCGAGAGGTCCTCCACGGCCTTGTCTTTATGGCAAAGGGTCAGCGGTGGGCGAACCTCTCCTGTATCGTCCACCACCAATAATTGCCTATACTGAGCTTTCCCTTCATAACGCCATAACCTTCAAATATTGTAGGATCATATACCAGAGATTAGGGGGGATGTCAATGATAAATTTTGACATGCCCATCCCACAGTTTTTACTTCATCTTCTGTTTTGCCCTCTCCATGCTCGACGTGACCTTCCTGAATTGGGAGGGATATCTCCCCAGGGTGTAGACCTTCAGGGCCTCTTCGTAGGCCCTGACTGCCTTGGTCAGATTTGCCTCCTTGTCCTTGACCTCTGCCAGGGCGCCGTAGGCATTGCCGAGGTTGTTCTGGGTTGCTGCATAATCAAGGGGATATTCGCTCAGCGTGTAGACCTTCATGGCCTCCTTAACGGCCTGAACGGCCTTCAAGAGGTTACCCCCCTTGTCCTTGACCTCCGCCAAAACCCTGTAGGTATTGCCGAGGTTGTTCTGGGTGGTTGCATAGCCAAGGGGGTATCTCTCCATGGTCCTGATCTTCAGGGCCTGCTGAAAGGCCTTGATGGCCTTGTTCAGGTTCTGCTGCTTATCCCCGACCTCGGAAAGGGTAGCGTAGGCAGCTCCCAGATTGTTTTGAGTGGCGGCATAGCCGGCAGGGTATTTGTCCAGGGTGTAAATCTTCAGGGCCTTTTCAAAGGCCTCAAAGGCCTTGCCAAGGTTTCCCTTTTTGTCCTTAATTTCCGAGAGTGTCCTGTAGGCGTTGCCGAGGTTGTTCTGGGTGTTGGCATAGTCGGCAGGGTATTTCTCCATCGTTCTGATCTTGAGGGCATCTTGAAAGGCGCTGATGGCCTTGAGGAGGTTGACCTCCGTATTCTTGACGAGGGCCAGCTTATAATAGCAGACGCCTTCACTATTTTTCGCATTGGCATAGAGCCCCGGGTCCTTGTTTGCCGACACCTTGCCGGCGACATGAGTGTATATCGCCAGGGCGTCCTCAACCATATTCTTTTCCAGCAGTCTATCGGCGTTGTTGATGGAGGTCATATCTATGGCCCGGTAGATCTCCAGCTCCCTGTGCCCGTAGAAATAATACAGGACAGCACCTACCACAAATGCCCCGATAAGACCGCCTACTATCCCGATAAACCACGGACTGTTTTTACCCCATTTCATAGTACCCGACTTCTTTTTAGGGCGCTTTTTCATGGCAATCCTCCTGAAGGCCTAGCGGATTTTCTTGCTGCCCAGCATATCATGATGGCCGACCCAGGTCAACGAAAATGCCTGTTGGTATGTAGTATAAACCCTACAGAACCAATTGCTTACGATCTCCCTATGTCCCGCTCTTCGATCAACCTTGTCAAGGCTTCCGTGTCTTTTTTATTGATCAAGATTTTTATATCGGCTAGGGTTTTCTCATAGAGTTCGAGGATCTTTTGGATGTGCGGGTTCAAGGTGATGATCTCCGCGTAGAGCCTTGGATTATTGGTAAATATCTCTTTGATGATATCGAGCTTCGTATTGAAGATAGGGGTGGCAAACCTTACTAATTCCGCGAGATCAACCCCCCATTCGCTCAGGACCATCCCCATGGTTATCGAGTTCAGATGGTTCAAGACCTGAACCAGGGCCATCAGCTCATCGTGCCTCTCGGGGGTCGTCTCGATGAGGGTAGCGCCATGTTTTGTGAAGATACCCCTCACCCACTCAATCCATCGTTCACCCCTTGAGGGACAGATGACGATGGTATATCCGGCGATGGAAGCAACACCGGGACCGAAGAGGGGATGGAGACCGATGACCTCTGCGGGAGATGATTGGAGCATGGCCTTGATCGGCTCTGTTTTCAGGGAGGTAAGGTCCATCAAGAGTGCATCCTTTTTCATGCGCGGTCCGATCTGCTCGATGATCTCCACGGTGATGCCGATGGGGACGCTGACGATGATTACCTGACACTGCTCGGCCATCGTCGGGATATCAGGCCCCCTCTTTCTCCCTGAAACCTGTAGACTATATCCCTCCTGGCGAAAGAGATCGGCAAATATCCTCCCCATGCCGCCGGTGCCGCCGATGATCCCGATCTGGATATCCTGCATCTTACGATCCGCCATTGTTCACCAGGGCCTGCTGCCGCAAGAGGTGGTCTGCCAGAACGATTGCGACCATGGCCTCGCACACAGGGATGATGCGGGGGATGACCGATACATCGTGTCTCCCGCGAATCGATACGGTTGCCGGCTTTCCATGAACATCGATGGTCTGCTGGGCCTTTTCGATGGAGGGGATGGGTTTGCAAGCCACCCTGATGGTGATCTCGTCGCCGTTGGTTATCCCCGCGAGGATCCCGCCGGCATGATTGGTAGCGAATCCCTTTGGTGTAATGGGGTCATTGCTTTCCGAACCCGTCATCCTGGCTGCCTGAAAGCCGGCGCCGATCTCCACACCCTTGACCGTGCCGATGCCCATGAGGGCCTTGGCGAGATCGGCGTCGATCTTATCGAAGACCGGCTCCCCCAGACCCGGCGGGCAACCCCTGACCAGTATCGCCACGATCCCCCCGAGGGATTCCCCCTGCTGGCGCGCCTGCTCTAACCGCTTTTCCATCTGATAAGCTGCTTTTTGATCGGGGCAGAGGAGGCTGTTGCTGCCGATCTCGGCGAGGGAGACCCGTTCGGCAACGATGCTGCCTAGTTCCTGGGTGTAGGCACAAACCTCGATCCCTTGGCGCGCAATCACCTTCTTGGCGATGGCCCCGGCCGCCACCCGGGCCACTGTTTCCCTGCCGGAGGCCCGACCACCCCCCCGGTGATCACGGATGCCGTATTTCTTGGCATAGGTAAGATCTCCGTGCCCGGGCCTGAATATGTTCCTGAGTTCTTCATAGGCGGCGCTGTCGCAATCCCTGTTCCTGATGAGAAGCGAGATGGGGGTCCCCGTGGTCCGCCCCTCAAAGGTGCCGGAGAGGATCTCTACCACATCCTCCTCCTGCCTGGGTGAGGCCGAGCTGCCCTGGCCCGGCCTTCTCCTGTTGAGCTCCTCTTGGATCGCCGCCTCTGTCAGATCGATATTGGGGGGGCACCCATCCACCACCGCGCCGAGTGCCGGTCCATGAGATTCGCCCCAGGTGGTGACCCTGAACAGGACGCCTATGGAGTTACCTGACATATCGTTCCTTTCTGTCGCTCTGCGACCCCCTCCCATTTGGATTGCTTTATAGATGGGGTGTCGTATAACGACACATCTGGCCAAAGGGCCACCTTCGGCCGCCTTCCATATTTCGTATCAAAGCATCCCACCCCCTTTTGTATAGACATCTTAATGATGGGATGTCTCAGTGAGACAGAGCGGGAGAGCCGATAGCGTCTGACACACTAGGTCGCGCTCGATTTCTGTTCATCGCGTTGGCAACGGGCCAGCGAGCTCAAGATCTCATCGGCGATGGCATCGATCCCCTTCCCCGACGTATCGATAGTGCAATCAGCCAATGCCTGGTAGATTGGCTTCCTGGCCTCGAAGACCTCGGCCGTCTCCTGCTCCAGACTCTGGCCGGACAACGGCGGCCTCTGCGCATCACTGGTCCTGTCGTCGCGCATCCTCTCGACGATGGTCTTGACATCGGCCGTGAGCCAGACACAAAAACCATTGCGTCGCAAGACCTCCCTGTTTTCGGCATTCATGATTGCGCCGCCTCCTGCCGCGATGACGGCATCTGCCGACGAAGGGAGCTTCTTGATGATCGCGCGTTCCTGCGCGCGGAAGGCATCCCACCCCTCTTCATCGACCATCTCCCTGATGGTCTTGCCTGCATCGCTCTGGATGAGCTCGTCCGTGTCGTAGAAGGGGATGCCCAATCGCTTCGCTATCCGCTTCCCCACCGAGGTCTTGCCGGTACAACGGTATCCGATTAAGACGATCCGCATCAGCCGTACAGCCTTTGCAGTTCTGCCCAGAAGCCCGGGAAGGATTTGTCCACGCAGGTCTCGTCTTTGATCCGCATGCCGGGGATTGCCAACCCCAGGACAGCGAAGCTCATGGCGATGCGGTGGTCATTGTACGTCTCTATCTCTGCGCCGTGGGGGGTATCCCCTTCGATCACCAGGCCGTCCGATTGCTCTTCCGCCCTCACCCCTGTCTTGCTCAGTTCCGTTGCCAGGGCCTTCAACCGGTTGCTCTCTTTTAAGCGGAGGTGAGCGCAGTTGGTGATGATGGTCCTGCCGGGCCGCATGGCGGCAAGTACCGCGAGGGTAGGGACCATATCGGGCATTGCTCCCAGATCAAAGGTGTATTCGCCCGAGGCCAGCTCGCCGCCCTTTACCGCGACCCAATCCTCTCCCCTGATGACGGTGCAGCCGAGCCTTTCCATAATGGGAAGGAGCCCGATATCCCCCTGCAGGGTTTGGGGGTTGATATGTTGGACGCGGACCCTTCCCTTGCACAGGGCCGCAGCCAGAAAGAAATATGAAGCGCTGGAGCAATCCCCTTCAATGCAATAGCGGCTCCCTCTGTATCGTTGGTTGCTTTTCACCCTATAACGACGGCTTGTTTGTTTGATCACCTCCACCCCGAATGCCTGCATCACGTCTCTGGTCACCTCCACATAGGGGAGCGAGGGGATCTTGCCCGCAAGCTCGATCACGGTATCGCGTTCGGCAAAGGGGGCGCAGATCAGAAGGGCGGAGATGTACTGGCTGCTCTCGATATCCGTCAAGGTGACGGTGCCGCCTTGCAGGCCATGGGCATGGACGATGACAGGGGGATAACCGTTGTTGCGTTCGGTTCGGGCATCCGCCCCCATGCAGGTCAGGGCATCGAGCAGGGGTTTGATAGGCCGCTGCTGGAGGCGAGGGCTGCCGGTGAGGGTAAAGACACCTTCTCCCAGGGCAACCACACTGGTAAGGAGCCTCATGGCGGTGCCGTTGTTGCCCAGGTAGATCTCAGCTTCCGGATTTCTGGGATGGCCGCCGATCCCGCTGATGACCACATCTTCTCCTTTGGTCGTGATGTCCGAGCCGAGGGATTGGAGGGCCCCTATCACGTATCCCGTATCCTCGGCGATCAGGGGGTTTTCTAAGCGCGATTGCCCGTCTGCCAGGGCAGCGATGATCAAGGCCCGCTGGGTGTAGCTCTTGGACCCGGGCACGCTGACCGTGGCATTGAGATCTTTGAGCGGTTTAATCTCCATTGTCTTCTTTGAGCTTTGCGAGGACGACCTTGCGCATAAGCTCGATTGGCGGTTCCTTCCCCGTCCATATCCTTATCTGCTCGGCCCCCTGGTGCACGAACATCCCGAGGCCGTTGATCGCCGTGCACCCCGCCGCTTCGGCCTCCTTTAATAATCGCGTCTTCAGGGGGTTGTAGATGCAATCCATGACCCACTGGAACTTGCCGAGGATCTCCCTGGGAAGGGGTGATCTTTCCCGATCAGGCGCCATCCCGACGGGGGTGGCATTGATGAGACACTCCGCGCTGATGCCCTTGATCTGCGAGAGGGGATAGAAGGGCACGCCGAATTCCCTTGCCAGCTTTTTGCCCCTTTCGGGGGTCCGGTTTATGACCAGAGGGATGCCTCCTCTCTGCAGGATACCGAATACAGCCGCCCTAGCCGTTCCGCCCGCGCCCAGGATGGCGAAGGTCTTTTTTTTGATCTCCAGGGATTCTTCCAGATCGCGGACAATACCGATCCAGTCGGTATTGTAGCCTTTGAGCCTCCCCTTGTCATCATGCAAGATCGTATTGACAGCCCCTATCTCTTGGGAACTCGCATCTACCTCATCCAGATAGGGCATCACCGCCGTTTTGAAGGGGATGGTGACGCTGACGCCTTGCAGAGGGAGTTTCTTGATCCTCTCGATGGCTTCTTCGAGGTCTTCTACGCGACAAGGGCAATACGAGGCATCGATCCCCATCTTTTTGTATGCAGCATTGTGCATCAGCGGAGAGAGGCTGTGCGAGACAGGATTGCCGAAGAGGGCAAAGATTGCAGGTGGGGATTTTTTCATAGTGATAGCAGGCCTGGTGTGATCATAAGGCCCTCAGCGTTCCTCAGTACCTGCGGCATGCAAGATCTTTTGGATCTGCTTCATCTCCTCGACAGTCAGTTGTCCCGGTGCCGATTCCGCACCTTTCTCCAACGAGGCATAGCTCAGGTAGGAACCTAACAGGGGCGCCATGACCCTGCTGATCCTCCCCTTCTCCCCCATACACAAGGCGATGATTGACCGGCCCCTTTTCCGTGCGTAGGGGATGAGCCCAAGCAGACTCAGGTTGTCATCCATCGTATGGGCGTAGGTGCAGATTTTGACGATGTCGGCCCCGGTCCTGCTGCACGCATCGAATCTCTTTTTCAATGCCCCTTCAGAAGGGGTTCCGTGGAGATCGTGATAAGAGATGATCCATCGCGTGCGGCCTTTGTGCTTCTTGATCTGCGCCGCCAGTTCCTTGAGCAAGGGCTTTTCGGTCCTGGCCTCGATATCCACATAATCGGCCCCCAGCGCCACAGCGTCTTTCAAGAGCGCGATCCTTTCGCGCTCGGTGCCGGCAAAGCTACCTCCCTCGTCCGCCCGCCTGTTGGTGACCAGGATCCGCTTCCCGGCCCGCTTTTTGCGCATCAGTTGGTCCAGGTCGCAATCCGTGATCCGATCGATCCTCAGCTCCAGGATGTCGGCCAGGGGGAAACCCTTCTCCATCTGCGCCAAGGCGGCCTCATTGGTTTTGGCGACAACGGGGATACAGATCATCACGGCTCCTCTCCCCGAGGATACGAACCGAGGATCTTGAACAGGGTGGCTGCCCCCTGCACCGCTGCCAGGCACCTTTTGATCTTTTTTTCATCCCGGTGGCCGGCAAGATCTACAAAGAAGAGATATTTCCACAGCCTATCTTTCATAGGGTACGATTCGATGCGCGTGAGATTGATCCGCTCTTTGGCAAACGGTCCCAGGGCCTGATACAGGGCACCCGGCACATGGGGCGTTGCGAAGAGCACGGAGGTCTTGTCGTTTCCTGTCGCCGTGCTTTGTCCCCTGCCGATGACGAAAAATCTCGTTGTGTTCAAGGGGCTGTCTTCGATCCCCTCGGCGATGATCTTGAGCCCGTACGTGGCTGCCGCAAGGCAGCTTCCGATGGCCGCGCCCTCACGATCCTTGAGGACTTGCTCGGCTGCGGCTACGGTGCTGTCGACCTCAATCAGCTGGCCGTGGGGGAGATTTCTCCTCAACCAGCCCTGACACTGGGCGAGGGCCTGGGGATGGGAAAAGATCCGCTTGATCCCCTCGATCTTTGTGCAGGCAGAGATCAGACAGTGCGAGATCCTGAGGAAGATCTCCGCTCGGATATTGAGGGGTGTCGAGATCAGCCTATCCAGGGTTGTCTTGACGGACCCCTCCAGGGAATTTTCCGCCGGCACCACCCCCCACGCGATCCGGCCTCTCTCCACCTCATCGAAGACCTCGGAGACTTTCGTCTGTGAGAAATAACGGGCGCTCTTGCCGAAATGGGATTGGGCCGCCAGGTAACAGAATGACGCCTCCGGCCCCAGGTAGGCGACCATTGTCGGCTCCTGGAGGGCCCGAGAGGATGAGATGATCTCCCGGAAGATATCTTTCAGGGCCTTGTCTGGAAGGGGGCCTGTGTTCATCTCCCTGAGGTAATCATAGACCTTACCCTCCTGTGAAGGGTCATAGACCTCCCGGCCCTGCGCATACTTGGTCTTGCCTACCTCGATGGAGAGCTGGGTGCGTTCATTGAGGAGCTTGACGATCTCACGGTCTTTCTTCCGTAACCTCTCTCTGAGGCCCTTGAGCAATGCTCTCTTCATGCCGTTAATCCCTCGATGGTCTCCCTGATCAACTGTTCCGGCACGCCGTTCGTGACAAAGGGGATCCCGATCTTTTTCAGGAGCACGAGGTTGAGGGTATCCCCTGCCTTTTTCTTGTCCCCTTTCATATGGGCGAAGATCCCCTCAAGGCTGAGGTTCTGGGGGATCTGGTCGGGGAGCCCGATCGCCCTGATCAGGGCGATGATCCGTTGCCGGTCTTCGGAAGGGAGGTACTGCATGCGCTCCGATAGGATGGATGCCGCAACCATGCCCATGGATACGGCTTCCCCATGGGGGATGGCGTAACCGGACTCCGTTTCGATGGCGTGCCCGATGGTGTGGCCGAAATTCAGGATGCGACGCATCCCCTTCTCCTGCTCATCGATCTCGACGACGCCTTTCTTGATGCGGCATGACCTGGTGACGATCTCTTCAAGGAGGTCCATCTCCTGGTTCATGATATCTTTGGCCTTGGTTTCAAGGATACTGAAGAGCTCCGGGTCATCGATAATGCCGTACTTGACGACCTCTGCGAGGCCGTTTTTTAGTTCCCGCGGCTCCAGGGTCTTCAAGAAGGACAGGTCGATGAAGACCCCCTTGGGCTGGTAAAAGGTCCCAAGGATGTTCTTCCCGCTGGAGAGATCTATGCCGGTCTTTCCCCCGATACTGCTGTCCACCTGGGCAAGGAGGGTGGTGGGGACCTGGATGTAGGGGATGCCCCGCATATAGATTGAGGCCACAAAACCGGTGATATCGCCTACGACGCCGCCGCCGAGCGCGATGAGGGCCGATGACCTGTCAGCCCCCAGCGCCATCAACTGATCCACGATGCGCAGGCTGGTCTTGATATCCTTTGAGGCCTCCCCTGGGGGGATGTCGATCATATCGATCTTAAGGCCCATTCCTTTAAGAACTTGCTGAACCCTCTCTCCATGGAGGGGCAAGACACGGGAATCCGTGAGGATAATGTAGCGGCTTGCCCACTTATGCTTGTTGAAGATGAGGCCCATACGATCAACGATCGCCTGCCCGATATAGATCTCATAAGATGCTGATATCTTTTTGTCAAGGTGCACCTTGATCCTGTTCATTGGACGACCTCTGTCTTCAATCCCGCGATCTTTTCCAAGGTTCCCAACTCCTCCATGAGCTGGTAAAACTTCTCGGGTTTGAGGGATTGTACGCCGTCGGAGAGGGCCTTTTCCGGTTCAGGATGGACCTCGATCATGAGTCCGTCAGCCCCCACCGCCCTGACGGCCCTGGCCAGCGGGATGACATATCGCCAGTGACCGGCGGCGTGGCTTGGATCAACAATGATTGGCAGGTGGGTTAATTCCTTGAGCACCGGTACGGCGCTGATGTCCAGGGTGTTGCGCGTTGCCGTCTCGAAGGTGCGGATTCCCCGCTCGCAGAGGATAACCTGGCCATTACCGGAAGAAAGGATGTATTCTGCCGACATGAGGAGTTCCTCTATGGTTGTCATCATGCCCCGCTTTAACAGGATTGGTTTCCGTGCCTGCCCCACCTTTTTAAGCAGGGGGAAGTTCTGGACATTACGGGCGCCGATTTGGATGATATCGGCGTACGCCTCCACCAGTTCCACATCGGTGGTATTCATGACCTCGGTGACAACGGGCAAGCCCGTCTTTTCCCGGGCCTTTTTCAGGAGCTTGAGGCCTTCCTCTTCCATCCCCTGAAAGCTGTAAGGCGATGTCCTCGGCTTAAAGGCCCCGCCTCTGAGGATATGGGCCCCTCCCTTCTTGACGATGTAGGCGCTCTCCATGAGCTGCTCTTCGCTCTCTATGGAGCAGGGGCCAGCCATGACGACGAATTCAGGTCCTCCGATCTTCACATCGCCCACCGGGATGATGGTGTAGCCTTCCTTAGACTCGCGGCTGGCCAGTTTGTACGGCTTGAGGATGAGCACGGTCTTTTCCACCCCGTCAAGGTGCTCGACGGCCTTGAGCTGCTCCTTGCCCCGGTCGTCGCCCACGACGCCGATGATGGTCCTCTCCACCCCCCGGGAGGGGTGTGCTTGATAGCCCACTGATTCGATCCATTTGATCACGTGGTCTATCTGGGCGTCTGTGGCATTCTTTTTCATGACGATCACCATCTTTCACCTCCTTATAAAAGTATGGGCCATGGTCAGTGGTGCTACCATGGCCCCAAAAAAAAGCCATGGATAGCATCGCTGCCTACCCATGGCTTAGTTGGCTATGTAACCTCCGTTACGGTTCCATCCCCCCAAGCGATGGGCAGACCGCTATAAAATAATAAAAGTAAAAAAGCCAACTCTGAATATATCCTTTACTGCTGCCCATCACGTCCCAAATCATCCTTTCATCAGGATTTTGTTCAATAAAACCATAACCGGATGCCTTTGTCAAGGGGGAAAATAAAAAAAAGCGAAAATATAAGGAGGGGCTAAAATCCTAATGCTACCCCCCGGCTGTAGCACCGCTGCCCTATATTTTGACCTTTATTACCTCCAATTCGCTGATCACTTTATAATGTTTATCATTGCCTGTTGCTATCGGCATTCCATAAACTAAGCCGGTCGATCCAATCAAAGCATCAGCAAGCTGTAACGAATGGCTTAGATAATTCCTTTCAATATAAAACATCGCTTTCGCCGATATCTCTTCGTTAAGGTGGATTATTTTTGCACTCCAATTTCTAAACTGATTTCTAAAAACATTTAACTCATGCTTATCACGCATTCCTTGTACCAATTCAATATAGGTAACTACTGAAATATTAAATCCCAATTGCGATTCAACAAATTCATATGCTTTTTGATTACCTTTTAAATACCAGATTAAAACATCCGTATCGATAATCATGAAAACCTTCCCTTTCTAAGAGAAGTAATATATTTTTGAACATCTTTAACTTTATTATTATCTTTCCACATGCCAAACAATTCGTTTTTAATGCCCTTGGCAGCTTTTGTCTTTTCTAAGGGAACTAACTTTGCAATAGGCTTCCCGCGATACGTAATGGTTATTTCTTCCCCCCTGAGTACATTATCTATTAGTTCTTTAGAATAAAATCGAAGATCTTTTGCCGTCGCTCGCATATTCCTACCCTCCATAGTTTATACTTTATAGTATAAACTATATGCGAGGATGTCAAGCGGTTTCTTATGTCGTAGCAAAGGAATTAAGGCGGCAATGCTTCGCTGTGGGCGGGACCTGAGCACTTTTATAAGGCCCTGAACATGCTATCAAGGTCGCTGGAGGCCTCCTGCACGTACGTCCCCATCCCTCATCTGTCATCATTGGGTCATTTTCGTGAGGTCTGGTCCGGTTGCCCAGGTTTGAATGGCTTTCCAATCGCGAAAATCGCCTTCCGGCGTTCCCCTGGATTTCAAAATCTGTTTCTCTACTTCGGAAAGCTTGCCATAATCCACCGCCCCTGCGAAGGTACCAGTGGCGACGGGTTTTATCTGCGGTACCCCCCTGAGGACAGAATCTAAGTAAGTAACAGCCTTTTTTAGATTCTCTTCGGTTTTATTGCGCATGGTCATGCATACCTGGAAATAGGCCACGGGGACCTTGCGCAAGGCCTCGTTGTTTGTCTTTAAGAAATCTACGGCGTCAGGCAGCCATGTACCCGCGTAGATAGGGCTCCCCACAACGACGCCATGATATGAATTTAAGTTAGATGCATTTTTCGCCAAAAGGACGTCCACCGCAGCCCCTCTGTTGCATAATTCTTTTCCTATGGCTTCAGCAACGCCGCCGGTGGAGCCGTGTTTGCTGGCATAGGCCACGAGGATCCTCTTGCCCGTCGCGCCCTTATCCCCACAGTGCAGTTCAGGGAATCCTGTTGCTGCGGCAAAACTTGATCCGGCACGCGCTATATCCCCCAGAGATATGGCACTGATGATGCCTCCGGCCAGCGCTAAAAAGTCCCTGCGGCTGATCTTTCCTTCCCACGAATCTTTTGTTCCCATGAACGTGCCTGCCTTTCTTTCGATTGCGACAGGTAGATACTAAACCAGAGGGGGAAAGGTCGAGATGAAAATGAGAGAAGATATCTACGCCGCATTGGGAGATGCGACAACATTTACCAAACTCCCGATCCCCTCGATGCGAACCTCCACCGTATCTCCTACTTGCATAGGCCCAATGCCCGAGGGGGTGCCGGTGGCGATGACGTCCCCTGGATAGAGGGTCATGATCTGGGATATAAAACTTACCAAGCGCCTCGGTGTAAAGATGAGATGGGAGGTGTTGGATGATTGCTTGCGCTCCCCGTTGAGCAAGGTCTCCAGCTGGAGGTGCGTGGGGTCTATCTCCGTCTCGATCCAAGGCCCCAGGGGGGCGAAGGTATCAAAGCCCTTGGCCCTGGTCCACTGTCCATCCTTGCCTTGCAAATCCCTGGCAGTCACGTCGTTAAAGCAGGTGTAGCCCAGAATAAACTCATCAGCCCTTTCTTCAGAAACCCCCTTTGCCAACTGCCCGATCACGATGCCCAATTCTCCTTCATAGTCCACCCGCCGTGCAATGGCAGGGTAGATGATTGGATCCAGATGGCCGATGACGGCAGAGGCCGGCTTTAAGAAGAGGAGGGGCTCCTCGGGAAGCTCAAACTTTACCTCCGTTGCGTGGTCCTTATAGTTCAAGCCGATGGCTACGATCTTGGAAGGCATAACCGGAGGCAGGAGCTTGACCTTTTCGAGAGGGTAGCCCTGCCGGGTGCGATGGAATTGCCCGAATATCTCCCCCTCTGCCGCCTGGATATGGTCGCCTTCCACGATCCCGAAAAGCTCTTTCCCTTTATGGAGAAACCTCGCTATCTTCATGGCGTTCCTCTGACCCCGAAGGTGGCCCTTTGGCCAAAAGAGTCACTGGCCAAACCGCCACCTTCGGCGGCTGTCTGAGTTATCGCAAGGGTAGTGTAGCGAATTAAAGGCCAAAGATCAATTGACCAAACCGAAGGTGGCTCTTTGGTCAGAGCCACCTTCGGGAATCCCGCCTTGGCGGGAAAAATCGACAATCCCCCCTTACCCCCTGGCCAAAGGGCCACCTTCGGCTTTAGAAAAGGTCCCGCACCGCTGTTCATAAATCAGAGAGGTCGAGATGTATCGCTATGCGATACAGGGGGTAAGGGGGGATTTGAATGCTTATTTTCCAGGAAAACGCCGAGAACAAAAAGAAGGTGGTACAAGGGGATTGAAGGGTGCAATAGGGAGCTTTGTATCAAGACAAAAAAGGATTCCCGCTGGACGGGGATTTATCCTATAATTCAGGGTATGAAATCCCTCGGCAACTATGACTGCATCGTGGTCGGGGGCGGCCCGGTAGGCGCTGTGGCAGCCAGGTCTGCTGCCTGTAACGGTGCGCGGGTGCTCTTGGTGGAAAAAGGGGGGGCGCCCACCTATCCCGATCGCTGCACCGGCATCGTCAGCCCCCGCTTGCTCCAGGAGGCCGATCTCGACAGCAGCGTCGTCCTACGTGAGATCAGGGGCGGCATCATCCATGCCCCCAACAGCCGCTGCCTGCGCATCGAGGCAGCGGACACCCGGGCCGTGGTCATCGATCGGCGCCTGTTCAATCTGAGACTTTTGGAAATGGCCCAGCAAGCAGGGGTGAAATTCGTCCCTCAAAGCTTGGTAACCGGCCTTGAGGACGGAACAATCACCATCGAGCGCGGCGGCGATACCTATGAGGCAGAAGCGAGAGTAGTCATCGGAGCTGACGGACCAAAGAGCCGGGTGGCAGCGTGGGCCAAGCTTCCGCCTCCAGGCGAGTTCCTCTTGGGCCTGCAAGCCATGGCCCGCTATGAGCCGGAAGAGCCTGATTTTATCGAGGTCTTCTTCGATCAAGAATTGGCCCCTGGGTTCTTTGCCTGGGTGGTGCCGGCTGAACAGGGGATGGCACGGGTAGGTCTCGCCACCCACCGGATGAAAGGGGCCTCAGCCTCTCTCAAGCGATTCCTTGACCACCTGAAGCTCAAGCTGCTCAAGATCAACGCCGGCCTCATCCCCATCGGCCCCAGGGCTCAGACCGTTGCTCCTGGGGTCATCGTGGTGGGCGACGCTGCTGCGCAGGCCAAGCCTACCTCCGGCGGCGGGCTCTATACCGGCATCTGTGCCGCAAAGATCGCAGGGGAAGTGGCTGCCGAGAACTCCCTGGCTGCGGGCGAGGGGGATGGCCTTGGGACTTATGAAAAGAGATGGCGGGAGCGACTCGATTGTGAGCTCTCCTTGGGGATGTCGCTGCGGCGGCTGTTCAAGAACCTCCACAATCGCGAGATCAACTTTATCTTCGACATCCTGGACAACAAGGCAATCCTGGATATCGTGGCCACCTACGGGGACATCGACTATCCGAGCCTCATCATCAAGGCCCTGCTCCAGCGCCCAAAGGAGTGGTGGCGGGTGTTCAGGGGGCTGAATGCCAAGCTCACCACCTCAGAGACGCATTAAACTAGGTACGATGCAAATCAAACCTCCCGATTTCCTCTCCCCCTCCACTCCCCTCCTACTCCCTCCTTTTCAAAAAAACCGCTTGACAGATGTGGATATACCCTGATATGGAAATAGGCGCATCATCTTTCTAAATCAGTAAAAGCCGCATAACAGAACGTTCACCTTTGGCCAAACCTAAGCCGAAGGTGGCTCTTTAGCCAGTGATCCTTTGGTCAGGGCCACCTCCGGCTTCCTGCATGGGAATATGGAGAAGGGTAGGGCGAAAGCGATTTTTAAAAGGCCTTCAAGGGTGCTTGCTCGCACCAGTGGAGGCCTTTATATTTTTGGGTCTTTGTAATAAAAAATCTCCCTCTCCCCTCAGTGGGAGAGGGTTGGGGTGAGGGGGTTACAGATCACCCAATCTAAATTTCTTAAAAAGGGGATCATCATGAAAAAGTACCTCATAATTGCCGTGGCCTTATTCTTAGGGATCTTCATCGTCACCTCTTCAGCCATGGATGTTACCCGCTTTGGCCCTAAGCAGTACGTGCGCGCTACAGGCAAGCCGCAGACCGTCACCGATACCTTTGCCTCCTATGCCGGCGCCGGCCAGATCATTGTGGAGAATGGGGATGCCTCGGGCGGCCATCGTATCAGCAGCGCTGTCATCACGCTGAATGGCCAGCAGGTCTTCGGCCCGAGCAGCTTCAATCAGAACGTCGGTCACCTTGAGGCCCCGGTGAATCTGCTGGTGAATAACACCCTCTCAGTGGAGTTGAGGAGCAAACCAGGCTCCTACCTCACGGTGAAAGTCATCCAAGATGTAACAGCCCCTACAGCGAGCATCACAGCGGAACCTCAGGCGATAATCCTGGGTGGATCTGCCACCTTGTCCTGGACCTCGACCAAGGCCGATCAGGTGACTATTGATCCGGGTATTGGTGAGGTAGAACCGAGCGGCTCCCTTATTGTCACCCCTCAAGAGACCACGACCTATACCATCACCGCTACAAACGATGGCGGCACCGCCACAGCGTCTGCCCAGGTGACGGTATATATCCCGCCGACTTGCCAGATCAGCGTCAGCCCTGAAACCATTACCAAGGGAGAAACCGCTACCCTTTCCTGGACCTCCACCAATGCCGAACAGGCAACTATTGATCAAGGCATCGGCACTGTCCCCGTATCAGGTTCCCTTACTATTACCCCTTCACAGACCACCACCTATACCATTAACGTGCAAGGCCCTGGGGGCCATGCTCAGGCATCAACAACAATCACCGTGACCAACCCATATCCAACCGTGGAGATCTCGGCTGATCCAACGGTTATTGCCAAGGGTGGATCAACGACCCTCACCTGGACCTCTATGAGCGCCCAAAGTGCCTCCATTGACAATGGAGTAGGCACGGTCCCGCTCACGGGGTCAGTCACCGTATCCCCTGTTGCCACCACTACCTATACCATCACGGTTAGCGGGCCTTTGGGGGTTGCCAATGCCAAGGCCACAGTGGCTGTGCAGGCACCTGTCGAGCCCCAGCCAGAGGGGTCTTTTGGCGAGGGTTATCAAGACCTGATCCCTGCTGATTCTTCAATTGGTAAGTACGATGCAAAGAGATTCTCCGTTGTCACCGGTCTGGTTCATGATCAAGGGGGTGCGCCTCTCACTGGTGTCGCAGTCACCATCCTGGGGCATCCTGAGTACGGCACAGCCTTTACCGACGGCGCAGGTCGCTACTCCCTGCCTGTTGAGGGTGGGGCAATCATGACCGTGGCTTGCGAGTATGCGGGATTGATCACTGCCCACAGGAAGGTAGATGTCCCCTGGAATGACATCGCTATAGTCGAGACCATGGTCATGATCCCATACGATCAAAAGGCTACGACTATTACCTTTGACGGCAACCCCAATACAATCATAACGCACCAAAGCACCCCAGTAAGCGATCAATGGGGCACCCGCTCTGCCACCATGGTCTTTACCGGTGACAACCAGGCTTATCTGGTGGACAAAAACGGCAAAACTCTGCAGCAACTGACCACCATCACCGCCAGGGCAACGGAATTCACCACCCCGGAATCCATGCCTGCCAAGCTCCCGCCTAACTCCGCCTACACCTATTGTGTGGAGCTTAATGTGGATGGCGCAGAGCGAGTGAAATTCCAAAAACCTGTCGTCACCTGGGTGGATAACTTCTTGGGGTTTCCTGTGGGTGAGCCCGTGCCGGTGGGATATTACGATGTGGCAAAAGGCCTCTGGGTGCCTTCAGATAACGGCAGGGTAGTAAAACTCCTCGATACCAATGCGGATGGCATTGTGGATGCCCTCGATGCCACCGGAGATAATCAGCCTGATGATCTCAATAACAATGGCTCTTTCAGCGATGAGGTAACTGGTCTCGGTAATGCCCGGCAATACCACCCCGGCGCCACCTTTTGGCGCTTTGCCGTACCCCACTTTTTTTCAGTTTGGGACTGCAACTGGCCCCGTGGCATAGCTTCAGGTGCCACTGGCCCTAATCCTACTGGTGAAGCAGAAGCAGATCAACAAAAAGATGAAGGAGAGGATTGCCTGGTACCTAACTCCTCTTTTGCAGAAGCTAGAAGTCGCATCTTCCACGAGGACATCCCCATCCCTGGTACGGATTTCACCCTCCACTATGCCAGTAACAGAGTTGGTGGTTATAGGCAAGTAATTACGGTTCCTGCCAGTGGGGCTACGGTTCCCTCAGTGCTTAAGAGGATCATCGTCAGGGTTGAAGTAGCCGGCCGTACCTTAGAGCAGATCTTAGACCCCCTTCCCAACCTGACGGCGGAATTTGCGTGGGATGGTCTCGATTATCTGGGCAGGGAGGTAATGGGATCCGTAAGTGCCGATGTGAGCATAGGTTTTGTGTACGATGAGGTCTATTACGCGCCCGCGACTGTCGCGCCAGCATTCGGACAAGCAGGTTTAAGCCCGACTACAATACTGACGCGCGAAGAAAGGACCCTTTGGAAGTATGACAGTTTTAAATTGTCTAAGGGAGTTGGTAATATTGCCAAGGATTGGACCCTCTCAGCCCACCATTACCTCAGCGCCACGGACCCTACGATTCTTCATAAGGGAGATGGCGCCACCATTCAGAACAATGCCAATATCATCGACACCGTGGCCGGTGGTGGCAGCCCCCCAGATGGTTTGGGTGATGGAGGTCCTGCCAATAAAGCCCAGCTTTATACACCACGTGTGGTGACTATGGATGCTGCTGGCAATTTCTATATAGCGGATTATTATAATCACCGCATCCGGAAGGTGGACACCAACGGCATCATCACCACCGTAGCGGGAAATGGGGTCCAAGGCTATAGTGGTGATGGAGGTCCTGCTGCCCAGGCACAGCTTTTTCATCCTTATAGCGTTACCGTGGATTCCCAAGGGAATCTCTACATCGCTGATGAAAACAACTACCGCATCCGGAAGGTATTTCCAAGCGGCATCATTACGACTGTTGCGGGCAGCGGACCGTCTTGGCCCTCTGGAGGAGGCTTTAGTGGCGATGGCGGCGCTGCCACAGAAGCCCTGCTTAACGCACCACGCGGTGTGGCTGTAGATGCTCAGGGAAATATTTACATCGGCGATAACAGAAATCAGCGTATCCGCAAGGTGGACACCAACGGAATCATCACGACCGTGGCTGGCAATGGCATTGAAGGCTTCAGTGGCGATGGCGGCCCTGCCACAGCGGCACGGCTTCGATATCCACATGGCGTGGCTGTAGATGCGCAAGGTAACTTGTACATCGCTGATGCAAGTAATCATCGTATCAGAAAGGTGGATGCTAGCGGTATTATCACCACGGTGGCTGGCAATGGAAATGCAGCGTACAGTGGCGATGGAGGGCCTGCCCCCCAGGCCGGGCTTAACTATCCGCTCGGAATGACCTTAGATATGCAAGGTAACCTATACCTCGCGGACGCCTTTAATCACCGTATCCGCACAGTAGATCAAAGTGGCATTATCACCACCGTGGCTGGCAGTGGGATTAAAGGCTTCAGCAGCGATGATGGCCCTGCAACTGAAGCCCAACTTGATACCCCGACAGGTGTAACCGTAGATTCGCAGGGGAACCTCTACATCGCGGATTATGCGAACCACCGCATCCGGAAGGTTGGTCCGCCTGCTGTCTTTGAAAACTTCATAACCGGCGGTGATATCCCCTTTGCCGATGAGAATGGGTTGGGGTATATCATGGCAAGCTCGGGCAGGCACAAACAGACCTTTGACCTGGATACCGGGATCGTGCTCTATGAGTTTGGCTATGATGACAATAAGAATCTTGTTTCCATTACCGATCGCTTTGGGAACCAGACCACGATCACCAGGGATGGCAACGGCACTCCTAGCGCCATCACCTCTCCTGATGGTATCACCACAACTCTTACAATAGATGGAAATAACCACCTCACCGGTATCACCTATCCTGACGGCAGTGTGTATGGCTTTGAGTACACCAGCGATGGCCTCATGACTGCCAAGATAGAACCCGAAGGGAACCGATTTGGACACACCTTTGATGCAGCAGGCAGGCTTACTGCTGCCCTGGATGAGGAAGGGGGGCATTGGCAGTATGCCAGGGAGGCCTATCCCAATGGTGATATTCAGACCGAGATCCTCACGGCTGAGGGTGATCTGACCACATACCTCGATCATACCTACTCCACCGGCGCATACACTTCTACCATCACCGACCCCACAGGCGCCCAGACCACCTATGCCCGCTCTGCTGACGGTCTGGCAGTGAACAAAAACCTCCCTTGCGGCATGAAGCTTGCCTTTAAGCATGGGGTTGATTCTGAATACAAGTATCAGGTAGTTACCGGCATGTGGGAGGATACGCCTGCCGGTCTGGAGCGAATCACCCTGATGAATAAGACCTATCAGGATACCAACTCCGATAAGGTCCCTGATAGGATCACGGAGACGGTGACGGTCAATAGCAAGGCAACTGCACTGGTGACCAATACCCTGGCTGGTACGAAGGGGCTTACCTCACCTGTCGGCAGGAGCGTCACGACCTATTATGACCCCAATACCCTCTTGACCTCCAGGCTTACCATCCCCGGTCTCTATGACACGACCTATGGGTACGATGCCAAGGGGAGATTGGCTGCCATCAAGACCAATACCAGACAAACAGACTTTACCTATAATTCTCAAGGGTTCCTGGAGTCCATCACTGATCCTGAGAACCACACCACCTGGTATGCCTATGATGCCGTGGGCAGGATGACGAGTATTGCGAGACCTGACAACAGCGCTATTGGATTCGCCTACGATACGAACGGCAACATGGTGGTCCTGGCCACACCCACCGATGTCCAACACCTCTTTGGGTACAACAAGGTGAACCTGAACTCGGTCTACCAGGCCCCGATCAGCGGGCAGTATCAATATTACTATGACCGGGATCGCCGCCTCACCCGGATCCATTTCCCTTCAGGGTTGCAGATAAACAATATCTATAACAACGGCAGGTTGGCCCAGATCCGAACCCCTGAAGGGAACATAGACTTTTCCTATTACTGCGGTAACATGGTAAGTTCGATCACCAACGGCACCGAAACAGTTGCCTATGGATATGACGGGCAGCTTCTCACCTCAGAGACCTTGAGTGGCACCCTCAACCAGACCCTGGGGTATGCCTACAATACCGACTTCAACCTCACAGGCTTTACCTATGCCGGGGACACCACGGCGTATACCTATGATAACGATGGCCTGCTTACCAAGGCCGGTGCCTTTACTATCACCAGGGATGCAGCCAACGGCCTGCCTACGGCGGTGACTGGCGGCGCCTTGTCTCTTACCCGCGCCTTCAATGGGTATGGGGAGGTGGATAGTGAGACCTTTGCCGTTAATAGTCAGGATGTTACCTCGTGGAGCCTTGCTCGTGACAAAGCTGGTAGGATAATAGAGAAGACGGAGGAGGTTGGAGGTATAACCTCCCAGTACAGATATACGTACGATGCGATGGGCAGGCTCCTCTCAGTGGTAAAGGACGGAGCACTGGTAGAACAATATCAGTACAATCAAAATGGAACCCGCATCTACGAGGCTAATAGCCTCAGGGGGATTTCGGGGAGGACATTCACCTATTCCGATGAAGACCACCTGCTTACTTCAGGAAGCACGCTGTACCAATATGACGCTGATGGGTTCTTAGTGAATAAAACAACTGGATCGGGTGTCACAGAGTATGCCTATTCCTCCAGGGGAGAGCTTCTACAGGTAAAACTTCCTGACGGTAGAGTGATCGAATATATTCATGATCCTTTGGGAAGAAGAATTGCGAAACTAGTGAATGGAGCCATTATAGAGAAGTATTTTTGGCACGGACTTACCCAACTTCTAGCGATATATGATGGTAGTAACAACCTTATTATGAGATTTGAATACACTGATTCAAGAATGCCTCTTGCCATGACCTCAGGCGGAAGCGTGTATTACTTGACTTACGATCAGGTAGGTTCCTTGAGAGTAATATCTGATGCTACAGGCAATGTGGCAAAAAGGATTGACTATGACTCATTTGGGAATATAATCGGTGATAGTAATCCTGGTTTTGCGGTGCCCTTCGGTTTTGCTGGCGGGCTGCATGATAGAGATACGGGGCTAGTGCGGTTTGGGTTTAGGGACTATGAGTCCGACATAGGGAGATGGTCAGCAAAAGATCCGGTCGGATTCTGGGGCGGGGATATAGATCTCTACGGATACTGCTTAAGTGATCCGATTAATTGGCTTGATTCAGTAGGACTTTGGGCTAAATTAGTTCTCGATAGATCAACTGGATTACTTACAGGTATTGATGATGATGGGCATTTAATTATGATCCCTGTAAAAGAGGGTGGGGTATCGATAACCCCAAATGATCCTTATGGTCGAAATGGGCCTCTACCGCCAGGACATTACAACGTAAATCCCAGACCGGAAAACTTAGATCATCCTTGTAGACCAACTATAAGTTCACCTGGCCAGGACTGGAATACAGTTGTTACACCGATGGGAACTGTGCGTTATGGTATTCAAATACATCCAGGTACCAAATCGAAAGGATGTTTGATAACAAGACCAGATACCAATGATTATGAAAGATTGCTTGAATTTATTAATGACGAATATAATGATGGTGGAGTTACACTAGATGTTTTTAATTCTACTAACTGGTTAGGAGGTTAAGTTATGTTGAGGATAATGTTATTATCATTTTTTATAATCGGTATGGTGGCCGTCGGTATCGCTCCTCAGCATGAGGATATCAGTTTAATCATGAAGCAAACTCAAAAGTATATCGAATCTATTGAATGGGATGTTGATTTTGTAGCTAAAGCGAATAAGTTTGCCCCTTACAAGCAAGTTTATATGCAGAAACTTAATTCTCGTTCTCCGCAAGATGTGTTCTTAGCTGCTGTAATGCTTGGTATATTGAAGGCGGAATCAGCGGTACCAACGTTAAAAAAGATGGAAAGTGATTCAACTTTGGTAAAGATTGGGGTTTCTTTTGCTCTATGTATGTTGTTGCGACAAGACTATGATATTTACAAAAAATATCTTATGGAGACAGGAAAAATAACCCAGGATGTAGGAGGAGCGACAAGTTTAAAATATTTGGAAGCTGTGGAGTTGCTCTCATTGTCGAGTGATGAGGGCTTTATAGAATACACGAATAAACTTAAAACTGATGAGGCCTATCAAATAGAAGCTATTGAAGTAGCAGTGGAACGATATAAAAAGAAGAAAAAATAAAGAAATCTGCTGCCCAGATGGTAGTTCCGTAGGCTTAGATTACAATCAGAACGTCAACATGGTGGTCCTGGCTACACCCACCGATGTCCGGCACCTCTTTGGGTACAACAAGGTGAACCTCAACAATGTATACCAGGCCCCGATCAGCGGGCAGTATCAGTATTACTATGACCGGGATCGCCGCCTCACCCGGATACACTTTCCCTCTGGGTTGCAGATCAACAATATCTACAGCAACGGCAGGCTTACGCGGATCCAGACTCCTGAGGGTAATATCGATTTCACCTATCTGTGCGGCACCAAGGTGGGATCAGTGGCCATGGGAACTGAGGCCATCACCTATGGTTATGACGGCTCGCTGGTGAAATCCGAGACCCTGAGCGGCACTTTGAACCAGACGCTTGGCTACACCTACAACGCGGACTTCAACCTCACGGGCTTTACCTATGCCAGTGGCACGACCAGCTATACCTATGATAACGATGGCCTGCTTACCAAGGCAGGTGCCTTTACCATTACCAGGGATGCACAAAATGGGTTACCAGGGGCTGTGACTGGAGGTGTTTTGTCACTGACAAGAACTTTTAACGGCTATAGAGAGGGAGAAGGAGAGTGGTTCACTATCAATGGTAATGATCTCACCTCCTGGGTCCTGACCAGGAATAAAACAGGTAGAATCATTGCCAAACAAGAGCAAGTTACTGGAACCACTTCTACGTATGAATATACCCATGATCCCATGGGAAGGCTCCTCACCGTGACCCAAGACGGTACTTTGGTTGAAGAATACCACTACGGCCCCAAAGGAACCCGTACTTTGGAGATGAATGCTCTCAGAGGCATCGCCTCCCGAACCATGGCCTACTCTGATGAGGATCACCTGCTCACTGCCGGTAACACGACCTATCAGTATGATGCGGACGGCTTTCTTGTTACCAAGACAAAAGGCACAGAGGTAGTTCAGTATTCCTATTCTTCCCGTGGAGAATTGTTACAGGTGGTCTTTCCTGACAATAAGACCATTGACTATATCCATAACCCTCTCGGTAGGCGAATCGCCAAGCTCGTCAATGGAGTCATTACCGAGAAATATCTCTGGCAGGGGCCAACGCGGCTGCTTGCCGTGTATGATGGTGCTAATAATCTCCTTATGCGATTTGAGTATGCCGACGCCAGGATGCCCGTTGCTATGACAAAGGGTGGCACTACCTATTACCTGACCTATGATCAGGTGGGGTCTTTGAGGATTGTTGCCGATTCCTCAGGGAATGTGGTCAAAAGGATCGACTACGACTCCTTCGGCAACATCATCACGGACATCAATCCATCCTTCGTTATTCCTTTCGGCTTTGCCGGTGGGTTGCATGACAGAGATACGGGACTGGTGCGCTTCGGCTATCGTGACTACGACCCCGATATCGGTCGATGGACATCAAAAGATCCTATCAAGTTTGGGGGCGGAGATGTCGATCTCTACGGATATTGTTTGAATAATCCGGTACATTGGATTGACCCTTGGGGGCTCTGGGATTATGCTGGCGAATACAGTACAACAGGAGAAGGCTTAACACGAAATATGGCTTCAATAGAAGGCACTGTTGATAATGTATTCAATTCGCATTCCAACAGAGACGCGATTGTCACCTTTACTACAAATGGTCAACATGGTGCAGATACACTTCACCCTGAAGGGAATGCAATAGACTTAAGAACAAGGGACCTTACTGCAACTCAAAAAGAGGAAATTGTGAGAGCTCTTCGGGAGTCATTGGGTGCTGACTACGATGTTGTACCGGAAGCGGATCATATACATATCGAGTATGATCCTCAACTTCCTGCGCCTGCTGCCCCCTGCCGTTAAAAACTTATGATTTAAATTAAGCTATTGAGTTTCGCATAAGTAATGGAACGATCTATCAGGCCCAAGGAAGATCCGAGGCAAAGATGCATGACCAAAGAAGTCTTTGGGATTTCCGGAGCTTTCGTGCCGTATTTTGTAGCATTGCTT
>Ga0214474_1000219_pt1 | contig 29757 bp, 29 predicted proteins | sample RVTome_2_FD_187335 | JGI IMG/M metagenome (GOLD analysis project Ga0214474, IMG submission 187335) | Soil microbial communities from uranium-contaminated site in the Upper Colorado River Basin, Wyoming, United States - RVT95D214 HiSeq ... | reverse complement strand
TCGATGAAGGCCGAGGCCTGACGGCATGGCTCTTCTGGACATCCTCAAGGATCGGAGGAAGATGACCATCCTCATCATGATCGGGTTCTGGTCCAGCATCGTGATCATCGGCATCGGCGTGCTAATCATCATGATGGATCTCTTCGGGTGACGGCCCGGCCTTTCAGATCAAGCCCTTCTTCTGAAGGTACTTGCCACGGACTGACAGCGCGTGGAGTGCGGTTATGGCTCTCTCCGGCACCGGCATCACCGGGACTCCCCTCCCATCCAGAAACCTCTCCGATTCAGGGTCCTCGATGCCGGCGAAGCACGCGATGGTCGGCTTCCCACTCAGCTTCGCGGTGATGGCTATCCATTTGGCCAGCTCGAAGAGATTCGTGGCCGCCTGACGAGCCGCTATGACCAGTATTCCCTTCACTTCCGGGGCTTGGCCGACGATCTTGAGAACGTTCGCGAACCTCGCGGTGTCCGCGTCCCCGATGATGTCAATCGGGTTCCCCTTGCTCCACGTCGGGGGACACACCTTGTTGATCTCCTCGATGGTCGCATCGGTGAGATCCGCCAACTCCAATCCCATCTCCTCGGCGTAGTCAGTGGCTATTACCCCCATGCCCCCGGCGTTCGTGACAATCGCTAGTCCGTCGCCTATCAGCGGAGGCTGATTCGCGAGGGCCTGGGAAGCGTCGAACAGCTCGAACATAGTCCTTGCGCGGTAGACCCCGGTCTGCTTGAAGACCGCATCGAACGCAGCATCGGAACCAGCGAGCGCGCCGGTGTGGGAGCTCGCAGCCTTCGCACCGTGTTTAGACCTTCCTGCCTTGAGTATCACAATCGGCTTCTTCTTGGTGGCCTTCCCGAGCGCCTTGAACAGTTCCGGGCCCTTCCTCGTCGCCTCCATGTATGCGGCGATGCACTTGGTCTTCGGGTCAGTCGAGAAATAGCTCACGAGGTCCGCATCGTCGATGTCTGCCTTGTTGCCGGTGCTGACGAATGCGGAGAACCCAAGCAGCTCTCCAATCGAATACTCTATCGCTGCGGTGCAGAACGCACCGCTTTGGGAGAAGAACGCAATCGCCCCTGGTATCGGGGACGTGCGCGCGAACGATGCATTCAATTGGTGAAGTGGTGAGATGACCCCCAGGGAGTTCGGGCCTATGATTCTGATGTTATGCCTCTGGGCGATCTCCACCACGGCCTTCTCCCTGGCCTTGCCTTCGGCATCGCCTTCCGAGAAGCCCGCGGATATTATGATGACACATTTGACGCCTTTCCTTCCCGCTTCCTCCATGGCTCCGGCGACGAGCTTGGCGGGAACGACCACCACCGCCATGTCGACCGCATCTGGGCAGTCGAGGACAGACGGGTAGCAGCGCATGCCAAGTATCTCAGGGTAGTTGGGGTTCACGAAGAATATCTTGCCCTTGTAACCGTCGCTAAGGAGGTTCTCTATGATGATGTTCCCTATCTTTCCAGACGTCGGGGTCGCACCTATTACCGCTACGGACTTGGGCTTGAAGAACGGGTCGAATTCGTGCACGGTGGGCAATCCCGCTGGTTGGATATCAAATCTTTCACGGCGACGCTCACGCGGAGAAATCCTCCACCCAAGTCTCTCCAGTCCCGAGGTTGACCATGGGCACCTTGGCAGGGTCCGGTGTCTGGTTGTGCATCCTCTGGAAGGCGGTCTGGGACTGCCATGCTGATGCGTTTATGAGCCTGATGCCGCGGTAATCGCTGACCGAGCACGCGTGTATGTGCCCCGTGACGAATATGTCCGGCACGCGGTCAATCACTAGGTAGTCCTTCTGCTCCGGTGCGATCGCCGTCTTCCCCCCATAGATGGGCGCCATGTGCCTCCGCTTGAGCATGTTCTTCATGATCTCAGAAGGGTCGCAGTAGCCAAGGCCCGGGATGCTCGCGACGAAGTCATCCATGCTCCTGCCATGGTATGCCAGGATCATTCTGCCCTCGATCTCCAGATAGCATGGGTTCCCGACGAACTTGATTCCATCGCCGAAGATCGCCTTCACCTGTTGGGGAAGCGCGGGCTGCGGTTCCGCCAGCCTCACCGCGTCGTGATTCCCGGGCATCATGACGACCTTGATCCAGTCGGGTATTTTGGACACGAGCTTGGACAGCTCGGTATACTGGTCGTACACATCCTCGATCGTGAGCTCGTCCTCCTGCCCGGGGTATATCCCGATGCCGTCAACGAGGTCGCCCGGCATGACTATGTATCTTATGTCCTTGGCGACCGGGTCCTTGGAGAGCCACTTCATGAACCTCTCCCAGTCATCTGCCAGAAACTCGGTGCTCCCCACGTGTATGTCCGATACGAACGCGACCACTGACTCGGAGCCGTTGGGGCTCATTCCACTGTTCAGGGGGACGTCGGGCCTGATGACGTCCTTCGCCATGACGATCTCCCCGTCCTTGCTGAACGAGCCCATGATCCCGAGAACCTCATCGTTCACGAACGGATCGACACCTCTAGTCGAGTTCTTCATGATGAGGACCTGGATCTTGTCCTCCTCATCCTCAAGCTCGAGCATTGTGTGACCGTGTTTCGTCGTGCGCACATCGTTGACCATTCCGACGAACCGGACGTCTCTCAGAACCTTCTTCGCTCTCGTGATCGAGACCATCCCGGAGAGTTCTCTCCTCCTGGCCAACATCTTCTTGATTGTGTTGAATCTGTCGTTGAACAGTTTGGCGAAATCAATGACATTCCCCACGCATGTCGAGTCTCCTGTGATGTCCTTCACCACTTTGACCTCGTGGGGCCAAGCGACCGTGGCTTCAGGAACCGGGACTGAGGGCGATGGCCGAACGCCCTTCGTCACGGAGAACTTCTTCGGAACTGCGAATTCGAGGTAGTTCTGAACGTCTGCCCTTGTCAACACGAGAGGTCGGTTCTCGGAATCGCTCAGTATCCGCTCTATGCATTTCATTGCATCAGACGATTTCGTAAGAGCGTCGGCCGCATCAGGTTCGATCAGAATGCCCTTCTCGGAGAGCAACTTGAGAATCCCTTTTTTCATCCCGTCAATCCAAGCGCGGACGCGCATAAAAACCTTTCAGTGACGGGGCCGCTCACACCTATCCGGTTGTCGTCCTTCGGAATTCAGGCCGGTGGAAGCAGGGTTAAATATCCTCTGCAACATGGCTGGCCGATGCTCGAGATAAGGCTCCGAGCGGACTGCCATCCTACGGAAGACAGGGACAAAATGATACGGTCGATTAAGAGACTGTTTCCTGATTCTGAGATAAGCGGGGAGTCCGTTGTTTCCGGTGTGAGCCGGTCGGTGGACGAGTTCGGAGAGCTCCTCAAGAGGCAGCACATCCGCGACGCTGCTAGAGCTGTGATGAGAAGGAACATGCGCGGCAACACGACTGCGTTCAGGCTGAACAAACAGGTGGCCGCGGTGGGCAAGATATCGTTCTCCGAGGAGTCGCACCCTCTTGGAGATATCGAGGTTGAGATCACCTCTGATTCTTTGGAGTCGGTCATAGACTCGATCGCGCCGAGCACAAGGGCGGAGGGGATCAGGTGATTGGGATAGGCTCTCCTGCGTTCTGCGAGTCCCCATTCTTCGAGACGGCGGAATCGATATCAGAGCACTTCGGCCTCTGGGAGATACTGTCTGAAGGTGAGGATCAGCTCGATCGCGTCAGAGAAGACATACGACGGGCAAAGGCATCTCTGAATATGCGCTTTCAGGTACACGCGCCACTAAGCGATGTCAACATCGGAAGCGTGCACGAGCCGATGCGCGTCGCCGCGGTCGGTCAGATCAGGGAGGCCATAATCGCCTGCAGGGACCTTGACATACCATTGGTGACCGTCCACCCGGGGTTCGTACAGGGGATAGCGTTTCTGAACAGGGCAAGGGCTCTCGAGAGGACGAAGGAGTCTCTCGGTGAAATCGCTGCCATCTCCCGGGAGCATGGGGTGGAAGTGGCGGTGGAGAACATGCCTGCTAACATCAATGCGACCTGCACCGCCGCCTCCGAACTTGTCGAGGCAGTGGAAGGTACTGGGCTCGGCCTCTGCTTCGACATGGGCCACGCAAACACCGCTGGCCAGCTACACCAGATGCTCGGACTCGTCTCGCGGTTCAGGAATGTTCATCTGCACAACAACGAGGGACAGTGGGATCAACACAACACGATTGAGGACGGGACGGCGGATGTCAAAGCTGTCATTACCATGCTGAAGCGGTCGTACCACGGGAACATCATCATCGAGTCGACTGGTCTTGAGAGCGGTGTGAAGAGCAAGAAGACATTGGAGACGCTTTTAGGATAGGTGCCCGCACCTAAGGCACTGGAATTTTCCATCCACCCACCTGGCCTCGACGCTTCCGCAGGCCGGGCACACGTATCCTCGTCCGTACTCGCCAAAGCCCTGAGGGGGAGGCGGCTCGTATTGATTCAGGTGCTGCTGGTCAGCCGGGCGATAAGGCGGCTCTACCCCATAGGGCCCGGGTACTGGCCATCCTACTGATGGCGGATAAGGGACGGTTGTCACGGTTGGCTCGAGGAGCTTCCTTCCCGTCACGAACTCCACTACGCGCATGGAATAGTACGCGAAGAAGAGTGCTCCGAAACCGATCCAGAGTAGCACAGCGATTCCAGTTATCGCCTGAAGGCCAAAGGAATCGATTACCTCCATAGGCATCCCCAGGTAGTCGGTGCTGAAGTGCATCACGATGGAAGCTGCGATTCCGTATCTGAGGAACAAGTAGCCGAAGGCGACGCCCCCTACTGTCGTCGGGATGATCTTCCACGCGCCCCAGCCGCTCGCGAAATGGGCGATGCCGAAGATGAACGACGAGATCAATACCAGGGCGACCTCAGGGATTCCGATGCCGAACTTCCCCCCGAGGATGTAGGAATGCCACTTCGGCTGCATCTTGTTCCGAACGAGGTCGACCAGAATCATCGGCAGGCCGATCATGAGGACTCTGACGATCAGTTCCTCCCAGACGGAGGCGTTCGCGAGTGAGAAGAGTGAGCTGGCGAGCGTCCCCGGTTCAGGGAGTTCGTCTGCACTCGGGTTGGCTATGAGAGCGACGAGCACGGAGAAGAACAGGGTTGCAAAGAGAAGCCCGAGTGTGGCGAAGATCGCGCTGTGTTTTCTGGACTCCGCGGTCATGGACAGCTCTTTCCTGAACTGTCCGAATCCACTGAACAACACCCATGAGCAACTGACGAGTATCGCGACTATGAGCAGGAAGTAATATGCAAGGAGCGCTGGACCCGAGAGGGTCATGAGAGTGACTATGATTGGGACCACGACAAACAGATCGTAGCTTCCCCCGTCCATGATCTCGGGCGCGACGATGTCCACTCCATAGACAAGTATGACCATCGACAATATCAGCTGGACTATGAAAGTCAACATGACGTAGGCGCTGATGCCCTTCACAATCTGCCGGATTGAGGAACGTCTCGCCGTCGGATAGTACACTGGATATCCAACCGGCAGCCTCCTCAGGCCCGCAGGCGGCAGGTTTGCGTACCTCAGGGAGGGTTTGATGGCCCCGCAGTTGGGGCAGTAAGTGCCGATCGCGGGTATGGTCGCTCCGCACTCCGGGCACATCTCATCCGTTGATGGGGGATGAGCTGGCTGTTGCTCACTTGTCACGCCGCGCTCCAACCATATGCACTCTATATTACACTATCGAATTCGGCCTATCTGCAAAATCGTGCTTGTTGGGTGCCTTCGTTCGGCGAACCGAGCTGGTTGACCAAACGTCCAGACGAGGTCATCTGGTCGGATTCCAGGTGACACAGCAACGAACGTTTATATTTGTCAACCCTATTCGAGACGCGCCCATTACAACGGAGGCAACTGAATGGATGATGAGAAGGGGACTAAGGTACAGTTCGAAACGTTGAGCGCCGAGAAGATACCGTTTGGAAAGAACAACTTCTTGGAAGTGGCACGGAAGAAGGCGATAACTGAGGAGGGCGTCAGCGAATTCATCTCAGTGTCCAGAGGTTACTTCCTTCCAGATGGAAGCGAGAAGTACAAGAAATCCATCACGATCCCGGACGACCCGAGCATCAAGGCGTTCGTGACTGAGAAGATAAACAAGCTGTGAAGCAGTCCTTTCGAGTCGACCGCTCCGATGGCGCGGCCAGAGACTCATGGCAGCGAGGCGGAGACGCCCGCAGCCAATTCATCGTTTTTCATTTGTTACGGGCAGCCGCACCCTTCTCAATCAAGAGCTCAAGATAGGTCTTCTGCTCCGGCCTATCCAATGCGAGTTCCTTGCGGGCCAGCTCAAGAAGACTAGCCTCGCGTTCTGGAGACTCGGTTAGGATCTCCAGCTCCACGAACTCCCCGAGTCCCTCCACACGGTCGAGTTCGACTCTCAGCTTGTCGTAGATGTACGACTCCCTCGTCTTCCTGACGACGTAACCCTCTTTGAACCCAAGCCTCTCTATGATTCGCTGGGCGGCGAGAGGGTTGTCGGTCTTGAGAGTGACTTCCTCCCTCGCCTTCGTCGTCGAGAGGTTCATCCGCGGGCCCTTGTATGTCAGCTCGGCCCCGTCATCCTTCTTCCGCAGTCTCAGAGCCTCGTCCGTCTTCCCGAAGTCACGCCCTGGGTGGATGAAGTAGACATCTTCCATCGTCCCCGAGGAGATCTTCTTGGCGCCCAGGGAGACCAGGACCTTCTCGACCTTCTCATTCCCCGGGGACCAATACTTCGACTCTACCTCTATCACGGCCTCTCGCAACCGTGAGGCAGTAGATAAAGTGTCTTGAGCCAGCCAGTTCGTGAATGGAGAACAATACCAAAAGATATAAGTCCCGACTTAGTGATAGAAGAGCCCCCGAACTAGGTGGTATCTTATATGGAGCAACCAGAGAGGGCTATCAAGCTCCGCCGGGACGAGCTTGTCGAGATCAAGAAGCTGTACGAGACTGTGATGACCTTCGCTTCCCACGGGATGTTCTACAGGAGCGGCCGTATCGTGGGCGACCGGCTCATCAGGAGCACGGGAACGGAGCTCGGAAGGGTGAGGGAAGCCCTCATCAGGGAGGGCTGGGTCACTGATATCTCCTTCGAAGGGGACACGATAACCGCCGTCGGCTCCATCGAGACATCCAATTCGGATTCACCGACTTGCCACATGCTCAGGGGCATCTTGGCCAAGGTGTTCGAGGACCGCACAGGGAAGGACGTCTATTGCCACGAGAGGAAGTGCGTGTCCAAGGGTGACGACAAGTGCGTCTTCGTCATAGACACGGAGGTGTTGTGAGTTGACCAGGAAGACCACCGGCATACCCGGCCTGGATGGCATGCTCCAGGGGGGTTTCCCGTTCCCATCGGCCATACTCGTGGCGGGTGAACCAGGTACTGGCAAGACTACCCTAGCGGTCCAGAGCCTCTTCCACGGGGCCCGGGAGGGCGAGAAGGCACTTTATATCACAGCTATCTCGGAACCGCAATGGCTGGTCCAGAAGTTCCTGGGTTCGTTCTCGTTCTACAACCAGGAGCTGGTCGAGAGAGGGGCGGTGAACTTCATCGACATCGGCCCGGTGCTCATGAAGAACCCCAGCGACATGCTGAACATCATAAAGAAGAAGATCGAGCAGTTCCAGCCGCAGAGGATCGTAATCGACCCGATCACCCCCATGACGGACATGCTCCAGTGGAGGGGGGAGACGAGAGAGTTCATGCACGAGCTCTTCGCGTACCTCAAGGCGTTCGACTGCCTGTCGTTGGTCACCGCGGAGATGTCATACGACGATATCTCCCATAGCCAGGAGTCGTACATGGTCGACGGTGTCATCATGCTCTCCTATCCCGAGGAGGAGAAGGTCAGACGGAAGTTCCTCGAGGTCCTCAAGATGAGGGGGACCAAGCACACCACTGGCAGGCAGCTCATCGATATCACTGACGAGGGTCTCGCGGTCCAGGCCGGCCTGAGGTAGAACCTTATCATGAGCACATATGAGGAGCTTGTCCTGAAGGGCGGTAGCTCGTATCTGTTCACCGATAGGGCCATCATCAGGGCGTTTGAGTCGTTCAAGAGGCTAGTGTCGGAGGGCAAACGCGGCCTGGTGATCACTCGCACGCACCCCAGCAGGGTGCAACAGATGTACGGCCTCGATTGCCCTGTCATGTGGATCGCCAAGGCCGCCAAGCCGGTAGGCGGGGTGATAAGCCTCGAGCCGACGCGACTGATGAAGATACACGGCACGATATCCGACTTCATCAAGGCGAACCCAGGGGCCGTCGTGCTCCTGGACGGCCTCGAGTACCTTGTCACGGAGAACGGCTTCGCGACTGTGATGAAGGCGATACAGCTGACCAATGAAGAAGTCGCGATGTCGGGCTCATTCCTGTTGGTGCCCATAGATCCTCGCGCATTCGAAACGCAACAGCTCGGCCTCCTGGAGAGAGAATTCTCGATTCCGGGCGAGCGGAAACAACCTCCAGGGTCGTGATTCCATCAGCGACGCCAAGAACCCCCAGAGCAAGCCCGTCCCCCGTGCGATGCCAGAGAGAGCCCATCTCGGCAAAGTACATGTGATAACGGGGCCGGGGAAGGGCAAGACGACATCGGCTTTCGGCGTGGCCATGCGCGCAGCTGGCCATGGCGTCAAGGTCTGCGTTGTCCAGTTCTTGAAGACGGGTTGGAGCACCGGAGAGGTGATCACGTCCAGACGGATCCTCGAGATCAACGTGAAGCAGTTCGGGACGGGGAAGTTCATAGACCCAAAGAAGCCCGCGGAGGATGACAAGAAGCGTGCCAAGGCTGCTCTGGAATATGCGAAATCGGTGATTGCCAAGGGCGCATGCGGGGTCCTGATACTGGACGAGATCAATGTCGCCGTCTCGTTCGGGCTGGTGGACGTCAAAGAGGTCATAGACATGCTCAAGTCGAGGGGCGAGGGCACGGAGGTCGTCCTGACTGGGAGGAACGCCCCGCGGGAGTTCATTGAGTATGCGGACTACGTGTCTGTTATCGAGAATGTGAAACACCCGTTCGACAAGGGCACGAAGCCCAGAAAAGGCGTCGAGTGGTGAAAGGCCTCACTGGGTCTTGTCTTTCAGGAAGAGCAGGTACCTTATCTCCTCTGGCGTGAAGACCGTGTTCTTCCTCAGCCCTTCCAGGTCGTTCTCACGCAGCATCTTGAGGATCATGGGCTGACCGTGAGTCATCAGCATGACACGCCTGAGGGCATCCTTCTCTATCTTGTCGTTTCCTAAGAGCTTCTTGGCGCTGGCCTCTTCGAGGCCCTTTATGCGAAGCTCTTTGATGATCCCGGCCTCGACGTGCCGCTTCTGGTAGAACCAGTTGTAGGCAGGGGTTTCCTGCCGCGCGCTGATTATGATCTTCGCCGCGTCAGCGGTTTCAACAATCCTGCCGAAGAGCTCGACGACCTCCTCGGTCACCGAGAAATAGTCGTCGAATATCAACAAGGCGTTGTCGAGCCTTAGGACATCTTCGAGCGACTGGACGCCCTTGTCCGCCTTCGCGCCGAACTCTATCAGCCTAGCCTCGATTTCCTTCGCGGGAAGGTCGGGGTTGAGCGGTACCCAGACAACATCCTCCTCATCCTGGCTGTCGACGAACTTCCTGGTGAGCGTCGTCGTACCATATCCTCTGTTCCCTAGGACGACAAGCATCTTGGCGTCGGAGTCCATGAATTCGTCCATCTTACTGAGCTCGGCTTCACGCCCGAAGAAGGCCCCGTTCATGGGCGCCTCGGCAAGATTCCTTACCGGCACCCTCCTCCTAACGTCGAGGTGCACGACGCCGTCTCGCATCTGGGAGAGCAGGGCGATCGCCCGCTTCTTGCCCACCTGTTCCCCGATGTCCCTGCCGTTCAGCTTGACGATCGCTCCGTCCTTCATGACCGGAAAGACGTCCGACTGCGCGTCCTGCCAAAGCTTCTCGGCGATACGCAGCCCCTCGGACGAGATGGCGTAGATGCTCATCCGTCTCTCATGCCCCTTGACCCGAGCAGTGCTCTCCGTCACAAGTCCGTCTTTTATGAGCCCCTTGACGGCGCGCGGGACGTGGGTCCTAGAGATGCCGACAGCTACGGCTATCCCGACCTGCGTGCAGTCCGGAGGATACTCCTCAGGTTGGATGTCGGTCGCAAATCTCGAGAGATGCAAAAGGACCCTGTCGTTTACGCTCAGCTGGCCAGGCTCCGCCATCGGCACTTGTCATGAAAGTGTGCTTATATAATCGTGATGGTGAGGGCACGCGCTCGATGGTGCGCCCAGCAACTCGACTGGTAGTTGGTAATGACCTCAACATGTTTATATACGGTCCAACACGTTGAAACGCACAGTATCATAGTGAGTTTTCTCTCCACCCCCGGAGGCCGAAACCATGTACCTAGAAGTTCGGAAGAGGAAGTCTTGGAAGAATAACGAAGGTGTGTCCGAGGTCATCGGCAACATCATGATTCTAGCAATCACCGTCGTGCTATTCGGCAGCATCATCGGATTTGTCGGGCAGATGCCGGTGCCGCAACAGACAACGAAGGCCAATTTCTCGGCCAGCATAGTCTTCTCGGACAACGGCACCCAGGCCGACCTGACAATCATCCATGCAGGCGGCGCGACCATGCGCACCACTTCCACGATCATTCTGGTAGAAGTGGACAACGTCGCCATTAGGTACAATTTGTCCGATGAGCCATCTATGGAAGGCCTCCAGTTCTGGACCACCGGGACCTCGTGGAAGAAGACCCTCGAGGACACCACCTATGCGAGCAACGTGCTCGTGACGGTCGTTGACCTCGAGAAGAGCTCGCTCGTGTGGCAGAGCCAGGTCACAGGCGGGAGCGGCGGCAACCCACCGAACATATTGCAGAGGTACGTGGACTCCGACGCCAACACCCCGTCTCCTGACCCTGTCAAGGAATTCGACGACTTCAGCTTCTATGCCACGATATCCGACCCTGACGGCGACCTGAACACCACCAACGGCGTGTGGATCGACTCCAGCGATATCGAGGGAGCAGGATACAGCAAGCGGTTCCCTGACTTCCCTGCCTCTGGAGGCATCTACAGATGGGACTTCCTGGACATCCAGGATAGAGACCTGGACACGGAGGCCCTGGACGGCGGCACCATCATGATCTATGCAGTTGACTCGGTGGGCCATGTTTCTGCTTCCGCATTCCTCATGGTCGTCACGGACCTGCCGATACAGCAGGTGTATCCTGACCTCCCCCCGATAATCCCGCCGGTCTCGGGCGACAGCGGCCTGCCCGCATACCTGTCATGGTTCTTTGACAACCAGGGGTTCGGCGTATATGCCGAGATGTACAATGGTAGCGATCCGCTCGGAATCGCCAACACCAGCGACCCGGAGACAGCCTTCACGAAGGACCACATGGTGTTCATCAGGTTCGCAAGCATGGTCATGACCAACATCCTTGCCGAGAACAGACTAGTGTTGATTGACACCAGGACCGGCATGCCCATGAGTCCTGAATACACGGGCAGCAGCACGTCAGCGAAGCCGTTCTACCCCTATCCAACGGGAGGTGGAGCTTATGTCTACGAGTGTCAGTTCAATACTACGCCACTGCCACCGAGCGCGTACACTCTGTCGATATACCTGAAGAACCAGCCGAGCGCTGGGGCATCGCAGAGGAGCTTCCAGGCAGACAAGATGATACTTGTCACCGACCCGAACTCCCCCATTCAGTTCGTTCCGGAGATGCTCACGTACAAGGATGCCAACTTCACGATTCCATGGGGCGACAAGTACACGGCATTCCAGATTGCTTCGGCCGATTCCTTCAAGGTGTACGTGAAGATCAAAGTGCAGAACACTGACAACCCGCCCAACCCCCAGGTGGCCGAGATCAGGATAAAAGACATGACTGGGTCCTCCGAACTCTATGGCACGCCTCCTTCGGGCGCCATGATCTCGGACATCTTCAGATACGACGACCACTACTACAATTTCAGCATTGACCTGCGGCTCAACAACGGGGTCCAGTGGAGAGCGGGGAACAACTCCTACACGCTCTTCGTATCGAAGCTGAACGACACCAACGAGGGAATGTATTCCCTGTCCGGGCAGATATTCGTCACCGGCGCGGGTCAGAGGGCGGACTTCCTGATCGGCACAGCCGGCATGGCCTCCGGTCAGAGCAACTTCAACACCAGGGAGTATCTGTATTACATCCAGAACAACTTGCTTTTCAGCTCGCGCGTACTCTGGCTTTCCGAGAGCACCCCCGGCTCGAACACCGACTACACGACGACTGCGTTGGCCGATGGGGACATCGATGCGGACGGTGACAAGGACATACTGATGGCACAGACAGCCAGCAACTACCTCTACTATTTCGAGAACACGCTGAACACGTTCGGCACATGGCAGTCCGGGAGCATGGTGTCGAGGCCAGATGGCTACACTTACAGGATTACGTGGATAGCGACCGGTGACATCAATGGGGACGAGAGGCTCGACTTCGCCTATGTCAACTCGAACGGCCAGATCGTGCTCTACGAGTCGAAGTACGGATCACTAGGCGCGATATACACTGCACCCGCGACGAAGGGCTGGAGCACCCCAGTCGCCAAGATAGCCCTCGCGGACATGACGGACGACGGCAGGGCCGATCTGATAGTGCTCGGGGCCGGCAGGATCACTATCTACGACCTCAAGTACACGCTCGACCCGGCATTTGCCTTCGACTTCACCGACATGGCGCGGTTCGCATACTCCACGGGCGCCACCAGCGTCGACTTCGACATAGACGACATGAATAACGACGGGAAGCTGGACATCGTCACCGCTGGCACGACTGCCTCCTTTGCAGGAGGCGTTGCAGGCGTGAACGTGAACTACTATACTACTCAGTTGGGCAACCAGGTGATTCTTGACTACGACCTGCAGGGATGGATCCCGCAAGTCACCGCTGGCAATGTGTCCAACGGATCGGTCGAGAACACTCAACTGGCAGACAACAATGTGGTATCCTTCATCGAGAACGGGACTGGCGACGATGCCGGGCGAGTGATCATGACGATGAAATTCAACACACTCACTGACAAGGCCGACCAGGAACTGAGACTATATGCCAGGAACGGCGCTCTCGGCGGCACCGCCCAGGAAGTGTTCTACGTCTGGTATTCGATCGACAACATGGCTTACATACCGATCATGACGATCTCCGGGTCCACCTTCAGGGAATACAGATACACGCTTCCGTCCAACGTCATGAACCATGCGATTTACCTCAGAATAACGGACTCGCTGCTTTCGAACTCAAGCAGCAATGTGAGGGACTTCATCCAAATCGATATGGCTGGCGTGTTCACTGACACCTTCGGTGGCTACACTGGTGTTGGAGTCGTCGCTGACACGACATGGACCTGCGTGCGTGCGGGCAACATCGATGGAAGCGTGACCTACAAGGAGGTGGTCGTGGCGAAGCACCACGATTCCATAGCAACCAATTCCCTCTGGAAGGTCTACAGATCGACGACCGGGACTGTCTGGACCGCCTTGTCAGGCCAGCCTGCAGGCGACACTTCGTTCTTCCTGAATCCGAACGCGAAGCTCTCCGACGCGTACTTCGCGAATGTGGCTCCGACGTTGTTCGACGTAGTCGACATCAACGGCGATGGATACTCAGACATCCTGGCCACAAACCTGTCGACGACCGCGGTCACGGGCTACTGCATATCCAATGTGGGATTCTATATGAATCTCTGGTCAGGATCGAGCATGTACTACAGGTACTTCCTCGTCCACCAGTGGTACATAGATAAACCCACGGGCGCTGTGAAGAACCCATACGTGACGATCAACATGGCGATCCCATTGGTCGTTACGGGCTGATGGATGCGGACCTGGCAGTCCGCCCAAACCCCAACAAACCTCTACTTCTTGGCTTTCTCCTGGATAAGGTTCTTCACGTCGGACGCACGCTCCAGCTCGACGACTGCCAGCACGGATCCGCTCCCCGCACATGCCCCGATAATCCCCTTGGCCATGGCCTCTGCGCGTCTGCGTTCTATCGTCTTGAAGCATTCGAGGTTGTTCACCGCTCTGTCCCATGCGAGCACGAAGTCCTCGGCGTTCCTGTTGTCGAAGCTCCGCCTCTTCAGAAGCCAGGTCCTGGTCGAGTGTCTGAAAAGGGATGAGCCGCCGACCATCGCGCAGTACAGGTCTGTGTAGGACTGCTCGTCCATGTCTACCGGCACTACGGGCTTTCCCGAATGCTCTGCCAGCTCGAGAGCGGCGACGTAGCAGGGCGGAGGCGCCGCCACCTCCCCGAATCTCGAGAGTCCCTCGACATATATCTCCTCGTACCTCGATAGTTCTGGCTCGAAGTCCTCGGGCATGTTCCTGAGCCCCTCGAGCTCCTCCTTGGATATCGAGATGGCCACCTTGTCTGGCTTCGAATTGTCGAACGCTCGTCTCACGTTCTCGGCTTCAGATTTCAGCCCCTTGACGACGCCCAAAATGTGGATCCTGCAGCCGTCGCGGTCCAAGGTGTACTCTCTCAAGTCTTCTTCCTCCTCTCACGCTGGAGGATCAGCTCGAGCACGTCGTCGGCGTCGTCCGCTCGCCTCAGCTCGTCCTTCGTTATCAGCGGCGTGCCGTCTATGCTCTCCTTTGACGATACTTCTCTGACGAAGATGACGGACTTCTTCTCCGTCACCCTTGAAATGTTCCCCACAACCCTGGCCTTCCTCGCGGCCATCTCAGGGCTCTCCCCGATGCCCGCGAGCAGAAGCATGTCGTGCTCGCTGGCGAGGGCGTCGAACGGGCACCGTATCGTGGGCACCACCGAGTACCCTATCTCCTTCAGCATCTCGAAGACGTCCCTGTTCAGCCCCTGGAAAGTATCGAAGGTCCTGAGAGTCCTCTCGACCTCCGCGGTGTATGAGAACGGGTTGAGGGGCACGACAATCGGCTCGTGGAGGAATTCCTCGATCCTCGCAGCGATCTCGATCATCGCGCCCATGCCGCTCTCGTACATCTGGATCGCCTTCCTCGAGACGCCTGCGACCTCTGCGAGCGTGCCTAGGGAGATGTTCCTCTCCTGCCTGAGCCTCTTGAGAGTGTCCCCGTCCAGCCGGACATACAGTCCACCGGGGGCGGCATACACGAACGGCGGGACGCCCTCGAGCAAGTGCTCGTGGAAAGTCGCCTCCGAGATTATGGGCACGCCGAACCTCGAGTACAGTATGCCGTCCTCGAGCTTTCCCGAGCTGGAGTGCAGACCTATCACCATCGGGCTGCCCTGAAGGGAGTTCGCGATGATCCTCAGCTCCTCGGCATCTCCAGACGATAGCGAGTCGATGTTCGTCAGGACCTTGATGATCAGCAGTTGCTTGTCCCTGCGCGCAATGATGTCAAAGCTGATGCTGCGTATGTTGTGCGGATCCGATGTGAAGAACCCCACCTTGGCCAGGGTCTGCCTGACCCTCAGCATCAGGTCCTCGCGTTTAGCTGCCATCTCTTGTCTTCCGTTACAGGGTACGTAATGCTTGGATTGTCTTGAAGCTTCCACACCGGGACCGTTATCGGTACATCGAATTGAGGAGGCCCCTTTCGTACTTCTTCAGTTCAGCCTCGCTCATGGGCTCGACGTTCTCCATGGCCTTCTCGAAGTACTTCATGCCGACCTTGTTCTTCTTGACGGACTCCTCGTCCAGGTCCCCTCCCTCGAGCACATAGTCCCTGATAGCGAGCATGACCGCCTCGTTCGCGACTGCTGCGATCTCTGCACCAGTGAAGTTCCCCATCTTCGCAGCGATCTTGTTGAGGTCGACATCGTCGTCCAAGGGTTTTCCCTTGGTGTGTATCTTGAGTATCTCCTTCCGCGCCTCGAGGTCCGGTGGGCCTATGTATACCATCCTGTCGAACCTCCCTGGCCTGAGGAGCGCAGGGTCGATTATGTCCGGTCGGTTGGTAGCTGCTATGACGATGACGTTGTGAAGCGCCTCCAGCCCGTCCATCTCTGTCAGTATCTGGCTGATCACCCTCTCGGTCACGCCCGAGTCGTGTGATGTGCCTCTGACAGGCGCGATGGCGTCTATCTCGTCGAGGAAGATGACGCACGGGGCGGCCTGCCTGGCCTTCCGGAAGGTCTCCCGGACGGCCTTCTCGCTCTCGCCGACCCACTTGGACAGGAACTCCGGCCCTTTTACGGATATGAAGTTCGCCTGGCTCTCAGTGGCCACTGCCTTGGCCAGGAGCGTCTTGCCTGTGCCAGGAGGGCCGTAGAGCAATATCCCCTTCGGAGGCACGGCGTTCATGTGCCTGTACAGGGGACCATATCGCAGGGGCCATTCGACGGTCTCCATCAGTTCCTGCTTGGGCTCCTCGAGGCCGCCTATGTCCTCCCACTTGACGTTCGGGGATTCGATGAGAACCTCTCTGAGCGTGGACGGCTGCATCTCCCTGTACGCGCTCATGAAGTCGTTCATGTCCACCTTGATCGAGTTGAGGACCTCCATCGGTATGGATTCGGCCTCCAGGTCGATGTTCGGGAGCACCCTTCTGAGGGCGCGCATCGCCGCCTCCCTGGAGAGCGCGGCAATGTCCGCACCCACGTATCCGTGAGTCATGCTCGCCAGCTCGACGAGGTCCACGTCGTCCGCGAGCGGCATGCCCTTCGTGTGTATCTGGAGTATCTCCAGCCTCCCCTCCTTGTCCGGTATGGGGAATTCGATCTCTCGGTCGAACCTGCCCGGCCTTCGGATTGCGGGGTCGAGCGCGTTCGGCCTGTTGGTGGCGCCTATCACGACGACCTTGCCTCTTCCCTCGAGCCCGTCCATGAGCGCGAGCATCTGCGCGACCACCCTCCGCTCCGTCTCCCCGGTGACCTCGTCCCTCTTCGGGGCGATCGAGTCTATCTCATCGATGAATATGATTGTGGGGGCGTTCTCCGCCGCCTCCTTGAATATCTCCCTCAGCCGCTCCTCGCTCTCGCCGTAGAACTTGCTCATTATCTCTGGTCCACCGATCGAGACGAAGTTGGCGCTGGTCTCAGACGCCACCGCCTTGGCCAGAAGCGTCTTGCCCGTCCCCGGAGGCCCGTGGAGCAGGACACCTTTGGGCGCATCCACCCCGAGCTTCTCGAAGAGCTCCGGGTGTCTGAGCGGTAGCTCGATCATCTCCCTGACCTTGTCCACGACCGTCCGCAGGCCCCCTATGTCCTCATAAGCGACCTTCGGGCCCTTCGCGACATCCTGCTTCGCAGGCTTCTCGCTGAGCTTGACCTCCGTGAAGTTCTGGATGGTTCCTGCCTCGGATGCGGGCGCGAAGCTCTGGACCACGAGGTCGAACTTCCTGCCCATTATGTTGACCTCGATGAGGTCCCCCTTCATGATCGGGCGCCCCTCAAGTGCTTGGGATAGGTACTGCTCACCGCCGAGGATCTTCACCGGCTGCGTCGGGGCGAGGGTGACCTTCGTCGCTGGCTTGGGCACGATCTTGCGTATCCCTACTTTGTCGTCGAGGCCGACTCCAGCATTCTTGCGCGTGGGCCCGTCTATCCTGACGGTCCCTCTGTTCTCGTCCTCGGGGTACCCGGTGTAGACCGTCGCGACGGTGTTTCTCGTCCCCTCGATGACGACTGTCTCCCCCTGGCTGAGCTCAAGAATCCGCATAAGAGCGGGGTCTATTCGGGCTATCCCCTTGCCGTCATCAGCCGACTTCGCCTGTACGACTCGCAGGATCTTCTCCTTCTTGCTGACCATTTTGACCACCGGTTATCTTGAATTGTATGCTCTTATGAAATGCGGGGAGATGGAGGAGAGATTGTGCCCTCCGTCCCTGTGTCTGGGGTTCACCTCACCTGAACCTTCGTGGCCTTCTTCTCGGGCGGCGCGGCCTTGGGGAGCTTCACGGTCAGAACGCCGTCCTTGAGCTCCGCGTCGACTTTGTCCGCGAGGACTGCGTCGGGCAACGGGAGCGATCTGTAGAACTTCGCGTACCGCCTCTCCCTCCTGATGTAACCCTTCTCCTTGTCCTCTTCGTTGGATTCCGACTTGGTCTCGCCCGATATCTCGACCTCGTTCTCTCCGACCTCGATGGTGATGTCGTCCTTGTTGAGGCCGGGTATCTCCGCCTTTATGACGTACTCCTTTCCGTGGTCGGCCAAGTCGATCAGAGGGGCTCTCACAGGTTCAGCGGCGAACGACCTCGGGACCAAGAAAGTCCTCTCCCACTCCGACCTGAAGTCGTCGAAAATGCGGTCGATGTCACTCATCATGGCCGCCGGGTTCACCCAGTCGGGCCCCCAGTACTCTCTCGGCACGATTCCTTCTTTTCGCTCCTTCCTTCTGATCATTTCGTTCACCTCCGCTTTCGAAGAGATTGTGGATCTCGGAGTGTTGATTATGTTAGCGCTTCTATATAATGGTTGCGCAGGAGGAATTGCGCAGTCCGTTGGGCTAGCCAGCATATCGATTGAGGGCGCATCCGGCAGGCCCGGGCCGCGCTGTGACACAGTAATAACTACCAATTCGCATACTGTCGCCGAATGTCAGCCCAGCTGGAGGGCTCCGAGGTCGTGGTCCGCGACCAGTCCGAGGCGAGCCAGATATACAACAAGGGGTACTACGGCGTCCCCCAGACAGGCGGCGCTCTGAAGCTCGACATAATGGAAGCCACGTACCTCGTCGAATCCGAAAGGCTCGAGGTGCATTCTGGCGGGAAGCAGATGTCCGCCGGCGACCTGCTCAGATTCGCCCACAAGGTCTCTCAGGGGTTCGAGCTCAGATACCTCGTCTACAGGGAGCTCAGGCAGAGAGGGTACATAGTGAAACTCGGCCAGCCCCCGCTTGATTTCAGGGTGTTTCCAAGGGGTGGGAGCCCGAACAAGACGCCCAGCAAGTGGTGGGTCGCGGCGATATCTGAGCGCTCGACCTTCGATCTTGGTCAGCTTCTGGACAACCTCGACAGGACACTAGACGTCCGCAAGAAGCTTCTGCTGGCGGTCGTGGACGAAGAGAGCGATGTCACATACTACGAGGTCAAGCGGATCATCCCCAAGGGGAAGCTCGGCGCAGTAGACCTGACCAGGGAAGTCGATGCCGTCCTGATGGCCGACAGAGTGCTCGTTACGGACCCTGACGATGCGGCCGCCCTCCACGGAGGCCACTTCTTCGGGAAGCAGATGGGCAGGATGCTCCAGCTGTCCCTGATAGAGGCGGCGTTCCTCGTCGAGCTGGGGGCCTTGAAGCTCGCGGACGCGAGGACGGGGCGCCCGCTCTCGCTGGCAACGGTGAGGAAGAGGGCCAGGGGCCTTCAACCGGACTTCGACCTCAGGCTGGACGCGTTCAAGGATATGAAGGCCAAAGGCCTCGTTGTCAAGACCGGGTTCAAATACGGTTCCCATTTCAGGGCATACGAAGGAGACCCAAACAAGCAGCACGCACGTTATCTTGTGCATGCAGTTCCCAAGGACTACAAAGCGATGTGGCCGGAGGTCAGCCGGGCTGTGAGACTAGCCCACGGCGTGAGGAAGGAGATCCTGCTCGGGAGGGTCTCTGAAGAAGAGGTCGAGTACGTGGGCATGAGCAGGTACAGGCCCTGACTATACCCTGGTGCTTCCAGTCGGCTTGTACATCTCATCTCTCCACGCGACGACCCTGAAGTTGGCGCAGAACTCATCGATCCTGTCCCTGAACTCGATGGGTGGGACTACTCCTTTGCACCTGGTCCCGAAGTGTTCGCAGTCGTAGCAGGAAACCATCGCCTGTTCCTAGCGCGCATCCGCTATTAAACAATAATCGGGGAATCCTGCACGACACCGGGCTCAGAGCAGCTTCTGGGACAGGTCAACGAGTCTGTTCGAGTAGCCCCACTCGTTGTCGTACCACGAAAGGATCTTCCCGAAGTTGCCCTTGCCGCCTATGACCATGGTGCTCAGAGAGTCGATAACGCTCGAGTGTGGGTTGCCGACGATGTCCGCTGACACGATGGGCTCGGTGCAATACTCCATGATGCCCTTCATCTTGCCCTCGGAGGCCTCCTTGAGTGCCGCGTTGATCTCCTCGGCGGTGGCCTCCTTGGACATCGTGAAGCTCAGGTCAGTAACCGAGCCGCACGGCGTTGGGATCCTGAGTGCGAAGCCGTTCAACTTGCCCTTCAGCGCGGGCACGACCTCTCCGATCGCCTTCGCGGCGCCAGTGGAAGTCGGTATGATGGACAACGCCGCTGCTCTGCCCCTTCTGAAGTCCTTGTGCGGCAGATCCACGAGCCTCTGGTCGCCGGTGTATGCGTGGATCGTGGTCATCATGCCCTTCTCGATGCCGAACTTGTCGTTGATCACCTTTGCGGGCGGCGCGAGGCTGCCCGTAGTGCATGATGCCATCGAGATGACATTGTGCTTGGCCTTGTCGTACATGTCGAAGTTCACACCGAGCACGATCGTGATGTCCGGTCCCTTCGCGGGCGCTGATATCAGGACCTTCCGAACCCCCGCCGTCATGTGCTTCGCGGCCTTCTCCCTCTCCGTGAAGATGCCCGTCGACTCCAGGACCACATCTGCCCCGAGCTTGCCCCAGGGTATCTCCGCAGGGTCCTTGACCTGGGTGACCTCGAGCCTTCTCCCACCGACGGATATCCCCGTTCCATCGACCTTGACATCCTTGTCCAGCTTACCGTAGATGGAGTCCCACTTGAGCATGTACGCGAGCGAGTCGACGGGAGCAATGTCGTTCACAGCAACGATCTCGAGATCCTTGCCGAAGCCCTTGTGTTCGAGCGCGGCCCTGTAGAAGTTCCTGCCAATCCTGCCAAAACCGTTAATACCTATCTTGACCAAGGCTTCTCCCCGTTCCTCATGAAGGTGGGCGGCCCATAAAAAAGTGTTCATTCTACAGATGCCCATCCGCGCGACGTCTCAGCAGACAGGTCTCGCGGAATGCTCGCACAAGGGATATGTACTCCCGGGGGCAATCCATAACAAGGAGGCGATGGAGCATGAAGGATGTCAGCTGGGGAGACGTCTTGTGGGCCGTATTCCTATCTCCAGTCTTGATCTTCCCACCGCTCTTGGTGGTCTATCTCGTCCTCTTTGTCCTGTTGGGCCTGAGCCCAAGGGATTACTCGTCGTGGATGTCCCTGGCGGTCATCCCGACCTGTCTGGTCGAGGGGCTGATACTGGCCAGGCTATACAAAGGCGAAGAAGACCCGATTGAGCATGGCTGGGCGTGGCTCGCCGCGGTGGCAGTGGTCGCAGGCGTGTCTTCCGTGCCTTACGCCGCAGGACTGATCTCCGCGGAGACCGCCGCAGATCTCGCGCTGGTGCTATACGCCGACATCGCCGTCATCTTCCTCATAGTGATGCTCGCCGTGTTCATCAACTCGAGGAGGAACGCACCCCGCCCCATCGAGAGGCGGGAGGTCGACCTTCAGCGCGACACGAAGGCGATGTTGTTGAAAAGATTATAGCTGGAAGGGGTTTGGGGCTCGTCCTGGTCAGAGCTGAACCTCTATGCCCAGCTTCTCCGTCAGCTCCTTGTAACGGTTCCTGATCGTGACCTCTGTCACGCCCGCGATGTCCGCGACCTCTCTCTGCGTCCTGCGCTCGTTGCACAGGATGGACGAGATGTATATCGCGGCCGCTGCGACGCCCGTCGGGCCCCTGCCCGATGTGAGCTCCTTCTTCGCTGCGTCCTTCAGGATCTCCGCGGCCTTCGCCTGGACCTCTCCCGAGAGCTTCAGCTCGGAGCAGAACCTCGAGACATAGTCCTGAGGCTTCGTCGGCATCAGCTTGAGCTTGAGCTCGCGTGTCATGAACCTGTAGGTTCTGCCGATCTCCTTCCTTCCGACCCTGGAGGAGTTCGCGACCTCGTCGAGCGTCCTCGGGACGTTGCACTGCCTGCACGCTGCATACAGCGACGCGGCGACGACGCCCTCGATGCTCCTTCCCCTGATCAGGTTCTTGTTCACGGCCTTCCTGTAGGTCATGGCCGCCGTCTCCCTCACGTTCCTCGGCAGGCCCATGGACGAAGCCATCCTGTCGAGCTCGCTGAGGGCGAACGCCAGGTTCCTCTCGGTCGCGTTGCTGACCCTGATCCTGCGCTGCCACTTCCTGAGCCTGTACAGCTGGGCCCGGTTCCTCGTCGGGATGCTCTTCCCGTACGAGTCCTTGTTCTTCCAGGAGATCTCCGTCGACAACCCCTTGTCGTGGATGGTGTAGGTCATAGGTGCGCCCGTCCTCGCCCTCTTCTCCCCCTGCTCCACATCGAAGGCCCTCCATTCGGGGCCCTGGTCGATAAGCTGGTCGTCGAGGACTATACCGCAGTCCTCACAGACGAGCTCTCCTCGTTCGTAGTCTCTCACCAAGTGAGAGCTGTTGCACTCTGGGCATCTCTCGACCTGCTCAGTTTCTTCTCTTACCTTTGCCATTCTCCCTCTCCTGTTGGACGTAGACTTCCTTGCCGAGCACAGCAAGGGTCTTCAGTTCATTTCTCGGTTCGATAGCGACGTATGGAGCGCGGACGGGACCGAACACCTTCGAGACCCTTCCGACCTCCGATTTCAGGTTATCCCTCACAACTTCCCGGATCCTAGGTGCGAACCGCGCCTTCACGATGAGCTTCCCGTCGTGCGATATGTCCTGTACCACGCCGAGAAGACGCAACGGGCTCACCAAATCTTATTTATAGTTTGCGCTGGTCGGCCTATATGCAATGTTATATATAATGTTTTCCTCAAGCTATTTAAGGTTTGAGCACCTCTCCAGTCATCGCCAACGCGTCCACGCGCGTGTAAGATGGCGCGCTAGGCGGTAGCATGACAGAAATTCCCAAGTCACATCCGCGGTATGCGTCGCTCGTCCTGAGGGAGAAGTTGGTCGAGGGGTTCCGGGCTGGTCTCGTCGCCCCGCAGGGGCTGATCGCCCATGGGCGAGGCGAGATGTTCGATTACATCCTCGGCGAGAGGACGACCAAGGAGGCGAGAGCGGCTAGCAGGGCTGCAGCCGCGCTTCTTCTGCGAGCGAAGAGGCCCGTGATATCCGTGAACGGGAACGTCGCCGCGCTTTGTCCAAAAGAAATCGTGCTCTTGTCGAAGGCCGCCGGCGCGAAGATCGAGGTGTGCCTGTTCCACAGATCCGACGAGAGGGTCTCGAAGATTCAGAAGGCTCTCGAGGAGAACGGGGCCAAGGGAGTCTTAGGGTTCCTGCCCGATGAAAAGCTCCAAGGGATCGAACACATGCGCGGGCTGTGCTGCAAGGACGGAATATTCTCCGCAGACGTCGTCCTCATACCACTAGAGGACGGCGACCGGGCCGAGGCGCTTGCGAAGATGGGGAAGAAGACGATCGCGATCGACCTGAACCCGCTGTCGAGGACGTCCAGAAGCGCGACTGTCTCTATCGTGGACGAGGTCACGCGGGCGATCCCTGAGCTGGTCAAGAACGTCGATGACCTCGGGGACGACCCGAAGGCAACCTCGGCAGCGCTCTCGAAGTACGACAGGGACGGCAACCTCAGGGCGGTCATGGCCACGATGGCCTCGAACCTGGGCAAGAAGGAACGCTGACTAGTCTTTCACAACCCGCTCGCCAGTGACCATGTATATGGTGCGTTCGGATATGTTGCACGCGTGGTCGGCGATCCGTTCGAGGTATCTGGCCACGAGCATGTAGTTGATCCCGATCCCGATCTTCTTCGAGTCCTCCATCATGTATGTGATGACCTCGCGGAAAATCTCGTCGTACAGCGAGTCGACCTTGTCCTCCATGTCGAAGACCTCCTTAGTGAGCTCAACGTCCCTGTTCACGAACGCCTCGACTGAGAGGCCGACCATTCTCGCTGCCATCTCCGCTATGTGAGGTATGCCGACGAGCGGCTTGAAGTGGGCCATTGTGGCCGAGTGGTGCGTCACCTCGGCGATGTCCCTCGCATATCTCCCTATCCTGTCGAAGTCCGTGATGACCTTGAGATAGGTTCCGATGGTCCGAAGGTCCTTGGCGACCGGCGACTGCAGCGCGATGACCTCGAGGCACATCTTCTCGATCTCGGTGTTCAGCTGGAACAGCTGCGCGTCGAGCTGGATGACCTTGTCCGCCAGCCCCTGGTCGAGCTTCTCGAAGGATTTCACTGCCAGCGCTATGGCCTCCTTCGACTTCCGGGCCATCTCCTCGACCTTCTGGTCGAGCGCCACAAGCTCGGTCTCATACGCCTTCCTCGGTGCCATGTCTATCCGAACCTCCCTGTGATGTATTTCTCGGTGAGTTCCTTCCTGGGGTTCTCGAAGAGCTCCTTCGTCACCCCGAATTCGATCAGTTCGCCCATGTACATGAACGCTGTGTGGTCTGATATCCTCGCGGCCTGCTGCATGTTGTGAGTGACTATCACGATGGTGTACTTGTCCTTGAGGTCGAACAGCAGGTCCTCTATCTTGGCCGTGGCGATTGGGTCGAGCGCGGAGCAGGGTTCGTCGAGGAGCAGGATCTCGGGTTGTACCGCGAGCGCGCGCGCTATGCATAGCCTCTGCTGCTGTCCACCGGATATGCTGACGCCGGAAGCATCCAGCTGCCCTTTCACCTCGTCCCAGAGCGCTGCGAGCTTCAGGCTCCTCTCGACCGTCTGGTCAAGCTTCTTCCAATCCCTCTCACCGTTCAGCCTGAGCCCTGCGACGACGTTGTCATAGATCGACATCGTGGGGAAGGGATTCGGTTTCTGGAAGACCATGCCCACCTTCCTGCGGACCTCGACCGCATCAGAGCCAGGCGCGTAGATGTCTACGCCGTCGACGACGACCTTTCCCTCGACGCGTGCGCCCCTGACGATTTCGTGCATTCTGTTCATACACCTGATCAGGGTGGACTTCCCGCAGCCAGATGGACCTATGATCGCGGTGATGGAATTCTCAGGGATCGAAACGTCGACATTCTTGACCGCACGGACGTCTCCGAAGTAAGCGCTCAGCCCTTCAGTGATAACCTTGTTCTCCATTTCCTTGCCTCCTTGTGTTTCTTCTTGAATCTCCTCATCGACAGCAGCCTGACGCTGATGTTCAGTGACAGGACGAGCATGATCAGGACCAGCGCGGCTCCCCAAGCCTGACTCATCGCATCGTCTACTGCGAGCGATGAGTATCCCATGGCATAGTTGTAGATCAAAGTCGGGAGCGCGGCGCTGGGCTCGGTCGGGGACGCTGCCCAGAAATAGCTGAACATGGTAGTCAGTATCAGGGGGGCGGTCTCGCCCGCGGCTCTCGCCACTGCCAGCAGAGCACCCGTTATCACTCCCGACCTCCCGTTTGAGAGCACAACCTTGAGGACCGTCTTCCAGCGGGGCACCCCGAGCGCAAGCGCCCCTTCCCTGAGTGAGTTGGGCACCATCTTCAGGGACTCCTCGGTCGTGCTCGCTACTATCGGGATCATTATGATTGAGAGGGCAATCGACGCTACGATGATCGAGTAGTTGACATCGAGGTACACGACGACCATTGCGTAGACCAGCAGTCCGACGACGATCGACGGGAAGTTCGCCATGACATCGTTGAAGAACCGGACGGTGCTCCCGATCTTGTTGTTCCCGAACTCGGAGATGTAGATGCCAGTCAGCATTCCGACCGGGAGCCCTATGACCGCCGCGTACATCACGATCTGCAAACTTCCCAGGATGGCGTTCCCGATGCCCGACGTGGTTCTGTTGGTCAGGAACTCCCAACTCAGCATCGGAGCCCCGTTGCGGATGACTTCCCAGAGTATCGAGACCAGGGGGGTGAGGGCTACCAGGACACATCCGACGGCGAGCAGGGAAGCCGCTATATCCATCCGCCTTCGGAGTCTGTAGCTCCTCACAGTCCCCCTCCTGTAGTCGGAACGGATTTCATGACCCGGCCCACCATGAGCCGGGCGAAGATGTTGACCACCAGCGCGATTGCGAACAGGATGACGCCTATCTCGATGAGAGAGGCCCTTTGCAGGCCCTCCGCCTCTCCCCATCTGTTGGCGATGAGGCTCGCCATCGTCTGGCCGGGGTCGATCAGGGACCAGGATATGGTGTTGGAGTTGCCGATGGTCATCGTCACGGCCATCGTCTCTCCGAAAGCCCTTCCAAGGCCGAGGATGCAGGCGCCGAATATCCCCGACCGGGCGTAAGTGATGACAGCCATCCGCGTGGTCTCGTATCTCGTCGCCCCAAGGCTCAGGGCGGCCTCTCTCTGCGAGTCGGGGACCGCGCGCAGCGCCTCCTTCGAAACCGATGCGACTGTGGGTATGATCATGATGGCGAGTATGAGTCCCGCAGCGAGCTTGTCTAGGCCTTGAGGAGTCCCCTCAAAGAAGGGCGTCCAGCCTAACCATTTTACGAGCCACGGCTCGACCGAGTTGACAAGAATGGGTCTTAGTGTCCCCATCGCCCAGAGGCCGTATATGACGCTGGGAATCGCGGCGAGGAGCTCGATGACGAACGACAGCGGTTCCCTGATCCATGCGGGAGCTAGCTCGGACAGGTAGATGGCGATGCCTATGCTCACGGGTACGCCGATCGCCACTGCGATTGCCGAGGTGAGCAGGGTGCCGAAGATGAAAGGCAGTGCGCCGAAGACATTCCTCTGATCCTCCCACTCTCTGCCGGTCAGGAACCCGAACCCGAACTCCTCGATGGATTCCAGGGAATCGGAGATCATCAGTGCGACAAGTAACCACACGAGCACCAGCGTGGAAAGCGCAACGAGGCCGGCCAGGTACACGAAGAGCCGGTCCCCCGTTCTCCCGATCCGCCTCAGCATAGCTGCTAGTGAGAAGTCGATCCTCTTCCTGCGGATTGCCTCCGTATCTTTGGCTCCCTGCTTCTGCGCTTCGATTCCCCCGCGTATGCCTTCGTCCTCGGAACGGGTGGTCCTGACTCGTTTCCCGAGGGCAGTTGGTAAAGGGTTTCGAGGTTCTGCTCTAGAGCATCGGCTCTCCCTGGTATGTCAGAGATCTCAAGGTTTCCTCGTTCAGCGAGACGACGCTCGCAGGCAGAGGAGCGTAGTAGAGCTCATCAGCGTACGACTGGCCGTCGTCGTGCACTATCCACCAAATGAAGTCGATGAGGGCCTCGGCTGCGGTCTTGTTCATCTGCGTGTCGTCGTTGTAGAGCTCCTTGTAAATCAGGATGTAAGTGAAGCTCGCTATGGGATACGAGTTCGCGCCTGGAGCGTCGAGGATGTGAACCGCGGACCAGTCGCCATCGCCCGCTGGAAGGGTCGTTCCTGCGGCCTCAGCCGCAGCAGAAGTCGTCTCAAGGGAGGCGGTGACGAAGTTGCCCTCCTTGTTCTTCAGCTGGGCGTACGCGACATCGTTCTGCATGGCGTACGACAGCTCGATGTACCCGATCGAGTACTGAGTGGATTTCACGGTCGAGGTCACACCAGGGTTGCCGCTCGCCCCGATCGCCGAAGGCCATGTGAGCGACTTCGCTTGGCCGTACTCTGTGTTGAACACGCTGCTCACGATGGCGAGATAGCCCGTGAACACGAAGGTGGTCCCGGACGAGTCCGATCTGACCACGGTCTGAATGTCGTTGTCCGGGAGCGTCACGCCGGGGTTCAGCGCTGCGATCTCAGCGTCGTTCCACTTCGAGATGTTCTTCATGAATATCTTGGCCACGGCGGGCCCGTCCAGCTTCAGTGACGACACTCCGGGCACGTTGTATCCCACCACGACTGCGCCCAGGGTCTCCGGTATGTGCACTAGCCCGTACTGCGATGATTCCGAGGCACTCAGAGGCGCATCTGTGCCTGCGAATTCCACGGTCTTCTCCTTGATTTGGGTTATGCCGGTCCCGCTGCCTCCGCCGCCGTAGACGATCTTGACCTTCTCGTCCGTCTCGTTGTAGTACTGGTCCGCCCATTTGAGTATCAGAGGCATGGGGAAGGTCGCACCAGCGCCTGTGATCGTGACGGATTCCTTCGATGAACCGCCGGACAACATACCTGTTGCGAACGCCACGGCTACTATCACCAGTATGGCAACTACGACTGCAAGAATGATCAGCATGCTGTTTCCTCCCCTGTGGGGCATGACAATTTTCTCTTCAGGATCATTGGAAGTCTTGTCGTTCGACTCGTTCATTCATTTCACCTGTTGCGTACTATGATCGGTCACTTGTTCTGCAGCTCGAGGGCCAGGTTCTCACCGGCATCATCGAACAGCTTCCTCTCGTCGATTCCGAATTCCTCTTCTCTCAGCTCTAGGCTCATTTTCTCTGTCTCCTGTCACCTCCTTACTCCGACTGTGGATTGAAGTGGATTGCCGACCTAGAACACGGATGTCTATTGCCTGCTATGTTCGGTATATAGACTATATAGAAACGGAATAATAGGGTCGTTCTGTATTGAGAGCTATAGAAATGATGTAAGTCATAGAGAAGGCTGGATGGCATCATGGAAACAAGGAAGCTTCAGAAGACGGGCGGGTCGACCTACATCGTCTCTCTTCCCAAGCCGTGGGTGTTGTCCTCGAAGCTGAAAGAGGGCGATTCCGTCTCAATGACAGTCGACGAGAACGGTTTGCTCACACTCGACCCGACCCTCGGGTCACAAAGGCTCTTGTCCATGGCCGAGGTCTTCGTCGATGAGGATGATGACAGCCAGCACCTGCTTCGCCGGCTGATCGGTCTGTACATCTCCGGCCATGATCAGATTGTCATAAGGAGCAGGACGAGAATACCTTCTGACATCAGGAAGGTCGTCCGCGATTTCACGCGCAAGGTCATAGGACCCGAGATCATCGAGGAGTCCAGCAACGTCATCTCCATCCAGGACGTTGCCGACCATTCCCACCTGGATATGAGGAAGATACTGAGGCGCATGCACCTCATGTCGAGGTCCATGCACGTCGATGCGATGGAGGCCATGCTCTCGGGCAACAAGGAGCTGGCAGGAGACGTCGTCTCAAGGGATGACGAGGTCGATCGATTGTACTGGTTCGTTTCCAAACAGCAGAGCATGGTCGTGCGTGACGCCGCAGTTGCCCGTAAGATGGGGCTGAGCATCGCAGAGGCGTCTTTCTATCTGTCTGCTTCGAAGGCGCTCGAGAGGATCGCCGACCACGCGGCAAGGATCGCTCACAGCGCGAGTTCTCTGACCGCCGAGAAACTCCCCGACAGACTGGTCAAGGAGCTCTCGAACTATGCGGCCATGGTCGTGTCCACTCTGGACAGCTCGGTCGAGTCTCTCCTGAAGGGCGACATGAAAGGTGCGAACATCGTCGCCGACGAGTCGGAGCGCCTTCGCATGAACGGCGAGACTCTCATTCAGCAGATCATGGACTACAAGGGGAAGTTTGCTGTTCCCCTGGCTAGGGTTGTCGAGAGCCTGGAAAGATCGGGCCTCTACTCTGCAGACATCGCCGAAATTGCCATAAATCTCAGCGGGGCCTCGAAGAAGTAACATCAAAAAGGGGCCTAGGAACAACTGTTATTAGGGTGCCATCAGATGCGACTTCGGTAGCATGGCGAAGAACGAGTTGCTCGAGAAGGGTGTGAACAGGATCGAGTGGGCAAGGACCCACATGAAGGTCCTCGGGAAGATCAGGGAGAGGATGGTCAAGGAGAAGGTCTTCGAGGGGCTCAAGGTCGGTATGGCCCTGCACACGGAGGCGAAGACCGCGGTCCTCGCACTCACCATACAGGAGGCTGGCGCCGAGGTCAGGCTCACGAGCTGCAATCCGCTCTCCACGGATGACTCGGTGGCCCTCGCCCTCAACGAGGAGTACGGTCTGGAAACCTACGCGAAAAGGGGCCAGTCGAACAAGGACTATTACACCTCGCTGAA
>Ga0214474_1000217_pt1 | contig 29930 bp, 36 predicted proteins | sample RVTome_2_FD_187335 | JGI IMG/M metagenome (GOLD analysis project Ga0214474, IMG submission 187335) | Soil microbial communities from uranium-contaminated site in the Upper Colorado River Basin, Wyoming, United States - RVT95D214 HiSeq ... | reverse complement strand
GCGCCCCATGCGGGCGCGTGGATTGAAACTAAATGAAGCCAACGGGGCAGGAACCCTGGTATGTCGCGCCCCATGCGGGCGCGTGGATTGAAACATGGCTGAATCGTAGATGACCGTTATTGGAGTCGGTCGCGCCCCATGCGGGCGCGTGGATTGAAACGGTAAAGGGGAAATGATGAGAATCTCAAACTGGAAGTCGCGCCCCATGCGGGCGCGTGGATTGAAACTAAGATTTCTCCTGGCATTTGTAGGCTTAATATGGTCGCGCCCCATGCGGGCGCTTGGATTGAAACTGGACGAGAGAGTCAGCATACGAGGGGTCACCCCTTGACACGGAACAAATTGAACAATTGATCGAAAAAAATATTTTGCCGTACCGACAGATAACAAAAGATTGGCGTTTACACCCTTGGGGAAATCCCGACTTAGTCGGGACTTCCCCAAGCCGCAACGTAATCGTACATGTGCTGAACAGCCACCGCTGATTTGAAAGGATATTTTAATTGAAATATCGAATTGAATATTCTCCAGATACCGAAGATCATTTTCGTGTCCTAACAACACGCCAGTAGGTGACAATACTGGACACAGTGGAAGAACAACTCCAATATCAACCAGATGTTGAAACCAGAAATAGAAAACCTATGCGACCTAACCCAATCGCTCCGTGGGAGTTGCGAATCGGTAATCTCCGTGTCTATTATGATATTGAAGATGATCCAGAACATGTTGTTTATATTCGAGCCATTGGAATCAAAGAGAGAAACAATGTTAGAATTGGAAAAGAGGTGATAAAATTATGAAAACTGTTGAAGTTGCAAAAGCTACCTTGCCCCTTTCTGATTACACAAAGGGGATTAAAAAGGAACCTGTGATTATTACAAAAGAAGGGAAGCCAGTGGCGGCTTTGGTGAGTATAACCAATGCAGATATTGAAACTGTGTCTTTGAGCAATAATACGAAGTTTATTGCTTTAATCGAACGGTCACGATCAAGACAGAAATCTGAAGGTGGAATTTCTACAGAAGAGATGCGTCGGCGGTTTGAAAAGCCAAAACGTTCAGCACACGTCCGATAACACAGGCTAAAAGATTAACATCCAAATCCCGCTTCGGCGGGACTTCTTTTGGCCTTGAACGTTATCTGAAATGTGCCGCGAAGGGAAAAAACAGAGGTCTTATATAATATCGTCCAGATTCCGTGAGCCGTGAATGACACGATGAATTTCAACGGTTTTGCCACGAATCATGTAGAATACGAGGTAGGATTCAATGACAAGGATTCGATAACCCGAATAATTGAGTTTTTCGTCACGTGGCATGCGACCCAGGAAGGGGTGTGTTTTGAGGTTGCCGATACGCTGATCGAGTTTTTCAACAAACGCTGCAGCATTTGCTGGACTGTCATTTGCGATCCAGTCGAATATCAAAACAAGGTCGTCAACGGCAACAGGAAGGTAACGAAGTGTGTACTTATTTCCCATGCAAGCGCTGCCTAAGTTTTTTAATCACTTGCGTATGCGTAAACCCTTTTTCCCCTGCCGCAGATTGGGCTTGAGCAACAGCGAGTTTTTCAAAAAGCTCCACCCTTGCCTTGAGTCTTTCATAATGCTTAATGCTCATGACCACAAGATCGCCTTCACCATTCGTTGTCAAATAAACAGGCTCGTCTTGTTCATGGCACAGGGAAGCTATGTCTCTCGTTCGGTTGCGGAGGCTTGAAATGGATTTTATGATTGGCAAAGTTTCCTCCTTGAGAAATATCTTTTACTATTTGAATTTCATATTATAACTTAATTATGATAAAATCAAGTACGAATTTGCGGTACCCTGCAGATAACAAGTTGTGAAAATGAGGAGGTATGAGCCATGAAAACCCTGCTTGTTGGGGCTGGGGCCATTGGGTCCTTAACGGTAACATTTACACATGTTCTCCATCAATAAGATGTCCCTCCCCTTCTTACCTCCTTTAGCCTAATAATGTCGAAGTCATCGTGTACAATTATGTTGATTTTGCTATTGGATTTGGTGTAATTTCTGGGTTAATATTAATTTTTATAACGATGATTAGAATCGGGATATTTCAATGTGGGGACATTTGAAGGAAGATATCCGGATGATTAAAGATAGAGATCCTGCGGCGAGAAACGCTGTGGAGGTTTTTCTTTGTTATCCCGGTCTTCATGCGATCTGGCTCCACCGCATTGCTCATACCCTCTATAAAAGGCAATGGTTTACCACTGCTCGTTTGGTTTCTCATTTTTGCCGTTGGTTCACAGGAATTGAAATCCATCCTGGTGCAAAAATCGGCAGGCGGCTCTTCATTGACCACGGGATGGGTGTGGTGATCGGAGAGACCACCGAGATCGGTGACGATTGCCTGATCTATAAAGGCGTTGTGCTGGGCGGCACCACGCTTGAAAGAAAGAAACGGCATCCCACTTTGGGAAATCGTGTGATTATTGGCTCCAATTCCACTGTCTTAGGAGCGATCACCATCGGCGATGGAGCAAGAATTGGTTCTGGTTCTGTGGTGGTCAAACCCGTTCCAGCCGGTGCAACGGTGGTGGGGGTCCCTGGCCGCATTGTAGAATCCTTAACTCCAGAAAAGGAAGAACTTGATTTTGAACATGGAAATCTTCCAGACCCACTCTCTGATATCATGAAGATGCTTCTCCAGCTTCAAAGTAAATTAGAGGAAAGAGTCAAACGATTGGAAAATCAAGAGGGGAAAAATCCTTCTCATTAAGGTGGAATATATGGCAAAATATCCAAAGTTCTTAATGGAGCATTTTCAAAATCCAAGAAATGTGGGAGAGATTTCTGATCCGGATGGTGTCGGCACAGTGGGAAATGCATCCTGTGGAGACATCATGCAGATGTTCATTAAAGTCAATGACGATAAGATTATTGAGGCAAAATTCAAGACTTTCGGCTGTGGTGCGGCCATTGCTACCAGTTCCATTCTAACAGAGCGGGTCAAAGGAACCACACTGGATGAGGCCCTGAAGATATCGGATGAAACTTCCAAGGAGATCCTCTCTCAATTGCCCAAAGAAAAAGTTCCTTGCTTCACACTGGCCACAGATGCTTTAAAATTGGCAATCGAGGAGTGCCGTTGCAAACAGGCCGGGGTTCATGAAAAGGGCGGATTTGATATGGAGAAGGATTAACCTCAAAGGGTATTAGAATACATAGTAGGAAACAACGATGACAAAAGAGGAAAAGGTCGTCTTCCTCAAAAACCCAAACAGTGTTCTTGAACAAGTCGTCAAAAATTTCATCAACGAAGCACAACCAAATCGAAGAACTCAATTGGACCGTGGCTTTTATTGGGAAGAACCTCTGGTAGGATTCACCTCAGGGATCGACTCTCTCTTTTTTGAATATAAGACCATTATCGGTCCCTTCCATCTCACTCCAAGAGAGATCATTTCAGCAGCCCTGAAAGAGAGAGGAAGAAGCCTTCTGTTTACTGAGATTGAACAGATCAGTGTCATTTCATGGGTGCTTCCCACTTCTGAAGACATTCGCAAAAGCAATCGTCAGGAGAAACAATTCCCATCCAAACTCTGGGCATACACCAAAGATTTTGGAGAAGCCTGTAACAATGCCCTCAAAAAACATGTCGTGACTTTTTTAGAAGATTTAGGACATATTTCTGTGGCACCCACTCTCTTACCGAGCTTTCATCCTTTTCGGGATGAGAAGGCAGGCTGGACTTCGCTCTGGTCTGAACGCCATATCGCCTATGCCTGTGGTCTCGGAACCTTTAGCCTTAGTGACGGCCTCATCACTCCCAAAGGAATGGCTGTTCGATTTGGCAGTGTGGTCACCCTACTGAAGTTGACACCCAGCGAGAAGAAATATCGTCACTACAGGGAAAATTGCCTCCATTTTCGTAACGAAAAATGCGGAAAGTGCATTCTGAGGTGTCCAGTGGGTGCGATCACTGAAAAGGGACATGACAAAGATAAATGTTGGAAATATCTCGAGTCGGAGCCTCTGAAAGCCAAACAGTTAGAATACGGAATGCAAAACCCTCCTCCCTCTTGTGGCCTCTGCCAAACCGAAGTTCCCTGTGAGTTCGAAATCCCAAGGCCAAATCTGATCGCTTAAATAGCCTTCCCAATAAAAATTCTTGACTATTTCTATAAATTAATGTTATTAAGAACTCAATATATGAGAATTCAGGGGGGGGTAAACTGTTGATCAGTTTCCCCCTTTTTTTTAATTTTGGGAAGGAGGTGAAAAGATGAAGAAAGTCTCGATCCTGTTATCATTAATCGCAGTCCTTTTGATTTTAAGTATTGCTTGGGGAAGGATCGGAGGGGGAGATATTGTTTTCAAACCGGAGAAGGGAAAGGGAGTGACCTTCAGCCATGATTTTCATGTGAAAGATTTAGGACTAACCTGTCAGAAATGCCACCCCAGTTTATTTACTACAAAAGAAAAGGATAAACCTGTCAAAATGGCTGAGATGTATCAGGGGAAATCTTGTGGAGCTTGCCATAATGGGAAGGATGCATTTGCGGCAAAAGGGAATTGTTCAAAATGCCATCAATAACGGAGGCTAAAATGTACGAAGGGAAAGATGAATTAATGATTATACAGGAAGATATTAAAAGGGCATTGGTCAGACCGGAGAGAAAATGGGCAATGCTTATCGACCTAAGACGATGCGTCCTCTGTCATGCCTGCACGGCTGGTTGTGTGGCTGAACAGAAGAGTCCCCCAGGGATTGTTTATCGGCCTGTCTATGAAGAGGAGATGGGGACTTACCCGAATGTGAAAAGAAGATTCACTCCGAGACCTTGTCTCCAATGTGATAACCCCCCTTGTGTTCAGGCCTGCCCCAATAGAGGCGAGGGAAAGGCAACCTGGAAGAGCACAAAAGGAGTGGGTGCTGGAATTGTGATGATCAATTATCAAGAATGTATCGGTTGTGGTCGGTGTGTGATCGCCTGTCCCTATAAGGCGAGGAATTTAGATTCAGGGGCTTTCTATACGGAAGGGACTCCGAAAATTGAAGCTTATGAAACTTCTCCCACCTGGGAATATTCGAGGAAATGGCCTCGGGAGAAACACCATATCCCCATCGGAAATGCCAGAAAGTGCCACTTCTGTTATCACCGGCTAAAGCAAGGGATGCTTCCGATGTGTGTCAGCACCTGCATTGCCAGGGCGAATTATTTTGGAGATCCTGATGATAAAGAAAGTCTGATCCATAAGGTCATGAAAGCCAATAAGATCTCGGTTCTCAAATCCGTTAAAGGCAATGGAGAGGCTAAACTGACCTATGCTCAACTCAAAAATCTGACCTCAATGGAGATTGCCGAGAAGATTGGCTATCCTGGCAAAACTCCTGTTTTCATAGATATCGCTTCCACAAAACCCAGAGTCTACTACATACTCCCTTAAAGGTAATGCTAAAAAAGTTATGAAAAACTCCTTAAAAAAAATGAAGAACAAGCACATCCCTCACCCTGACCCTCTCCCCCAAGGGGAGAGGGGAGGTGAATTTTGATAATACGCCCTTAAGGTTAAGGAGGAAACAATGGAAGATAGAAAGAATGGAAATGGAATTTCAAGAAGAAATTTTATGAAATGCTCTGCTGTATTGGGGGGCGCGCTCCTCGCCTCTCAGATGGAGTGGACCACCGATTTAATGAGAAGGGCTGAAGCAGGAGCTCTGACTCCGGAGGAAGAGTATGAGCTGATCAGAGTTGAAAATACCCTTTATACGGTATGCCTCCAGTGTAATACAGGTTGTGGAATCAAAGTGAAGCTCTTTAGGAAGAATGGTTCAGCCGTGGCTTTAAAAATAGACGGAAACCCTTATGACCCATGGAGTTCTGTCCCCCACCTCCCCAATAAAACCTCACCCTTTGAAGTCAATACCATAGACAATGCCATCTGCCCAAAAGGGCAGGCTGGAATTCAAACAGTTTATGACCCTTACCGGATTACCAAAGTCTTAAAGAGGGAAGGAAAGAGAGGAGAAGGAAAGTGGATGACTATTCCTTTCGACCAGGCAATTGATGAGATTGTCAATGGTGGATTTCTCTTCAAGCGTGTCAAAGGCGAAGAGAATCGGAATGTGGAGGGGATGAAGGATATTTGTGTTTTAAGAGATCCTAAAATTATAAAATCCCTTTCTGATGATCTCGGTCCAATTCGAAGGGCTAAGACCGCTGAGGAGAGAAAAGCGGCTGTAGAGGAATATAAGAGGAAACATGCAGCGAACCTCCATTATCTCATAGATCCTGACCATCCTGATTTCGGACCAAAGAATAATCAGCTCATTTATGCCTGGGGACGAAAGAAAGGTGGAAGAAGTGATTTCTCCGGACGATTCTTCGGCGATGCCCTTGGAACAACGAACCGACATGGTCATACGACTGTCTGTCAAGGTTCTCTCTACTTTTCAGGTAAAGCGATGAGCGAACAATATGTCGATGGAACCTGGAAAGATGGAGCCAAATTCTATTGGCAAACAGAGATTGAGGGTGCGGAGTTTATTCTTTTCGTGGGTGCCAATCTTTTTGATGCAAACTATGGTCCCCCCAACCGAACCGCCAGACTCATTCCCAACATCACCTCGGGGAAGACAAAGATTGCCGTAGCGGATCCCCGTTTTTCAAAAGTCGCCTCCAAGGCCTGGAAATACTTACCCATCAATCCAGGGACAGATGCTGCTTTGGCTTTAGCCATGATTCAATGGATCATTAAAAATAAACGTTACAATATGGCCTATCTTGAAAATGCCAACAAGGCAGCATCCAAGACATCCGGAGAGCCCACCTGGAGCAATGCCGTATGGTTGGTGAAGATAAATGATGGGAAACCCGATGCCTTCCTCAGGGCTCAAGAGATCGGTCTGGCTCCCAAAGAGATCAGAAAAACAAAGGATGGCAAGGAATACGAATTTGAGTATATGGTCGTTCTTAAAAACGGGACCCCTCAAAAGGTCGATCCCAATGATGAAAAGGAGGCAGTCAAAGGGGATCTTTTAGTGAACACAAAACTTAAAACCCCTGAGGGTAAAGAAATCCATGTTAAATCCTCTCTCCAGATCCTTGCTGACTCCGCCAATGAGAAAACGATGGAGGAATGGTCAAAGATCTGTGGCATTTCTGTAAAAGACATCGAAGAGGTATCCAGGGAATTTACCTCTCACGGAAGAAAAGCTTCGGTCGATATACATCGAGGCGTTTCACAGCATACCAATGGTTTTTATAATGTGATCTCTTTTTACAACCTTGCCCTTTTGATCGGAAATTATGACTACCGGGGTGGTTTAATCTCGGCATCGACCTATAGCCCGGCTGGGACAAAAGAAGGTCAGCCCTTTAATTTTGGCAAACTCCATCCTGGGAAGATATCGAGTTTTGGAATCAGCATCATCCGTCACGATATCAAATATGAAGAGACCACCCTCTTTTCGGATTATCCTGCCAAGAGGAATTGGTGGCCTCTTTCTTCGGACATCTACCAGGAGATCTTCCCATCCATCGGAGATGCCTACCCTTACCCAATCAAAGCTTGCTTTCTTTATATGGGTGCCCCAAACTATTCATTGCCTGCTGGTCACACAACCAATGAGATTCTTGTGGACACAACAAAGATTCCCCTCCTTATCACCTGGGATATCCTGATTGGGTCAACGAGCATCTATGCAGATTATATCTTCCCTGACTTGAGCTATCTCGAGAGATGGGAGTTCCATGGGTCCCATCCCAATATTCCGGTCAAGGTTCAACCCATAAGGAATCCGGTCATCGCTCCCATCCCTGAGACTGTCACCGTCTTCGGTGAGGAGATGCCCATCAGTTATGAAGCGACCATGCTGGCCATAGCAGAGAGGATGGAACTTCCTGGTTTTGGAAAGGATGGTTTTGGGCCCGGGCTCGATTTTACCAGGCCAGAAGATTTTTACCTTAAAATGGTAGCAAACATAGCAACCGATGACAAACCCGTTCCCGATGCAGACGACAAAGAGGTTGAACTCTTTCTTAAATCGAGAGCCCATCTTCCAAAGAGTGTTTTCGATCCAGAGCGATGGAAGAAGGCCTGTGGGGAGGCGAACTGGAGAAAGGTAATCTATGTTCTCAATCGAGGCGGAAGATTTCAGGATTATGTGGAGATCTTCAAAGGGGACCAAGTAGCAAATCAGTATAGAAAACAGATAAATATGTATCAGGAGAAAACAGCAAAGACAAAGAATGCCTTTACTGGTAAATCCAATCCTGGTTATGCCACCTACATTCCCATTCAGTCCTCTCTGGGCAAACCTCTTGAGGCCGACGGTCTGACAGGGGATCTCCACCTCCTCACCCAGAAGGATATCACACAAACCAAATCAAGGACCATTACGAACTACTGGCTTCAGGCGATCCGCCCCGAGAATGCGATCGTCATGAATAAAACCGATGCAGACACGATGGGTCTGAAGGAGGGTGATCGAGTGAGAGTGACTTCAGCTACCAACCCGGAAGGCGTGTGGGACTTTAAGAATGGTGTGAAAAAACCGATGATTAGTATGGTTAAAGTAACCCAGACGATTAAACCAGGAGTCATCACCTTCACCTTAGGACACGGTCATTGGGCCACAGGAGCTTCTGATGTAACCATCGATGGAAAGCTCATCAAGGGTGATCCACGTAGGGGAACTGGTGTTCACCTCAATGCGGCCATGTGGATCGATCCCTATCTTAAAAATACGAGCCTTCAAGACCCCGTGGGGGGAAGTGTGGTTTTCTATGATTCCAAGGTAAAGCTGATCAAGGTTTAGATTATTCCAGCCCCACCTCTTTCAGGGCGGAGATCAAAGATTCCTTACTTGGACAGAAACCCACTATCTTCACCATTTCCTCAACGACCACTGCCGGAAGTGCAGTCAAGTTGTACTTTTCAAATATTTCATTGCGTCCCTGATAAGTGATGATCTCCACTTTCTCGCCGAATTCTTCTTGAATTTCCTTTAGCAATTCAATCAAACTGGCACTGTTTGAACAGGTCGTCGTTGAAAGAAATGCCTCAACTTTCATTTTGTCCATAGCCCGGCCTCCCTTAGTGCATTGTCTAAAGTGGCTCGACTTGGACATATGCCCTCAATTCTTATCTTCTTGTTGATGACAACCGCTGGAACACAGCCAAGCTTATATTCCTCAAATCTGGATGTAGCTTCATCGCCAACGAATTTAACTATCTCTAATTTGCCCTTATACTTTTCAGCATACTCATTGGCAAGTTCCAAAATGCTGACACATCCCGCACAGTATGGGCCCCCACTAAATACTTCCATTTTTACCATCCTACCCCTCCTGATACCATTTTATAGCTCGCTTTATAATGTATTTCTGATCACTTCATCAAACCTGGAAGAAACAGGCAAATCTGTGGAAAAAATATGATCAGTACTATGCATATAACCATACCCACCATGAATGGTGTACTGCCCCTGAAAACTGTCTCTGCTGGAACCTTGGTCACCCCCTGAACAATAAAAGCATTTAGCCCAATGGGAGGACTGATAAAACCTAAACACTGTAGAAGAACTAATAGCACGCCCAACCATACCAGATCAAACCCAAGATGTGCCATGACGGGCGCGATCGTCGGAATAGTAAGCAAGAGAATGGCCGCAATATCTAAGAACATTCCAATGAAAATAAATATAACAATTAAAAAGGCTAAAATCACATAACGCGATACAGGAAGAGCATGGATCCAATCTTCAAGCAATGTCGTAAGTCCAGATACCCCAAGATAAGAATTAAATATCTGGGCACCGATAATGATGGTCATTACAAAGCATACAATTCGGGCTGATTCTTTACCCGCAGCAACAAGACCGGCAAATGTTAGCCTACGCGTGGCAATACCCAGGACAAAAGCCCCAAAAGCACCGATTGCACCCGCTTCACTGGGTGAAAAGATGCCGAGGTATAAACCACCCATCACCAGGGCAAAAAGGGCGATCATACCCCACACACCCTTTAATGAGGCAAATTTTTCTCTCCATGTGAAGGAGGGACCTACCGGGCCAAGCTTAGGATTTCGTTTGCACATGGCATATATTGTTATTGAGAATGTACCACACAGTATTAAACCAGGGATAATACCTGCTATAAACAATTTCCCGATAGAGGTCTCGGCAAGCACTCCATATAAAATAAAGGGGATACTGGGAGGAATAAGAAAGGAGAGGGTTCCTCCGGCAGCAAGGGAACCGGTCGACAATCGACGGTCATAATTGTGCTTCTCCATCTCAGGAAAGGCTATTGGGCTCAAAGCGGCCGCAGCAGCCTGTGCAGAGCCGCAGATGGCACCGAATCCAGCATTGGCCACCGCTGTTGCTATGGCTATTCCTCCTGGAAGCTTACTCAACCACTTGAAGGAAGCATCATAAAGGTCTACGCTGATTCTGGAATGGAAGGCAAGAAATCCCATGAAGATGAATAAAGGCATCGGTATGAGCATTGGTGAGGATGCCCATGTATAGGGCACACTGCCTAAAATTGACAAAGCTGCACCAAGGCCTCTCGACCAGATAATACCGACAAAGCCAGCAATAGCAAATCCAACACCTATAGGGACCCCCTGGAATAGAAGCAGCCAGAAAATTGCCAATACAATAATACCAATGATTTGAGGAGAGAATTCAGCAAACCCCATGCTCCATATCTCCTTATTATTTTTCTCTTTTCACCTTAAAAATGAAATGAAAGACCTGGATGATAGACTCGAGACAGAGTACAAAAGCCCCAATGGGAACCAAAAATTTAAAGGGGAAAAGAGGGAAGGGGAGGTTTTCCAGCATTCTATGCTGCTTCAGGGTTTCCACAGCGATGAGTGTTGATTGCCATGTAATCAAACCAAAAACAACGATCGTCAGGATCAAGCTGAAAAAGTTAATGACGGATTGCACGCGGGCGGGGTAGCGCATGAGAAGAATTTCTATATTGATATGACTCTTTATTGCTTGGGTGTAGCCCCAGCATAAAAGGGCTACACCTGCCATCATCAACTGGCTGACCTCGAGTGCCCCTTTGATAGGTTTGTTAAATAAATATCTTCCTAAAACATCGCCCGCCCCCAAAAACATCATGATGAGAAGCATGCCCACGCCGATGAAGAGAAATGTATTTTCTATCTTTCTGATCCCCTTTTCTATCGGCATAGCTACCTTCATAGGGATTGTCCTTCCCTTTCTTTTTTCACAAACCCCTTCACATCGAGAGACTGTATCACAATTTTCACGATCCCCTGAGCCCTCTACGAACTATGAGAATTGCTTTGTCCTTGGATTAAGGTAACGGTTACGAAGCCCGTTTCGTCCAAGGTCAGAGGGTTACGTCAAGTTAAGACTAAAGACCTAACCGAATGACAATACGGGCCCTGAACCTATTGGTGCACCACATAAATAATGCTATATTTCGAGAGCACTTGGATAGCCCATTTTATTGGAAATAATTATTTCCAAATATAGTTCTATTTATGGGGTACACCACTAACATGGTACGGGGCGGGTATCATCACCGTAACCGTTAGACGAAATCCGCTTTCAAAGTAAACCCCTGTTTTTATCTATCTCCCTGTGGGCTTATATCCAATAGCAGGAATCTTCACCCCCATATTTGCCTGAAGGGCATAAAATTCGTCGAGGGTCTTCCTTGCAGGTAATCCTTTTGCTTCCCGGTCGGCGATCCACTTATTCCATAATGGCACAAGCCCCTTTCCGAGTTCCTCTAATGCAGACGGCTCCCACTCCAGGAATTGGACCCCATGTTTAAGAAGACATTGTTTGCCTGCTTCTGAGAGGTCATCCATCTGTTTTGCAGCGATCAAACCATATTTGGGATCCTGAGCCATTTCGTCTATGATTCCCTGGATATCTTTTGGCAGTTTGTTATAAGTATTTCTGTTGATAAAAACCGCAAAAAAAACAGATCCCATCTGTGGCTCGGTAACATACTTCGTAACCTCACACCATTTAAAATTTGGCAGGGGAGCATAACCCTTAAAGTGCCCATCGATGGTCCCTGTCTGCAGGGCCATATAGACCTCTGCGCCTGCCATATCCACAGGTACAGCTCCCATTACTTCAGCTAAAGTCATATGCATCCCAGGGACGCAATGGAGCTTTAAACCCTTTGCATCGGCCAGAGTTTTAACTGGCTTTTTATAGGTAAGGAGAATGCTCCCCTTATCCCCAGCGATAAAGAGGGTCTTCACCTTCTCATCGTCCATCGCCTTATCCAAATAACCCTTTTTATAAAGCTCCCATATGGCCTTCGTATGAATCGTGGCAGTGGGGAAGGTAAAGGGGAGGGTAGAGATAGAGGCCATCTGGAAAATATCCTTGGCGCATTGGACTGGGTTTGCGAACCCTACATCGCAAACGCCGCGGGCGGTCAGGTCATAATATTCGGGAATTTTGCCCAGCGCACACGCCCAGGAAAATTCAGCCTTGACCCTGCCCTGACTTTTGTCCTCCAGATCCTTTGCAAAGGCCTTTATTCCATCAGACATAAAACTTTTATCTGAGGTGAAGGAAGCAAACAGAAGCTTTGTTGGTGCAGCTGAAGCCGTTTTAACAAATCCGTTAAAAACCAAACCATTTGCAAGCACAACCATTAATGCAATCAGAAACATTCTTTTCATGGTTATTCCCCCTTTCTTTTGTTGATCTTATTAAAAGAATTTTTTTCAACGCTTTAATTCACTTTTAACCCATTCTCGAATTTTCTCTTTTTTCGGAACATAGCCGCTCGCTTTCACCTGGGCATTAATGACCAGAACAGGAGTCATTAGATACCCCTTTTCTTCCGCCTTCTTTGTAATGGGTGTTAGTTTTTCCTGTATCTCTTTCATTTTGGCTTCAATTAAACTCCAGTTTTTTTCTTCCTCCGCTTTTAGCTCATCAATTTCCTTCATTAATCTCTCGATGCCTTTGTTGTCGTGGTCCACCTTCTCGACTTGAGAAATTTCAAGGCCACCCTCAGCCTTCCCATATTTTCGGGCCTCTTCTGAATTTGTAAAGATTTTCCTCACCTCTATTTTTCCCGGGAATTCCTCAGCTATTTCCTTTGCAAATTTGAAAGTGGTGACACAGCGAATACATGGGTGTTCCGGGCCAATCACGATAATTTCCATCTTCTCACCTCCTTATAACTTTATTCCCACAATATTTCTGTCTAATTTGTTCAGGGATTCTGAGAGTCTTTGGCTAACTTCTCCAACATCTTTTTCTCCCATTCTTTGAACTCCTTGGCACCCTGCTTATAGGCTGGAAGCTCCCACGTAATTTCTTTTAGACCCTGAATCAAAATGGAAATCCAATCGAATGGAACACAAATCAGTATCAATCCCTCTTGAAATGCCTGTTTTGCTTTCGACCCAAAGTGTAATCCTGTAACCGTATAATTTACTTTACCGGTCTGATACGGATAGGTAAAAAGCCATGCACATCCAAATACACCAGTTGTCTTGGATTCACGCGGCCCCCCTGACAAATGGTCCATGGCTCGAAACAAAATTTCCGCCTGACCGACCGTAGCGGTAAGAATCAGCAGATCTGGCTCAAATGTGATCTTGCCCAGCTTGGCAAAAACCACATAATTAACGATATCTTTATGTAATTTAGGAAGGTAATTATAGATTCTGCTATTGGCCCGCGCTTCTTTAAAAATTCCAAGTTCATATCCGATTTGCCCGGCTTCGGCAAAAGGAGGTGTCTCTGCCATACCCAGTGTTACTGCTCCAAAGCAATCCTCATTCTCTTTTGTCATATAAAATGGAGTGTCCCTTTGCTGGGCTTCTCTGATCATTTCGCAGATAGCTAATTTCTTATCAAGTGGCTTTACTCCTTCTGGTTTGTTGAACAGGAACTTAACGCCTACGGGTGGATTCTCAAAATTAAATTTGCTAAGTATGGATAAATCTGTTTGAAGCGGTCTCATATGATCCTCCTTATTTATTTTTGATTAATTGGTATATTGGCAATAATGCTAACAGACACCCAACAAAAATTATTTGCAAAGGCATGCTTGTTGTCTCTTCACATTGCTTTCGATCACGGCTGTTACGCAGTTAAAGAAATCTGTCACGCAGGGGACTTCGAGATTATATAGGACATCCGCTCCATTCTTCCTTGAAGAAACGATTCCTGCTTCTTTCAGGACGAGCAAATGTTTTGATACCGTTGATTTATCGAGCTGAAATAGTTTGAATATTTCTGAGAAAGAACGCTCACCATTTCTTAAGTACTCAATGACCATCAAGCGAACAGGGTGAGCCATTGCCTTGATAATTTTTGCCCTAATCTCCGCCTCTCTAAATGTTGTTTTTATGTTTTTTGCCATTTGTTGGCATAAATACCAATAAACCAACAACTTGTCAAGTAAAAAATTCAGGAAAAAATTCAGTAAATAATTCAGGTCTTTCTGAATTTGTGGCTGATTTTCAGATTTTTGTATTGATAGTTCAAGAAGTTTTAACTCTTTCCCAAATGTGTGGCAAAGATGAGGGAAGTCGATTCTCCATTCATGGTAGCATTTCTTCCAAAAACTGGAGGAAATCGCTATGTCAGATTCAGCACTGATTCAAGTGATAGAACCCCGGATCCCTCACCATGTCATCTGTCCCTATTGTCAGCAAAAGCAACTCTTCCGCAAGAAAAAAGAGCATTGGCGCACCATCAAAGCCCCTCACCTTAAATGTCGTCTTTTGCTCAAGGTCCGGATGATCTATGCGAAATGTCGAAACCCAAGTTGCCCCCATAAAAGCTTTTCTCTTCCCATCGAAGGAATTGATCGATGAGGATCATGAGGTACCAGCGGATATGGTTGATGCGCAGTGTTGTCCAGTCGCAGCCCCACATGAGGTTTTTCTGCCATACGTCGTACCGGGGTTCCTTTAAGGGAGACGTCCTTCTCTCGTAGGATTCTACCATATCGAGGGATTTCAGATGATGATAGACGCCACTGTACGAAAGATTAGATCCCTCTATCCGGGAGCACCCCCTGAATCTGCCTGTGACGCAGGTGGGGATGGTGTTCCTTAACCCTCTCAATCAAGGTTTTCTCTTTGGGGGTAAGTTCCATGATCCTGGGTTTTATTTGTTTATTCTTGTCTTTCGGTTTCAGCCAGGAATAGTAGGTTGATCGTTTGATCCCGATTTCTACGAGTATTGTCGTTACGGTCTGTCCTTTTGTCTTCTGATCCTCAACGAATGACATGATCTGTCTTTTCTGTTCTTCCATGAGTCTTCCTGGTCCTGATCCAAGTTCATCTCTTTTTTAAGTTCGCAATGGTTAGGGACTGGCTGAGGATAACCTCCTTGAGTTTTCTGTTTTCTTCTTCCAGTCTTTTCAGATCCGGGAATTTGAGGGGTTTTGCATTCCTCAAACTTGCGTTAATGCCCACCTTGAGCTGACGCTTCCACTTATAGTAAAGACCACTGGTGATGCCGTACTTCGCAAGACCATCACGAATTATAGATCTGCTCTCAATATCCTTGATGATCTCGTATTTCTGTTCCGGGGTAAATTTCCTTCTTGGTTTCTGATTATTCTGTTCCACGGCAAATTGCCTCCTTTTGTGTCACACAGAATTTAGCATATTTGTCTAATATCATAAAAAACAGATCATTTGGCATTCCTCTTCAAAAACTGCCTCAAATTCTGAACCACCATCTACCTGGATAGCTTTTAGCCCAAAAAGCACACTCCTCTCTAATTTGTCCAGGCAGTGAGCAGCAGTGCTGGCGGTAGCTCGAGTATACATCTCCAGTACATCCCAACGGGAGATTATATCCCGGGCTGTAAAGTGCTTGAGAACCACACCGAGCAGAAGTATAACATCCAGAGTATCTAGCTGAACCAGATCACCAGATTGGGACACTTCATAATCTTTAGGCTTTCGGATAGCCTATGGTCGCTGAAGCAATCGCTTATGGGCAGACACATGATTCCTCACCGGCTCCTTGAGCACTCCGCGGTCTTTAAGGCGGCGTATTATTCCCCCCACCATTGAGGTGGATACATGATAACCTTGCTTTCTTAGTAGCACCACTATTTTATCCTTTCCCCAGCGGGGGTATTCTTCCCTCAACTTTAATACTACTTCTATTAGTTCAGGTGATGCTGTAGGTTGGCGCAGGTGTTTAGGTCGGCGAGAACGATCCTCCAGCGTTTCCAATTTTTTGGGGACATAGCGTCTTTTCCAGCGATAGAAGGTTTGTGGAGAAATATCAAAGTGGCGACAGGTGAGTCGAGCGTTCTCACCATGAGAATAGTAGTAATCGAACCATTACACCCTTTTCTGTGTTGTTTTGATAAGTCAATAGTATGTTTTGCAAGTTTAATACTTCCAAGACCTAATCCACTTACTATCTTCATAATGACACTATTATAGTGTCACTAATATATCTGAACGAGATCATCGTATATGCCGATAGGACACCGATGCTAATCAATAAAAGGTTTTACCCGCAGTTAAGTCTCGTATTTTTCCTTCTTCGGTGCGTTCGTTAGCCCCATCCTTTTCTCTTCTAATCCCTTCTTCCCCTTCAGCTTAAACGTCCAGTAATCCCGGTAAGAAATATTCTCGCTAGGGCGCCCAAAACCCAACCTTTTTAATTCAGTGATGAGCTCCTGAACCTTGGGGGTTATTTCTTTCATAGCCAAGCTCTGGAGATGCGGCGGAATCTCTTTCCGCTCTCCTGGTTCCATCCCTAATAAATCGCACATCGCCTCTACCGCATAACGGGCACCCCGTGAAACCGGCATTACATCGCGTGCTCCACAATAAGCCGCGCACGCGGCACATTTGTCCTTTTCACCCATACCAAAAAGCATCTCATACATCCTGGCATCAGGATCAAGGCGGTCATAAGCCCGCTGAACTCGGTTATAGCGCAATCTAAGACAATCTATAGCACCGTAATCTTCTTCAAATCTATCGACTACGTATTCCACGATAGGAACAGCTATAGCGTAATTACGATTAACGTCTTCCGCTAACTCCTCGGAAGTAACACCGACAACATGACTTATGAGAAAGGCAGCAGCACTAACAGCTCCGCAAGTACCGACTCCCGTCATGGCTATGCCGCCCTGGAGTCCTATCATCCCCTGGACCAGCATTCGTTGTATTTCGGGTGGAAAGAACTCTATGCCCTCAGACTTGAACGCGTCGCATATTGCCTCGAAAGTACCCGGGGCGCAGGCATCATATTTTGCGGCTTTTTCCTTGGCAAGTTGACCTGCTTTATCTATTATTCGCTCCCTCTTCGCCTTGTCAATCTCGATTTTTTTAACCATTCTTACCTCCCTGAGAATTTCTCCAAGAAATTTAAATGGCGCTGGTTTACTAAAGTTTGCCCAATTCGTCCAATATCTTAAGAACTCTTAATGACTCTGCAACACCTGTGGTACCACTCATAGCCACCACTACTGAGAGGGTTTCCAGTATTTCTTCTTTGCTGGCTCCGGTCTCAAGAGCCAGCATAGTCTGAGCTATAATACAATTTGTAGTGCCTGATTTTAGTGCGATTGCAAGTGACATTAATCTCTTGGCCTTGTTACTAAGTGCTCCATCTTTGTATACCGCATCTAATACTGCACCCATGGGAGCCATCACATTGGGTAACGTCTGAATAAATTTGTCAAGCAGCTTACTCCGTTCCTCATTATACTTTATTTGATTTTCCATACCGGACCTCCTAGTTGAATATTTAAATTACGCAAAAGATGGTGGATAATTCCCTTCACTCTTGTGAAAATTTTTATTGTGTTAATTTTTTCCCCCCATTACCAAAACAAAACTTTTAATGATGGCTCTCTTTTACTGCTAAAATATAAGCAGCGTTTCCGCCTCCCTACCGTGCTGTCAAACCCCCATCTATTACCAACTCAGCGCCGGTGGCGAATTTAGACTCATCAGACGCAAGGTAAAGAACACCATAAGCAATGTCCTCTGGTTCACCCAGGCGTCCGATCGGGTGCCAATCCTCTCTGATTTTCTTTACAGCTTCATATTTTTGTCCGGTATTTGTAGCTTCCTCTTTGATTTCGGAATCCACCATGGATGTTAATACAAGACCCGGATGAACGGAGTTGACTCGAATGTTGTAATCATAGCCGGCTTTTGAGCATTCAAGAGCAGCTACTTTAGTAAATAGTCTCACGGCAGCTTTACTGGCATTGTATACTGACGTGCCAGCAGTGCCTACAATACCAGCAATAGATGATATATTGATAATTGAGCCACCGCCGCTCTTTTTCATAGCTCCTATTGCATATTTTGTGCCTAGAAAAACGCCATCCACATTGACGCGCATAACCCAGCGCCATTCTTCTAACGAGATATCTTCAATTTTTTTGCGAATCAAAACTCCAGCATTATTCACTAAGATGTCAAGCTTGCCAAACTTTGCCAAAGTTTTTTGGATTACATCGTTCCAGTCACTTTCACTAGTAACGTCGTGCTTTATAAAGATAGCTTCTCCCCCATCTCTTCTTACTTCTTCGGCTACTTTCTTTCCCCCGGCTTCATCAATATCAGTAACTACGACTTTAGCCCCTTCCTTCGCTAGTAGCCGTGCTTGGGCTCTACCCAAACCACCACCTGCGCCAGTAATAATTGCTACTTTATCTTTAACACGAGCCATCTTATACCTCCTCCTTTTAAAATTAGTATATTTAAAGGTTACTTAAGTACTCAATGACCATTAAACGGACAGGGTGAGCCATTGCTTTGGTAATTTTTGCCCTAATCTCCGCCTCTCTGAATGTTGTTTTTATATTTTTAGCCATTTGTTGGCATAAATACCAACAAACCAACAACTTGTCAAGAAAAAAATTCAGAGTGTAAAATATTTTTTCAGAACTCTCTTATGAATATCTTGACAATCTTTGATTTATGGATTATATGATTAATGACTCATATATACATGGAGGGATTTATGGATGACAGGGTCATCGAAATGAAGGCAGAAGTTTTAAAGGTGTTGGCCCAGCCTACCCGTTTAAAAATTCTGGAATGTTTGAGAAACGGAGAGAAATGCATTTGTGAAATCGTTCCGGCGCTCAATGGTGAACAATCGAATATTTCCCGCCATATTTCCTTAATGCAGAAGAGCCACCTTGTCACCACCCGAAAAGATGGAGTGAAGGTAATGGTGAATGTGAGGGACCCGAAAGTTTTCGAAATTTTAGATAAAGTCAGTGCCATCCTAAAGAATCAGATGAGGGAACAAGAAAGACTATTTGCTAAAATTTAATTGGCTGAGAGAGGAAGGAGGAAGTTAAACTATGTTCGTTCTTGAATTGATTTATGCTGGGCTGGAGGCTTTGAAGGATTATATTGCACTTCATGTGGTGACCTGTTTAATCCCTGCATTTTTGTTAGCAGGGGCAATGGTCACCTTCATCTCCAAGGAAACGATCATCTATTATTTAGGTGCGGCCGCTAATAAAATTAAATCTTTCGCCTTAGCCAGTGGAGGAAGTTTTTTTGTGGCAGCTTGCTCCTGCACCGTCATTCCAGTGTCCGGTGGTTTGTACTATGGCGGAGCCGGAATCGGACCTGCTTTCATCGTCCTGTGGGTGGCACCTGCAGCCAATATATTGGCCATCGTCTATACCGGAGCCATTCTGGGAGCTGAGATGGTGATTCTAAGAATACTCTCCGCCCTTGCAATGGCTTTCTTGGTCGGTTGGGTGATGAGTTTTGTCTTTCGTCGTGAGGAAGCTCAGAGGGCAGTAGGGGCTTTCAGTTTGAATCCTGGAGAGAAAAAGATCGTTTCCAAAAAGGATCTTATTTTGATCCTTTTAGTGGTTGCGACATTGCTTGCTCCCAACTATCTTGTTCAGAAGGGACCTTATCTGCATAAGATTTATGTCTGGGCTATAGGAATGATCGTAATTGGCATTTATGCCTTTAAGGTAAAGCCCATGGAGGAGATTCGCAACTGGATGGGGGAGACATGGTGGTTTATAAGGATTATTCTCCCTTTATTATTGGCCGGGGTGTTTGTCGTTGGGGTGATTGGTAGGCTTTTACCTCAACAGTGGGTTGAGAATTGGTTGGGTGGATCAGGAGTATTCGCTTCTTTCCTCGCAACCGTGATCGGTCAGATCATGTATATGGCAACAATGACAGAAGCCCCTTTCATTCATAAAATGCTTGGGTTGGGGATGGGAAAAGGACCGGCCTTGGCCCTTCTTCTGACAGGGCCCGGGATGAGCCTCCCAAATATATTAGCGATCATGAAGGTCTTCGGTTTCAGGAGAGGAATAGTCTATGTTCTTTTGATTACCGTTTTGGGAACCTTTGTAGGTTGGTTTACGGGAAATTTCATTTTTTCGTAAATTTTGATCAGACATATTTAAAATTTCTCTATACCATCCCCCTCTCCCCAGCGGGGAGAGGGAGGGGGTGAGGGGGCTGAAATCAAATTAAAGAGGAGGTAAAAAGAGATGAAGAAAATTGAAGTCTTAGGTATGGGCTGACCCAAATGCAATCAGCTCGAGGCGCGAGCTAAAGAGGCAGTTAAAGAATTGGCCATTGAAGCCGAAGTGATCAAAGTAAAGGATATCAAAACGATTTCAAATTATGGTGTGTTGATCACTCCAGCTCTGGTTGTTGATGGTATGGTCAAGGTAGCAGGAAAGGTTCCAAAAGTAGAAGAGATCAAGGAATGGATTAAATAAATTCATGATATCCCGATCTCGGGATTGAGAAGAATCATGATTTGAATCCTCTTACTCCTGATGTTGAAAAGGTGACCTATCATTTAGCTTCTCGTATCTCCAAAAGAAGGGAGGTCTAATATCCTCTGGAGAAAGTCATGGAAGAAAAGGATTATCGTCTTGTCCTTGTCGGGAACACTCAGGTTGGTTTAATCGGTCTAAAGGAAATCTTCGCGGATCTGAAGAATCAAAGAGATAAACTCGAATCTGTTCTTAAAGAGATGCTTGTGGAGAAGGCAGGTAAGAAGAATTATATCCCTGACTCCATAAAGGAAGAATATAGAAAAGCCCTTTTCAGAGAGTTCAAAAAATTTTTAGGTGAAAAGGTGGAAGACGAAAGAAGTGGATTTCTCGAAATTGCTATCCTCGGACCCGGATGTTATTCCTGTAATAAATTGGAGCAGGATGTAATGGCTGTCCTATCTGAAACTGGTATCCAGGCAAGCCTGAACCATATCGCTGACCCAAAATTGATGGCCCAATATGGGATCGTAATCACCCCTACTCTAGTCATCAACAGTAAGGTTAAATCCAAAGGCACTCTTCCTCCGAAATCCCAGATAAAGAAATGGTTAGAAGAGGAAAAAGGATGAACCTAAAGCGGATGGTTTTGAGTTTAAACTCGGATGAGGTCATAAGATTGACGAAGATCCTCCTTGACGATGAAAAAGAAGATGCCCTTCTCTTTCTCAAAGAGGTTCTGAAACCTCAGGTGGATCAAGCGACCCGCAGTCAGTGAGATCCTTTTCCTTCTAAGCTTCGTGGAAGCTGAGGAAAATATGTATTCCATAAAAAATAGCTTTTAAATCCCCCCCCTCCCCCTTTTTCTAAAGGGGGGTGAGGGGGGATTATCAATTTTCATAGTTTGTAGGTGGCTTAGAGGTTAACACATTATGCAAAAAAGGCAATGGGTCTTCTTCATTATCATATTCCCTTTTTTATCTACTCTCCTCCTATATCAATTTGCCATATCTCAATCTTCCCCACCTGCACGTTTACCCAAAGAGATTGCGAAAATTTCTCTCCCAAAACTTTTGGACTTCGGAGCAGGTACGTGCATTCCCTGTAAGAAAATGGCTCCCATTCTCCAGGAGCTTTCAGAGGAGTATGAAGGCAGGGTCATCATTAAAATAATCGAAGTTTACGACGAAAGGGACCTTACCAGGGCTAACGGAATCCGGCTCATCCCAACACAGATCTTCTTCGATGCAAAGAATCAGGAAGTTTCCCGGCATGTGGGATTTATGGACAAGGAGCAGATCAAAAAGATATTCGAAAAGATGGGGGTTAAATAGCGCATGGAAACCCTCCTAAATCAACTTTCTCAGTCACTTACTGAAAATCCCCTTCTTGCCTATCTCGGCGTTTTCCTGGGAGGGGTTCTCTCTTCGTCCAGCCCCTGTGTTCTTGCGACCATTCCCCTCGTGATTGGATATGTGGGGGGATATTCTGAGGGAAACCGCCGGAAGGCTCTCCAGTACTCTCTTGTCTTCATCTTAGGACTTGCTCTCACCTTCACTGTTTTGGGAGCCATCGCTTCTTTGATCGGTGAGCTCTTTGGGGCTATAAGCCGGACATGGTATTTCATTATTGGAGGGGTGGCTATCGCGATTGGCCTTCACCTCATCGGCATCTACAGTCTGAATATTCCTACTCCAGTCAATCTTCAGCCGAAACGGCGGGGTGTCATCGGAGCTTTTTTTCTTGGAGCCCTCTTCGGGGTCGTCTCCTCTCCCTGCGCCACTCCTGTGTTGGCCCTGATTCTGGCCTTCGTTGCTTCGAAGGGAGAGGTAGTTTACGGAACCTCTTTACTCTTCGTCTATGCGATTGGCCATTGCGCGCTTATCTTTTTAGCAGGAACTGCTGCAGGTTTTGTCGAAAGCTTTGTTCAATCTAAGGGGATTACCAATATTACGGAGTGGGGCAAGAGGATTGGAGGATCGATTATCGTATTAGTCGGTATTTATCTGTTTTACACAGGAATCACCTTTTAGGAGAAGAGACCTCTATGAAAAAATTGAAAATTGTCCTATGTGCAATTGGCCTTTTTTTCTTATCCCTCCATGGGGAGGCTCAGCAATCTTCTCATATTCAGATGTACCTATTCTATGCAAATGATTGCCCAAACTGTCAGGCTATTCTTCAAAGTTATGTGCCCACGCTTAAGTCAATGTATCCATTCCTTGAAATTAGAACATTCGATATCGAAAATCCGTCCTATTATGAAGCTTTTGTAAGGCTAGAGAAAAAATTCAATCGGCGAGGAGAGGAACTTCCTATCATTTTTATCGGGGATCAGATGCTTTCGGGTGATCAGGAAATTTTGGAAAAGCTCGATCCCCTGATTTTAGAGTACCAGATCAAGGGAGAACTCGTTCCCTCCCTGCCCCCCATTGAAATCGCTTCCATGGCGAAAGCTTCTGAGAAGACCTTTTCGGTGGATATGGCCTATTTTTATCAGAAGGGCTGCCCTAAATGTGACAGGGCAAGCTACCTGCTTAAATATATAAGCAAAAAATACCCTTATTTAAATATCACTCATATCGATTTGAACACGGCTGATGGCAAACGTTTGAATGAGACTCTATCGAACCGACTTGACCTACCTTCGGAGAAACGTTTAATCGCCCCGAGCATTTTTATCGGCAATGATTGCCTCTCTCCCGAAGAGATCACAGAGTCCAGGGTGGAAGCGCTCATTGAGAAATATGAAAAAGTGGATGCAAAGTCGGCAATAAAAGTGGAACAAAGGGAAGTCAAAAAAGCAGAAGAATCAATCGTAGAACGGTATGAATCCTTTGGAGTTCTGGCTATACTCCTTGCAGGCTTGATTGAAGGTTTGAATCCTTGTTCCCTGGCCACTTTGGTCTTCTTCATCTCTTACCTCACCATGGTGGGCCGAAAAAGAAAGGAGATCTTTTTGGTAGGAATGGGCTTTTCCGGGACGGGCTTCGCCACCCATCTATTGCTCGGCCTTGGAATTCTAAGTTTCGTCCAGCATCTTTCATTTCTACCCCTTTTCTCCCAAATCGTCTATTTGATAACTTTTGGCTTTTCCTTATTCCTTGGAATCTTCAGCCTGTACGATTATATCCAACTCAAGAGAGGCCGCCCCTCCAAGATGACACTCCAGGTGCCGGATTCTTTAAAGAAAAGGATTCACCGAATCATCCGGGCGAGAGAAGATGAGTTAGAGGCGGGCAAAGAGGCAAAATCCACTCGATTTTTATTTGCTGCAATGGTGATTGGTTTCATTGTTACACTGTTACAATCAACTTGTACGAGCCAGGTCTATCTCCCCACCATACTGTTTGTAACTAATATCCCATCCCTTCGAGGCAGCGCTATTTTTTACCTTATTTTATACAATATCGTTTACATCCTGCCGTTGTTGGCTATTTTTGGTATTGTCTATTGGGGAACTACATCGGAACAATTAGCCTTCTTTCTCCAAAAGAGAACCTCGACCATTAAGCTGTTAACTGCCCTGTTCTTTTTTGCTCTGGCAGGGATATTGATCATCATTTTCCTGTGAGGGAATCATGTTGCTCAATTCATATAAAATCACTCGTATTCTTCCTTGTATAGCGGACCCGGAGAAGATCCGGGTGATCGCAGAGGTATCGGACGAAATCCACGAGGTCTTTCCCTATCTCAATGCGATTATTAAAGGGTGTATCTACAATCACCCTGCTCTCACCTTGACCATAAGGAACGAAGAAAAACTTATCACCCTTCATGCTAACCATGTCACCATGACATTGATTGAAGATGAAAAGGAGGCCCAGGAAATCCTGGATTGGTTAAAAGATTTAATTAACGAAACCTACCAGAATCGAGACCTAATTGAGCCCAACTATTCAGAGGGAGATCACTTAAAACCATCAGATATTCAAAGGCTTCTTCCGGGAACGAATTGTAAAGAATGTGGATTCCGGAGTTGTCTTGCGTTTGCCTTCAAATTAGTTGATCAGGAGATCGAGATTGTAAAATGCCTTCCTCTTTTTTCAGATGAATATAATGAGAAACGAAAGGTGCTGTTTGAAATCCTCCAGAATGCTGGAAACAAAGTTCCAGAACCGTTTTAGAACCCTTAAAGAATACACAGCGCAGCGGAGTTGCAACCGAAAAGAACTAATGAAATCACCTCCTCACCCTCCCCTCTCCCCCGAAGGCGGGGGAGAGGGATAGGGGGGCAAGAAATTGGATGTTAGTAGTATAGATGGTTGACGGAGAATGTGTAAATGAACAGAGAAGAAAAAGAAGCGCAAGTCGATGAAGAGGGACGGTTGGTTTTACCCACCGAGTTTATAAAACAGTTTGGGCTCAGGCATGGTACAAAAATCCGTATTGATAAAAACCTTAATGGCTTACACCTATACCGGCCTGTAACACATCTGGCAAAGGTTTACATTGAGCCGACCAATCGCTGTAACTTAGAGTGCCGTACCTGCATCCGAAATATTTGGGATGAACCATTGGGTGAAATGAGCCGCACAACTTTCGCACGAATCGTCGAAGGGTTACGCTCTTTCTCACCTCCGCCTGCTATCTTTTTTGGCGGTCTTGGCGAGCCACTGGTTCACCCAGACATTATTGAGATGGTGGCTCAGGCTAAGACCTTAGGGGCGACCGTTGAGCTGATTACGAATGGAACACTCCTTACTAAACCTTTATCAAAACAACTGATCGAAGCTGGCCTTGATATGTTATGGGTTTCATTGGATGGGGCCACACCCGAGAGTTACGCGGACGTGCGCTTGGGGGCTGCTCTGCCTGAGGTGCTTTCCAATCTTGCCGGTTTTCAAGAAGCACGTGTAGGCCAACGTTTTTTTGAATACTTTGTAGACTACCATCTGAAGCCACAGATCGGAATCGTCTTTGTGGCGATGAAGCGCAACATCGCTGATCTGCCTGCCGTGATACGTCTGGGCAATCGACTCGGAGCACATCGCTTCCTGGTCACCAATGTCTTACCTTACACACCTGAAATGCTTAATGAAATATTATACTCCAGGGCCTCTAACGACGGAATCTATATGCCCTCCCTTCAGGGAATTTCTATTCAAATCCCAAAGATGGACATCAATTCGATGACCCGTGAAGTCCTTTATCAAATGATGCTCAGCAGTCATCCTTTAAGTTATGCCGGTGCCAACCTGGGAGAAGGAAATGATCGGTGCCCTTTTATTGAAAAGGGAGCAATGGTCATTCGCTGGGATGGAGATGTGAGCCCATGCCTCCCTCTTCTACATGATCATAAGAGCTATATGAATGGGTATGAACGATCCTTACGGCGATATGGTGTTGGCAACGTGGTGCGCCAAGATTTAAATGATTTATGGACCTTGCCAGAATACCTGTCCTTCCGTGACCGTGTCCAGAAGTTTGATTTTTCGCCCTGCACTTTCTGTGGAGGCTGTGACCTTATTGAATTGAATGAAGAGGATTGTTTCGGCAGCCCCTTTCCTGCCTGCGGAGGCTGTCTATGGGCACAAGGCATAATCCAATGTCCATAATTTTATCACACCCTTGCCCCCCTTTTATAAAGGGGGGCAAGGGGGGATTTTAATCTTTCAAAGGTGATGAACCGTCATGAAAGATTAAATCGATAAGGAGGACATCAGAAATGGCTGAAGAGCGGATTAGTAAAAAACTCTCTTTTTTAGATCGGTTTCTGACATTGTGGATCTTTCTTGCCATGTTCATCGGTGTGGGCTGGGGATACGTTTTCCCTGGAGTGGTCAACTTCTGGGATAAATTCCAGGTTGGGACGACCAATATTCCTATTGCCATTGGTCTCATTCTGATGATGTACCCTCCCCTGGCCAAGGTCAAATATGAAGAGCTCGGCGGAGTCTTTCGAAATTATAAAGTCCTTGGCCTTTCTCTTATTCAGAACTGGGTCATTGGTCCGATCCTCATGTTCATTCTGGCCGCCCTCCTCTTAGGGGGGTATCCCGACTACATGGTGGGTCTCATCATGATCGGTCTGGCCCGCTGCATTGCCATGGTCATCGTCTGGAACGATCTGGCCGCAGGCGACCGGGAGTATTGTGCGGGGCTTGTGGCTTTCAATTCGATCTTCCAGGTTCTTTTCTTCTCGATTTACGCTTACATCTTTATCACGGTCCTCCCCCCGATGCTCGGTTTGAAAGGGGTCGTTGTCAATATCACCATTGGCCAGATTGCGGAGAGTGTTTTCATTTACCTCGGAATTCCCTTTATCGCCGGTGTTCTTTCCAGGCTGATCGGGCTGAAGACAAAGGGCCGGAAGTGGTACGAAGAAAAATTCGTCCCTAAAATCAGCCCCATCACACTGATTGCTCTTCTCTTCACCATCCTAGTTATGTTCTCCCTCAAAGGGGAATACATTGTCCGGTTACCGCTCGACGTGGTCCGCGTGGCTATTCCACTGTGTATCTATTTCGTGGCCATGTTCTTTGTCTCTTTTTATCTTTCAATGAAGGTGGGGGCAACGTATGAACAATCCACCACTTTGAGTTTTACCGCTGCATCGAATAACTTCGAGCTTGCCATTGCTGTGGCCGTTGCGGTCTTTGGAATAAATTCAGGCCAAGCCTTCGCAGCAGTGATTGGTCCACTGGTCGAGGTTCCTGTATTAATCAGTCTTGTCAATGTGGCCCTCTGGTTTAAGAGGAAATATTTTCCATATGCGATTGAAACTCCGACGGGCATCTGCCATGTGACCTTTAAGCCATGAACTTGAATTCTGGAATGATGGAATAGTGGAATCGTCATTTCCCTATATATCGCTCCAAGACATTATCCGGGGTTAAACCCATGATCATATCTCCGTTGACGATCTTTGTGGGAGTAGAGGTCATTCGAAATCTATTTGCCAAAGCCATATCTTCAAGGACTCTATTTCTTGCCCCTCCTGCCTCAAGGGCAGACTGAAAGATTCTAAAATCGTATCCTTTCCCTTTTAGGAGTTGCTCGATCTTCTGCTTCACAGCCCCTTTTTCCAGGTTAGCAATATCCTGACCCTCTTTAGTGAAAAAGAAATCATGAACAATCCAGAAAGCCTCATTACTCACCTCTTGAGCCGCAGCAGCCATTTCAGAAAGTTCAAAGGTTTTTCCCTGAGGTTGGAATGGGAAATGTTTGAAGATATATCTGATATTGTTTGGATATCTCTTCATAAGGTCCATTAGTTTGATCCACGAGTCCATACAGTATAGGCACTGGAAATTCGAAAACTCAACAATCGTTACCTTGGCTCCCTCATTGCCGAGAAAAGGGGATTTCTGCATCTCTAGAGTTCCCATGTCTATTTTCTTCGGTTTGGGAGGCCCTGCCTCTTTGATTGTCACATTCTCTCCCTTAATGAGGAGGTTACCGATGATCACTTTTTCGCCTGCCTTGTCCACATAGACAATTGCGGGCATCTCTTTGTCGGGTAACATAATGAGTAATTTTATGGAATAAAAATCAGAAATAGGACTCTCCTTCTTCTCCAAAAATATGATTTCAGTTCCTTGCGGGAGACGAACCTGGGACTTGAATGTTTCGATGGCCACCTTGACTACCCGGTCTTCCTGAGAGAAAGTTGCAACCGGTATAGTCAAAGCGAAAACAATTAGCATTCCCATCCAAAAAATATTCTTTCCCATTTTCAAAACCTCCTCTGATAATCAATTCTTTGTTTCTATATTGATTTATCTCTAAAATAATATTTTGATTTGGTTATCAATTGGTTAGAAAGTTTTCGACAAATTTTTTTAACAACAAAACCGTTCCATATTGCAGGGTGGAATCTCATTTCCGGCATCCAACTGGATCAATTGAGTAAAAAAACGTGTTATTTTGTTCGAGACAGTCTATAAGTAACAACTCCGTGAGGGCATACAATATCAGAATAATCTTTCGTCTCCCAATCCATTTTCTCTGTTAAAGACATCGTCAGTTTCATCGGGCTAATTGCACTTAATGCCTGACAGCAGATTCCTTTTGAATCGGGTGTTCGTGCCCCTAATATAAATACTTCACCTTGTTCAGTTTTCGCAACTCCTGGACAAATACCAGACTCCGTATTTACAGTAATTGCTTCACATTTAATCTTGTTATAAATCATTTTCCTTCCTCCTCTATTATATATTTTAATTTTCTTGTTTCTTAATTCAAAGGGATAAACATGGACATCATTTAGATCAAAGATCTCCATTGCACCTTTCTCCTGACACAAATAAGCCAAGTATCAGGCATCAGCCCAATCGTTTTTTCAAAACCCTGACGCTCATTCAGTAAAGTCCAAATGAAAACACAACTAAAACTAAGATAGAAACCCAATAAGAAATGATGTTATGGGAAGTGAGCAGAGATTCGCGCAAGGACTCCACGCTGTAAGTCAAAGGGAGGAAATAGGAAATAATCTGGACAGGGAGCGGTAAGATCACAACGGGAATAAATACACCGCTTAAAAAAATCATCGGAAACCTGAAGAGGTTTGCAAGGGTCTGGGCTTCGAAGACCTCCTTCACAGCAACCGAAACAAAGGCACCCAGGCTGGAAAAAACCAATGCTGAAAGGATGAGAGACGGAATCAGGAAAAAGAGATTAAAACGGGGAAAAGAGAAGAAAAAGAGTGAGACGATGAGCATAGCTGACGAAACCACAAATCCAAAGAACGCCCCACCTAATATCTTCCCTGCCAGGACTCCTTCCAGAGAGACCGGTGCTAAAAGCAAACGTTCGAAGGAGCCCAATCTTCGTTCAAAAGTGATGACGACAGCTTCCATGGAAGTCGAGCCAAAAAGGATTGTCATCCCGAGGAGCCCCGGAATGAGATCAATCATTCCTTTTGGATTTCTCAGATAAAAGGCCAATGTCATGGCCAAGGGAAAGATGATTCCCCAAGATATGTTGGGGGGTTTAAAGTAGTAACTTTTGATGTCCTTAAGGCTGATGAAGTAAATTGCTTTCAACTCACTGGACAACATCATCCTTTTTTCCCTTCCTTCTCGATCATCATGATCTCCCTCTCCAATCCCGTGATCTTCACAAAGGCATCTTCGAGAGTGGGCTGGAGGGTGTTAACGGATGTAACCGAGAATTGCCTTTCTTGAAGGTATTGGAGGAAAGGCCCCCAAGGAGGACTTCCTTTGAATCCTATAACAAAGCGGTCCTGACGCCGGGTTACGGTATC
>Ga0214474_1000215_pt1 | contig 30088 bp, 26 predicted proteins | sample RVTome_2_FD_187335 | JGI IMG/M metagenome (GOLD analysis project Ga0214474, IMG submission 187335) | Soil microbial communities from uranium-contaminated site in the Upper Colorado River Basin, Wyoming, United States - RVT95D214 HiSeq ... | reverse complement strand
TTTGGAGATATTACGATTCCGAGTATTAAAATAGCGGAACCGCTCCGCGCGGAAGCTGAACATTTTATTCAGAGCATCGAATCGAGGAAAGAGCCTAAAACCGGCGGGCGAGATGGACTCAAAGTGGTAAAGATTCTTATGGCTGCTCAGGAGTCTTTAAAGAAAAAAGGTTTTCCAATCCGCATCAAGGGAGAATAAGGAGATGGGAAAAGAATATTTTATTCATCCCACAGCCGTAGTGGATGAACCCATGGAGATTGGGGAGGGGACCAAGATCTGGCATTTTACCCACATCATGTCGGGCGCCACAATCAGGGAGGGCTGTATTATCGGCCAAAATGTCTTTATCGGTTCAGGTGCACGTTTAGGAAATAATATAAAAGTCCAAAACAATGTCTCTATCTACGATGGCGTCATCATAGAAGATGATGTCTTCTGTGGGCCCTCTATGGTCTTTACAAATGTTTTTAACCCTCGAAGCTTCATATCGAGAAAGAAAGAATTCCGGAAGACCTTAGTGAAAAAGGGAGCCACCATTGGCGCCAATGTGACCATTATTTGTGGAAATACGATTGGTCAGTACGCTTTTATTGGAGCTGGTTCGGTCGTTACCAAGGATGTTCCGGATTATGCCTTGGTTTACGGAAACCCAGGAAAAGTGAAGGGATGGGTCTGCCAATGTGCGGGAGAGATTACTTTTCGATCCGGAAAAGCAGTCTGCAAGGCCTGCGGGAAGCGATATAAAAAAGACCGTGCCGGAGTGAGGTTGGTTTAAAAATAAGGGTTAAAAGGTAATGGTAAGGATGCCCGTTTCGTGAGAGGGTAACGTTGCAAGTTTTTAATTCGTTTAACCGTAACCCTTTGACCATATACGAAACTGGCTTCGTAACTTTAACCCATAGACTATACCCAGATATTCCAAAAGAAAGGTTAAAGGGATGAAGATCGTCACAATTGTGGGTGCAAGGCCCCAATTTATTAAGGCTGCTGCCATCAGTCGAGCGATCCAAGAATTCAATAAAAGGTCGAAGACTCGACTCTACGAGGAGAGGAGGATTCGGGAAATACTGGTTCATACCGGACAACATTATGATTACCTGATGGATAAGGTTTTTTTTGAAGAGCTTAAACTTCCCCAGCCAGATTACCATCTGGGGGTGGGGTCTGGTTCTCATGCCAAGCAGACTGGGATGATGCTTGAACATATTGAAATTGTCCTCAAAAAGGAAAAGCCTAAAATAGTTGTCGTTTATGGTGACACGAATTCGACCTTGGCGGGTGCTTTGGCTGCGGCAAAACTAAACATTCCCGTCGCTCATGTGGAGGCGGGTTTGAGAAGTTATAATCAGACCATGGCTGAAGAGATCAACCGAGTCCTGACAGACCATCTTTCAACTTACCTATTCTGTCCCACAGGCCAAGCTGTTCGTAATTTGTTGAAGGAAGGGATAAAGGATGGGAAGAAAAGAATCGTTAAAAATGTAGGCGATGTGATGTACGATTCGATTCTTTGTTATTCTAAAATAGCTGAGAAAAAATCAACGATTCTTAAAAATTTGGGTTTTGACACGAGACACGAGACACGAGTCACAAGTTACTATCTCGCCACCCTCCACCGCGCGGAAAACACTGACGACCCCAAAAAGTTAAAATCTATCTTTGGAGCCCTTAATGAGATTGGGAAGAATACTCCCGCCGTCCTGCCCCTTCATCCAAGGACAAGGAAGATGATGAAGGTCTATCATCTTTTCCCCGGGTTCAAAAATATCAAATTCATTGAACCAATCTCTTATTTCGATATGCTCAAATTGGAAAAAAATGCGAAGGCCATCCTGACCGATTCAGGAGGTATCCAGAAAGAGGCTTACTGGTTAAGGGTCCCTTGTTTTACATTAAGAGATGAAACGGAATGGATGGAAACCATTAAAAGCGGGTGGAATGTATTAACGGGAACAGGAGTGAAAAGGATTGTAAACGAGGTCCGTCATATGGAGGGACGAAGGAGATATCTGAAGGGGGATGGGATATTTGGAGATGGGAGGGCAAGCCACAAAATCGTCCAAATCCTTGTCAGGGAATTTAATTAATCTGACAACATCAAGTCAATGATTAGTAAGTCTATTCATTTTTTTAAAGCCCTTAGTGAAAAGCAGATACTTCTACTCCTCCTGAGGATCTCATTTCCCTATAAGATAAGAGTCTGTAGTCCAAAGGTAACGGTAAAGATGCCCGTTTCATCTTCCGACCAAGTTGTTGGTCTAAGATCTTCACGTAACCCTCCAACGATGGACTAAACGGGCTTCGTAACCGTAACCCTAACCTAAAAACTCGGAGAATTTTCATGGTTCACGCCTGCCTGCCGGTAGGCAGGGCTGACGAAGCCGTCATGAAACATTGCTTAGACTTATAAACCAAAAAGAAAGATTAAGAACTCCAGATGGACAAGATCAACGCATTGTCGATTGATTTAGAGGAATGGTATCACTCAGAATTGGTGGAAGGGAGAAGATCTTCTTTCTCTCAGGTTGCCGAGGCTACGTTACCCATTCTTGATTTATTAGATCGATATCGGACGAAAGCTTCCTTTTTTGTTGTGGGAGAGGTAGCGGAGCAAAATCCTGGGCTCATTCAGTCAATCTTCGAGAGGGGACATGAGATTAGCTGTCATACTTTTTCACACAAACTTGTATGGAATTTGGATGAAAGCCTTTTCCGGGAGGAATTAGAGCACTTTCATTCTGTCATGGAAAAGATTCTTGGAAAAGTCAAGATTAAAGGGTTTCGTGCCCCCTGTTTCTCTATTGATAATCGTAATAAATGGGCTCTCAAGGTTCTTTTGGATTTTGGATACCAGTATGACGCCAGCATCTTTCCTTTGAAAATCACTCCTCTTTATGGAATCAGTGGAGCACCGAGTCGACCTTACCGTATCTCTTTGGAAGATGTGAGAAAGGAGGATCCCCAAAGTCCCCTCATGGAGTATCCTTTGTGCCCGTTGATAATCGGGAGGCTGAAGATTCCCATCTCGGGAGGATTCTACCTGAGAGTTTTGCCACCTTTTTTCCTTTACTGGGGATTGAGGAGAATTAATCGATCCCAACCTTTCTTGGTCTACTTTCACCCTTGGGAAGGTTACGAAAAGACGCCTCGATTTAAACTCCCTCTTTACAGTCGTGTGATTTCATACTACGGTATCTCTTCTGCATTGAAGAAATTTGAATTTCTTTTAAAACATTTCAGATTTGCGAGAGTGGATCAGGTTCTTGGCCTAAGATAGAGAGAAGATGAAACCTCAGCCCTTACTACCTGTGTATCGAAGAAAGAAGGCTATATATCGGATTCGGAGCAGAAAACAATGGATTTTGTCCCTTGAATTATGTCATATTTTTATTTATAGAAACGGAGGTCTTGAAGAAGAAAGAAATTGTTCAGGTGGAGAATAGAGGAAGAAAAAATCTTACAGGAACGATTGAAGAGTTCATCGAAGCTTTCCAGAGATGATAGAACTTCTGCCTAATGATTGCATTTACGCTGCTGCTTTGCTAAAATTTTTCTTAATTTTTGCAACAATATATTGAAAGGAGTAGTGTTTATCACGCTGTTGTGTTAAACGTCGTCGATGAACAGCGGGAAAAAGTGAGGCAAAATGAAACGCGCATTGATCACAGGAATTACTGGCCAGGACGGTAGTTATTTGGTAGATTTCCTCCTGAAGAAAGGTTATGAGGTTCATGGTTTGATCCGTAGGGCCAGCACGTTTAATACGGAAAGGATCGATCATCTCTATATTGATCCTCATGATCCAACCGCTCGAATTTTTCTGCATTATGGAGATCTTTCCGATTCTGGTCAATTAACCAATTTGATCTATAACGTCCAGCCTGAAGAGATCTACCATCTGGGGGCTCAGAGCCATGTAAGGGTGAGCTTTGATATGCCTGAATATACCGGAGATATTACAGGCATAGGAACGACGAGGATGCTCGAAGCTGTCCGGAGAAGCGCTATCAAGACAAAATTTTATCAAGCATCGAGTAGCGAAATGCTTGGCGCTTCAACACCCCCACAAAACGAACATACCCCTTTTAGACCTCGCAGCCCTTATGCGGCAGCCAAGGTATACGCTTTCTGGATGCTATCTAATTACAGGGAAGCCTATAAAATTTTTGCTTGCAATGGAATACTGTTTAACCACGAATCCCCGAGGAGAGGGGAGACATTTGTTACGAGAAAGATTACGCGAGCATTGGCCAGGATCGCATTGGGGTTAGAAAAGAAACTTTATCTGGGCAATTTGGATGCGAAAAGGGATTGGGGATTTGCTGGGGATTATGTCGAAGCCATGTGGTTGATGCTCCAGCAGGATGAACCAGTCGATTATGTCATTGCCACAGGGGAATCACATTCAGTCAAAGAATTCCTCGAGGAAGCTTTCAGTTACAAAGGTTTAGATTGGAGGAATTATGTGGAGATTGATCCACACTATTTTAGACCTACCGAAGTGGACAGGCTCTAGGGAGATGCGTCGAGAGCAAGGAAGAAATTAGGGTGGGAGCCTAAAGTTCATTTCAAAGAATTGGTCAAACTGATGGTGGATACTGATTTTCAGACTCTCATCGATGCTCAGAACCACCGCGAAATGATCAGGAATCTATGTGAAAAGGTGAGGAAGTAAAACGCATGGGTTTTTGGGAGAAAAAAAGGGTTACGGTCACAGGCGGAGCAGGGTTTCTCGGCTCTTATGTATTCAGAAAACTGGAGGAAAGAGGTTGCGGGGATATCTTTGTACCGAGAAGCAAGGATTATGATTTGGTCAATTACCAAGCCTGTAAGAAAGTTTACGAAGATTCCAAGTCTGACATCGTTATTCACCTTGCCGCGAGAGTTGGAGGAATAGGAGCGAATCGTGCAAATCCAGGAAAATTCTTTTACGAAAACCTAATGGTGGGCGTTCAGATGATGGATCTCGGAAGGCAGGTAGGCGTAGAAAAGTTTATAGCCCTTGGGACCATTTGCGCTTATCCCAAGTTCACCCCTGTCCCCTTTAAAGAGGAAGATCTCTGGAATGGCTATCCCGAGGAAACGAATGCTCCCTATGGACTTGCAAAGAAGATGCTCTTGGTCCAGGCGCAGGCGTACAGGGAGCAATACGGTTTCAATGCTATCTACCTTTTGCCCGTAAATCTTTACGGTCCTGGAGACAATTTTGATCCCCAATCTTCCTATGTGATACCAGCCTTAATTAAAAAATGTATCGATGCAATCGGGGATAATGACTCGCAGATAACGGTGTGGGGTACAGGTCAGCCTACGAGAGAATTCCTTTATGTGGAGGATGCTGCGGAAGGTATTTTTCTGGCATCAGAAGGTTACAATAAAGCAGACCCTGTAAATCTCGGGGCAGGTTTCGAGATATCAATGAAGGATTTGGTTTCCCTGATTGCCAAGCTGACGGGGTTTAAAGGAAGAGTGATCTGGGATACGACAAAACCTGATGGTCAGCCCAGAAGATGTCTTGATGTTTCCAAGGCGGAGAGGGAATTCGGTTTCAGGGCAAAGGTGGGGTTTAAAGAGGGTTTGAAAAGAACAATAGAGTGGTACAAGAAGAACCCGAGGTAAAACACCATTGCGAAACTTCAATTACTTTTGTTACATTACCTATTCCATTTGACTAACCTCGCACGGCAAAATTTCAATTTAGGCTTCATTTAATAAATAGCTTGACAACTTCTTTTTTTTAGGCCAATATTGTTCGAAAAATGAACAATATTGGAAAAGAACAGCCATGGCAGAGGATTCTTCCACTCTTTTTAAACCCTCTGAACGGATGAGGGACCTCCAGCTGATGGAGGAGATCGAAAGAAACCCGAAAATCTCTCAGCGGGAACTTTCAAATAAGTTCGGAATCGCTCTGGGTGTGACCAACGCCTGCATCAAGAGAATGGCCCGAAGGGGTCTCATCCGGTTAAAAGGATTCCCACCGCGAAGGATCGCTTACTACTTAACTCCAAAGGGTTTCGCAGAAAAAGCGAAACTGACGCTGCATTTCTTCTCTTATAATATCCAGCATTATGCGGAAATGAAGAAAGTGATCTCGAGAAGACTCCTTGAGATGCAAGAATATGGAATCAGGCTAATTGCGTTTTATGGGATGAGTGACGAGATGGAAATTGCCTATATCACGCTCCAAGGATCCGAGATAAAGTTGGTAGGGATCATAGACGAAAATGAAATGGAGAAAGGGAAAAAGCTCTTTGGTCATAAGGTTATTGGCTTAAAAGAGGTGAAAAACCTGAAGGTGGACGCTATTCTGGTCACCTCCATGAGGGAGGAGGCACTTTCTGTCAAAACCCTAACGAACCAAATGGGATTGGGTTCTATCAAAGTATTCACGATTTGACAAGGACATGAAAGTTACGTTGGTTGCAGGGGCGCGTCCGAATTTCATGAAAATTGCACCGCTGGTGAGGGCCATTGAGAGGCACAACTCTCTCGCCGCCTCTCCAGAAACAGCCATCGAATATTTATTGGTCCACATCGGACAGCACTATGACTTTAATATGTCCGATTCTTTCTTTAATTACCTTAAGCTACCTCAGCCCCATATCTACCTGGGAGTGGGTTCGGGCACCCATGCAGAGCAGACCGGAGAGGTCATGATAGAGTTTGAGAGAATTCTCTTTAAGGAAAAGACCGATTTGGTGGTTGTGGTCGGAGATGTGAACTCAACCCTTGCCTGCACGCTGGCTGCAGTAAAATTGAATATTCCTGTGGCTCATGTAGAGGCGGGATTGCGTTCCTTTGACCGCAGGATGCCAGAAGAGATCAATCGCTTGGTGACAGATGCCTTGTCCACTTATCTCTTTACCCCTTCACCCGATGGTGATGAGAATCTCTTAAAGGAAGGAATTTCTCCGGATAAGATCTATCGAGTAGGGGATATTATGGTGGATAGTCTCCTTTATCACATGGAGGAGGCAAGAAGATCTGATGTTCTCTCAAGACTAGGCCTGCTGAAGGGATTAGCCGCCAATCCCGATTCTGTTGCCCCTTATGCCCTTCTCACCCTCCATCGTCCGAGCAATGTAGATGAGGAAGAATCGTTCCAAAAGATCGTGGCAGCCCTGGAGTTAATCGGGAGAAGAATCCCCATTATATTTCCAGTCCATCCTCGAACTAAAAAACAGCTCGCGCTCTTCGGGTTGAAGAGAAAAATGGATTTTTATGATACCAACGAAGGAGTCAATCTATCTTCTCCTGGCATTCATGGTCTGGATCCTTTGGGCTATTTGGACTTCTTGAGTTTGATGATGTATGCCAAATTTGTCCTCACAGACTCAGGGGGGATTCAGGAAGAAACCACTGTTCTGGGCATCCCTTGCCTAACTCTCAGGGTTACAACAGAACGCCCTATCACGATTCAAGAGGGCACAAATGTTCTGGTCTGGAATGACACGCAGAAGATCGTAGAGGAAGCCTTCAGAATATTGGACGGCCAGGGGAGGAAGGCAAAAATTCCCGAATACTGGGATGGGAAAACGGCGGAGAGGATAATCAAAATTTTAGCTGAGGATTCTCTTAGGGTCAAAATAACGGGAAGTTAAGGGTGAGAAGTAGCCGAAATGGAATTTATCTCATCCTTGAAAGATTAAAGACGGTTTGAGGGAGTGCCATGGGAATAGAGGTCGGTGAGGGTTCGGTGGTTCATGATTCCGTAATAAGCTATGGAAGAAATATTATTGGGAAAAATTGTATCGTTCTTGAGAAAGTCATTTTAGGTTATCCAACGACGGAAATACTCATTCAAATGAGGGAGAAAATGAAGCCCGCTGAAGTGTTTGACTATTTTGGCTCTCGGCTTGGAGATAATGTCATCGTCAGATCTGAAGCGGTTATCTATAGTAATGTAACGATTGGGAATTATGTGCGAACCGGACATAAGGTCCTCATAAGGGAGAATTCAACGATTGGAAATGATGTGCTTGTAGGAACAAATGTGGTTATCGACAGAAATGTAGCCATTGGCAATTACGTAAGCATTCAATCGACCGTTTATATTCCCACGAATACAATCATTGAAGATTATGTATTCTTAGGGCCTAATTGCGTATTCCTCAACGATAGATTTCCGATTAGAATAGAAAATGAGTTAAAGGGACCAAGAATTTGTAAAGGGGTTACCGTTGGAGGCAATGCGACAATTTTTCCTGGTGTCACTGTTGGTGAGGGGGCTTTCGTCTCAGCAGGAGCAGTTGTCTTAGAAGACGTTCCGCCCTGGCATTTGGCCAAGGGAGTGCCTGCAAAGTTCGAAGAACTTCCAGAAAAATTGAGAATTTTAAATAAGATTATATAGAAGGGTGGCTGCAGGATGATAACTGGAAAGAATATTTTGGTGACAGGAGGAGCAGGGTTCATAGGGAGCCACCTGGTAGATGCGTTGGTATCAGAAGGACCCAAGAACTTGGTCGTTATAGATAATCTCTTCCTGGGGAAAAAAGAAAATTTATCAGATGCCCAAAGAAGTTTTGGCAACTTACATTTCATTATAGAAGATGCTGGAAATTTAGGCGGAATGAAGTCTATCTTGGAGAAATACAAGGTGGACATTGTCTTCAATTTAGCCGTGATCCCTCTTCCGAAGTCTCTTGAGGAGCCAGCCTGGACAATTTCCGAAAATATTAGCATTACTACGAGCCTATGCGAACTGGGCAGGCAGGGGTTTTACAAGAAACTCATCCACTTTTCATCCTCTGAAGCCTATGGGACGGCATTAAATGTCCCCATGAACGAAGATCATCCGCTCATTCCTTCGACCCCCTATGCTGCGAGCAAAGTTGCCTCGGATTACATCGCATTATCTTATTTTAAGACATTTGGATTGGAGACAGTTATCGTTAGGCCCTTCAATAACTACGGTCCTCGCCAAAATGAAGGCAGCTACGCGGGTGTCATACCCATTGTGATTAGAAAAATTAAACAGGGGGAGCCTGTTGAGATTTTTGGAGATGGAGAGCAGACAAGGGATTTTCTATATGTCAAGGAGACGGCGTTGGCGACATTGAAGCTGTGTCAAGCAGAAGGTGCCATTGGGAGAATCATCAATTTGGCATCAGGGAAGGAAACGTCCATCAATCATTTAGTCAAAAAGATGATCCAAATAATGGATGTCAAAGACCACCCCATCCATCATGCTGAACCCAGACCAGGAGATGTAAGACGCCATTGCGGAGGGATTAGATTGGCGAATCAGTTAATAGGTTTCAAGCCTGAAGTCCAATTGGAAGAGGGGCTAAAAGAGACGATTCACTGGTATTTAGGCAAAGAACAGTGAATGGTGATTCCAAATGATGAACAAAAAGACTATTCCTATTGCAAGACCTTACTTTGGTGAAGAAGAGATCAAGGCTACGGCAGAGGTCCTTTCAAGTGGGTGGATCGTCCAGGGGCCTAAGGTCATGGAATTTGAAAGGTTAATCAAGGGTTTTCAAGGATGTAAACATGCGATAGCTACGACTTCTGCAACGGCGTCCCTGCATCTCGCTCTGATTGCTTTAAAGATCAGCCAGGGTGATGAGGTGATCGTCCCTGCCTTTACCCATCCATCCACGGCTAACGTGGTCAGGCATGTGGGAGCTGTCCCTGTTTTTGTGGATATTAAGTTACCTGATTTCAATATCGATGCTTCAAAGATCGAGAAGAAAATAACTAAGAATACGAAAGCTATAATCCCGGTTCACCTCTTTGGCTTCCCTGCCGATATGGATCCTATCATGGAAGTGGCAAAACAATTCAAACTGAAAGTGGTGGAGGATGCTGCCTGTGCCTTGGGAACGGTATATAAGGGAAGAAAGGTGGGCGTAACTGGCAACTGTGGTGCTTTTAGTTTTCATCCAAGAAAATCGATCACCACGGGGGAAGGGGGGATGGTAACGACGAACGATAGGGAAACAGCCGATCGAGTGAGAATGTTGCGATCTCATGGAGAGAGCCTATCGGACGAGTCCAGACACAAGTCGGACGAAGTCGTCTATCCCGACTTCGAGTTGTTGGGGTTCAATTACCGGATGACCGATGTTCAGGCTGCCATCGGAGTGGAACAGATGAAGAAACTTCCCTACATGCTTGAGGAGAGAAGAAGGATTGCTCATAGATATAATGATCTTCTTTCCGATTTGGAAAAAGAAGAATATTTACTTCTTCCTCCCCAAAGAGAGGGATTTATTCACTCTTATCAATCTTACGTTATTTTATTGAGGGACAAGGTAAAAATTGAAAGAGATAAATTATCCAATGAACTTCAAAAAAGGGGGATAGCCACTCGAAAAGGAACCTATCATGTCCCTGGGATAAAATGCTACAGAGAAAGTGTTAGCCTTAAGAAAGGAAACCTTAGCAATTCAAAGAAAGCCGATGAAAGGAGCCTTGCCATACCATTATACGTAGGCATGGAAGAGGCGGACGTAGACTATGTAATAGAAAATCTGCGACATATGATTAGAAAAGGATGATTGAGAATTGTGATTTAAGATAGCACTTAAGGAAAATACAGTAAGGAGACCGATCGTGAAATCCAAAGAAGAAATGTTAAGAAAAATACTTGAATTGTATGATCAAAGAGCTGATTTCTTCTTGGAGAAATGGCAGAGGCTATTGCCTTTAAATGAGATGATCATCGATAGATGGGTTAAAGCTAAAAGATTGGGATTTGGAGATGGGACCAATATTTATGACAATGCTTTGGTTTTGGGGGATGTGAAAGTGGGTAAGAATACATGGATAGGGCCTTTTACAGTTCTCGATGGAAGCGGAGGAGGACTTACGATAGGCGACTATTGTTGTGTCTCCATAGGCGTCCAAATTTATACCCACGATACCGTGAGATGGGCCGTTTCCGGGGGAAAAGTCAATTACGAAAAATCGCCTACACGGATAGGTAATTGTGTTTATGTGGGCCCACTTTCGGTCATTACGAGGGGCATTGAAATAGGTAATCATTGCATCATCGGTGCTTTTAGTTATATTGACAAAGAAATACCAGATTTCTCAATTGTTAGGGGTCAGCCTGGGAAAATTGTGGGGAGGGTGGAATTGAGAGAAGATGGGGGGGTGTCTTATAATTATTTTGGATCCGAATCTACGGATGGATAATTAAATGGAAGAAAAAGCTCGTTCGAAACGTTGAGGATTTGGACAGGCAGGATGATTAGGAAAAGAGACTTTTGGAAAGGGCATAACGTGTTATGAGCCAAATTCTTAAATATATCTATAAAGGTATTAATTATTTCGTTTTACATCCTAAAAGTTGGTGGCGGGTAATATTGAATGAAATCTCAGCGGTCGTCAGGTCCGCCTGGGTACCTTGTTTGCCTACCTTTGTATCGATTGAGCCCACGAATATTTGTGATATGCATTGTCGTATATGCGAAACGGGTCTGGGAATTCTAGGCAGGGATAAGGGTTCGATGCCTTTGGATAACTTTAAAGCGATTATGGACAAAATACACCCGCATACGAACTATCTTATATTTTATTTTATGGGAGAACCTTTCTTGAATAGAGAAGCCTGTCAGATGCTCTCTTATGCAAAGGAAAAGAATATATTTGTGAGTACATGTACGAACGGCCACTTCATCGATGCAGGGGCACTATTAAAATCTGAGATCGATGAAATTAACTTTCAGATTGGTGGAGTTAGACAAGAAACTCATGAAGTCTATAGGGTGGGAGGAAATTTAGATAAGACTTTTGACAATTTGAGAGAAATTGTGAGAAGGAAGAAAGAAAGCAATGGCAAATTCAAAACCCGTATTATCTTGGGTTTTATCGTTATGAAACATAATGAGAAAGAGATCGATGAGATTCAGAAAATAGGCCGGGAAATAGGTGTGGATGAAGTTCAAATCATTAACCCTTGTGTGAGAACAATAGAACAGGCCTACGAGATGTTGCCGGTAAATAGGAAATATTGGGTCTATGACGAACCGACCTTGAAACAGGGGAGGCTTATCCATAAGAATCGACCTCGAAACAAATGCTGGTGGTTATGGCATTCCACAGTGATCACCTGGGATGGAGATGTTTTGCCCTGTTGTAGAGATCCCCAGGGTGAATTTGTAATGGGAAATATCTTTGAAGCAGATTTAAGAGAGATTTGGAATAACTCTAAATATTTGGCATTTAGAAAGAGGATTTTAAAGCAACAGGCTTCCGTGCCCATGTGTCAATTATGCTCGGGATTTGGAATTTAACCCATGAGGGAGAGAGAAGATTTAAATGAATATAAAGCCTTAAACCTTGTGGATAGTTCTCTCAGCGGTTTAAAGAAGAAAGGGAATTTCGAATACGCTGAAGAATTATACAACCCTTCAAATGTTTTCTCTGAAGTTCATCATATTTCACTTTTTCCAGAGGACAGAGGTATAAAGTTCAAGAATGAGAGTATTAAGCTTCATGTTCTCAGAAGTATTTTTTGGAAAGTACCCCTTCTAAATTACATTATAAATGCCCCCCTTTTTTTATATCAGATTCTAAAGATTTGTAAAAAACACAAAATAAACATTATTCGCGGAAGGGGGCCTCATCGGGGAAGCTTTTTAGGTTTAATCGTAAGCCGATTGTTACATATTCCTTTTATCGTATCTTTAGGAGGTGATTATCGATTAGCCCAGGAATTGGAAAAAAGGTACTATGTATTAAATAACAGATTACTTAGTTTCAAAATTGAAGAATTTGTATTACGAGGAGCAGACCTGGTTTTTTGTCCCAATCAATTCACCCGCCATTATGTCATCCGGCTTGGTGTAGATCCCTCAAAAATAAAGATCATCCCAATTCGCTTAAGCCGTAATATCTTCGATTTTTCAGTCCCGAGTCAAAATATTTTAGAAGAAGCAGGCGTGGATAAAAAAAAACCGGTCGTTTTATTTGTGGGGCGATTTGAAAAGGACAAACAGGTAGATGTGCTGATTGAGACCATACCCTTAATTCTTAAAGAAAAGGATAATGTCCAGTTCGTTTTTATTGGAAATGGTTCCCTTATGGCGCCTTTAAAAAAGAGGACTATGGAACTCCAAATCAATAGCTCGGTGTGGTTTTTGGGATATCAGGATACAGATGTGATCAAATACTGTCTAAAGATATCAAGCGTGGTTTGGATCCCTATGTCCGGTTTTGTGGTTTTTGAAGCAGCGGCTGCTGCAAAACCCATTGTCTCCTTTAATGTGGAATGGCACTCTGAATTTATAAGGAATGAAGAAACCGGCCTTTTGATTGAAAATAGAAATATTAAGGAGTGTGCGAAGGCGGTTCTAAAGGTTTTAAATGATAAGAAGCTTGCTCAAACATTGGGAGAAAATGCGAAAGCAGAGTTGCATCGGAATTATAATCCCTACGACATTGCTAAGAAAGAGATAGAAGTATATAAGATATTTGTTGAGAAGATACCGAAATGATTGAAAATCTTGTTTGTACGAATTGTAAGGGTAACTTGTTCTACGCAGAGAGAGAAATCATCTGCAACCATTGCGGTAAGAGATTTGATCTTATCGACGGATTTCCTATTATGTTTGGCGAAAAATTCGATGATGATATTAAAGACTTAAGAAACCTTTATGATACACAAGGATTTAAAGAAGATGACCGCCAAAATCTTCGTGGCTTAAAGAGAATAATGGCCGAGCATAGCATCAATAAGATTCTTGATATCAATTTTAATCTCATCAAGCCTTTTTTGAAAAATGCGAGGGTGCTTGAAGTGGGATGCGGGATGGGTCAACTGACAGAAAAGCTTTCGTCTGAGGCTAATGAAGTATATGCATTTGATCTATCTCTGAATAATCTGGCTTATACCAGGGATAATCGGGCAGCGGAGAATGTTTTTCTTTTTTTAGGGAACGCTCTGGAAATTCCCTTTCGGGATAATTTTTTCGATATAGTGGTTGCCTCAGAGGTAATCGAACATGTCCCAGATCCGAGAAGAATGACCGATGAAATAAATAGGGTGTGTAGAAAGGGAGGGAGAATTTGTATTTCAACGCCGAATGCCAATATTATCTTCTACCCCAGATTTTTCTTCTTTATGCTTTTAAGCCCACTCAATTGGATTCATAGACTAAAAAGGGAAGAGAATTGGAACAATCGTGGAATTTACGACAGGTGGTTTTTCCCCGTAACGTTAAAGAAGTTGTTTCAACAAAAACGTCTTGACATTTTAAAGTACGAAACGGCGATTTATTTTTATTGGCGGGGGTTTTTCTATTATTTTTGTTTTTTCTTAGAAAACATCGACTTCGATCCAGTACATATATTCCAGATCTATTTAAGAATAACAGATTATCTGATCGAGAATGAAATTCTCTTCTTTAACAAATTAGGAACGAGACAATTCTTCTTATTAGAAACATTCCATGGATGAAAATCAGTTTAAAACGTTTTTAAGAAAGATTCGAAATCGAAAGGTGGAGAGGATGTATGAGAATTATCTCAATAACCCATCCTGGGCGAGACAATTCAAGAGAGAATATTTCCCTCCTGACAGCCTTATTGAAAATAAGCAGATTCTGGATTTTGGTTGTGGTCGTGGTCGTTATGCTGCATTACTTTCACAATTGAAGGGTAAGGTTGTAGGGATGGACGTTAAACCCGATGAATTTTGGCGAAAGATCCAAAAGGCTAATTTTATATTGGGGAGTGATCGAGAACTCTCTTGTATTAAGGATGGAACCTTCGATATCTTTCTTGCCATGCAAGTGCTTATGTACATTGAAGATGATAAGCGGATACTGTGTGAGATGTTTAGAATTTTAAAAGATAATGGGTGCTTACTGATGCAAGTTACTAATAAGAAAAATCTCTACACTCTTCTATGGGGAAAAAGCATCCTGCCGGAGAGAGAGATTAGGCGATATTATAACGTGGACGACATAATAGATTTAACGAAGGATTGTGGCTTTGTCATCGAGAGGGTGTGGATAGAGAAATTTTACGCTCCCTTTTTCCCAATTGCTGTTAATTATGTTCTGGAAATACTCTTGCCCTCTTGGACTGAAAAGATGGCGTCCCGAGTTACCCCATCTCGATATAGAGGAATGATCAATATTATTGCGCGGAAGAGAGAGGTCAGCTGAGATGGAGGTTCTTCAAAATGTTGGAATCTTATACAGTGCGAGGAGTCGGCGATTTTACATTGATGAAGCGAAAAAGACCGGGCAGGTCTATCCATTTTTAGGTCCGGAAGGTCAATTAACCTGGTTAGTAGGCCAGAATGCCTATCTGGCGGTCAATGGTTTGAGCAATATGCTAAGGCGATGGGGAATAAAATTTGATGTCCTGGGAGAGGGCTCACTAAATGAATCTGTCTTGAGATATTATAATTTTATATTTATCCCTAATGCAGCCCAGTTAGAAGAAAAAACGATCTATCAACTTAGAGGCTGGGCTAGCGGAGGAAAGAAACTGATCATCTCCGGCCATTCCAACCTTCCAGACGCTCTTCTGGGGATTGAATTCAAGATGACCTATCTCCCTTCAAAACCTGTTTGGATTCACTGGGCAGATAGTCTTTCCTTCGAACCCGGTTCTCGAACCCATCTGGTCCATCCTCCTCAATATTCGATCCCCAAGGTTAGAAAAAATAGGTTTTCGGTTAGCTTAGGGAATCTTGTGGAATTCCAGAAGAATGAAGTTCCAGCAGAAGGGGGAGAGATCGTTGGAGATGGAGCGATCGTATCGGAACCCTCCATTTACTTCGTTCCGCCCATATTCGAATTCATCGGTGGATTGCTTCAAGGGCATATCGACATCGAAGAAATGAGGCCCTACTTGAAACAGAAAGCCGATTTCTTCATTGAGGAACTGATTCTTTATATTGAGAAGATATTGAAAAGCTACGGATGTAAATCCATGTGGGATACACGATTAAGAATCTGGGGAGGATATGATCACGTCTTTGTTTTGAGACATGATGTTGACCATTCAAGAGATCTTTCTTATCTTGAGTACGAGAAAAAACATGCTATCCCTGCCACCTACTCCATCCTTAAAGATAAGAACTGGAAGTTCTGGTTGGCGAAGACACAGGGAATTCCTTGCTTTGAGAGGGCCTATCATTTTTCAACGAACAAAGAAGGTGTAATTAAAAAATGTCTCCATCCCCACGAATTCATTGAGGATCCAAAAGCCGTATTGGGGAAGGGGCTTGCACTTCAAATCGAGAATACCCAGAAGAAATTTAGGATACCATTCAAAACCCTTCAAAGGCACGGTCCCTTTTTCTATTATCCTGAATTCATCGCTTCGTTAGATCATGTGTTTGAGAAGTTTCCTCATCTTCTTGGCTCAGGGACCCTATTCCGTTATACCTGTTTCCGCTATCATTCATCAGAAACCCTTTTTAAGAAGTATGTGGTCCCAGAACCCCATGTGAGTGTTTCTTTTTGGTTTCCATTTAAGATGACCATCTCAACAGTTGATGGCCAGCGTTTGTTAAGAGGATGGGAATCGCCTCATTTTGTTGAGCCCGACGATGTGATGATTGAACATGTCTTCGAAAATTCAACAAGGGTGGAAAACGGCGTTTATACCTTTGGATTCCATCCTGCCCATGCACAACGAGCCACCTTTCGGGAGGAAGGAAACTTCCCCCTCTATCTTCGCTCTATCAAAAAGGCAAGGGAGAGAGGATGGTGGTTCGCTAACTTAGAGATGGTGTATCATCGGCTGAACCAATGGGAAACCTTAAAATTTCGTTACGAAGAGGAGAAAATGATGATTCTCAATCCATCGGACGAAGTGTTCTATGACCTATTTATCCAAGATGGTTCAAAACGAGTTCACGTTAAAGAAGTTCCTCCGAATAAATGGCTCCTTTTAGAGAGAAAAGGTTAGATGGAAGAAATTCGAAACATCTGGCGAGACTATCTTTCCCTTTCCGTTTCACGTTTCATTTTAATTCCTTTGGAGTTCTTCTCTGTCATTCTCACAACCCGAATCCTTGGAGCGGAAAAGTACGGGGCAGTGGCCCTTTTTCTTAGCCTCGTTCAACTTATCTTCACCTGGGGGATTAATTGGACATCCTCCTCTTTAGTCCGTTTTGGGAAGGAGGAATTCATCAGAACGGGATCCATGAGGAAGGTCTTTGGCACAAGGAGCACCCTCTTGATTTTTTGTATCATCCTTTCTCTCTTTCTCTTCTTCATTTTTCGCCACCCGATTTTAGCTTTTATTGGATGGAGAGAGGAGAAAGTTTGGTTGATTGCATTAATGCTCATAGTGTTCTCTATTAATAATCACCTCAATTACGTCCTGCAGGCGTTTGGCTTGTTCAGACCATATTCGCTCATTCCGATCATTGAAAAACTTTCCTATATTTTCCTTTTGGGAATCGTATTTTTTGGTCTTGAGAAGGTAGGAATCTCACACATCATAGGCCTCATGATCATCGCCAAAGTTATCGCCCTCCTTTTCGGAAGTTTCTTTTTGAGGAAGAAGCCTTTGATGCCTTTCACAATCGATCAGAAAACGCTTAAGGATATGTTGCTCTATTCCTGGCCTTTCTTTTTCGCCTTTTCCAGTGGCTATATCTCCGATTGGTTCGACCTCTTTGTGATCAGATATTTCCTTGCTTTAAAGGATGTGGGTATCTATCAGGCAGCCTATCAGGGGATGAGTTCAATTGGATTGTTGTTGATGGCCATCACGACAGTAACTTTTCCGATCGTCACGGCCTTGAAGATTTCTGAAAGAGAGGGAGATATCAGGAGGTACCTCAATCGCGTCACCCCTCAAATGGTGTTGATCATCAGCCTTATCCTAACACTCCTTATGCTTGTCGCCACTCCCCAGATCATCGGGTTCATCTTCGGTGGAGATTTTACAAAGAGCACCTTGCCCCTGCTGACTCTGATGCTGTGCAATTCCTTGATGGGAATTTCAGTTATTTATTCTTCTGTCTTGGCAAGCTACGATCTAACAAAAGAGATTACCCTTATTAGCATCCTCATGGCTGTGATCAATGTAGGCCTGGACATCCTCTTTGTGCCAAGGTTAGGGCTCATGGGAGCAGCGATTGCTACCGTCGTCTCTTATGGATTTTCATCGGCGGCCTACCTCTTATTAGGAAATCGGAAGTTGGAGATCACCCAATACCAAACTCTTTTTTGCTTACTGCCCGCCTTTATCGGGTTTGCGGTGTGCATAACCACACCTTCCTTTTGGATACGGTTCCTCCTCATTGCGTTGATCTGGATGACGAGTTTTATCATTGCCTCGTGGAAAAATATTTTTCTCATGGAGGATCTGACTCTATTAGATAAGATCAACCTTCCGCGTTTTGCAAAAAGGATAGTTTGGTCCATCTTCCGGCTATCGTTCCAAATCAAAAAATATCTTTTCCATAAGAGTGAGGGTGTAAAGGAGTCACTGGATGGGATGGACTGAGATAGGATTAGTGTTAATCCTGTTCCTAAGCGCTTTTCTCCTTAGAGTTCTTCCTCATCTCAGGTTTCGTGCAGGGGGGGCGGATGTCTGGTATTACTTTCTCTATATTGAGAAGTTAAAAAGAGGAAGAAAATTTCCAATCTCAATGGATTCCTTCCTCTTAGATGAGAAAGAGCAATGGTATCCTCCGGGGTTTCCATTCTTCCTATCTCTGTTTCCTCAAAAAACCTTAATCCAATATCACTGGGTTATCTCCCCCTCGATCGATCTTATCAATCTCCTCATTCTATATAGTCTTGTACGAACCACGACGGGGTCATTTATCGTCGCCCTAAGCGCGGGGCTGATTTATTCGGTGACACCGACTCTCTACACGGAGAATCGCAACTTGAACAGCCGCTCTTTCGGAGCTCTCCTGGGAAACCTCACTATTCTTTTGGCAATTCATTTCACAGAAACCTATTCTTGGGAAAGCTTTGTCGGGACCATGGTTTTTGGTTTCCTAACATTAATGTCTCATAAGCTGACTACGCAGGCTTTGATTTTTTTCTTTCTATTCTTTGCATTATTAAAAGGGGAATGGATTTACCTGGGGCTCATTGTTGCTATCTTTTTAGTTACGTTTCTCTTCTCTTTGGGCTTTTATTATAAGGTCCTATTAGCTCATACCGATATCTTGAGGTTTTGGAGGAAGAATTTAGTTAATCTGAGAGCTCACCAAGTCTTTGATTCTCCTCTATACTCGAATTCAAATTACCAATCGCAGAAGTTTTATCGAAGTGGGTTAAAAGGAGTAGGATTACACCTAGCTCGTCTTTTCGCTCACAATCCTTTTACCTTTTTGATCATCCTACCTCCCCTTTTCGGTTTCCCTTTGGATAATTACTATTGGTGGGGGTTTGCAATGTTGATATTGACCTTTTTAACCACTTTCTTTAACCCCTTACTTTTTTTCGGGGAAGGGTTCAAATATCTGAAGCTTGCAGCGTTTCCACTTTCGTTGTGTTTTGCCTCCTATTTTTTTGGTCAGGATAACATTTTGTTCAATGGTGCCTTGACCGGAACAATCCTTTTATGCACAGGATTGATGTTTTATCTGCACTACTATACAACAGTTGGGAGCAAAGAAGATGTAACCACCACCCCGCCCGACTTAATGGAAATAATGGCATTATTGGTTGCCCTTCCAGGGGAAAGAGTGCTTTGCTTTCCTTCAACGATCTCAGATACGGTGGCCTATCATACGAGGAAAAAGACTTTGTGGGGAGGACATGGCTATGGCTTTAAGAACCTCGAACCCTTTTTCCCCATATTGGAAAAGCCGGTTGAGCATTTTTTGGGAAAATATGATATTTCTTATCTTCTTCTTGATAAACATTATGTTGAATTTCGTGACTTTCGATTTAAAGAAAAGGCTGTGGAGCTTCTGAAGGAAAATGGGCGTTTTTCTCTTTACCAGGTCCATCTTTAGTTAAGAGTCCACAAAAATAGAAAAAATTATGTGCGGTATTTGTGGAAGATTGAATTTTGATGGGAGGCCTATTGAAGCCACTGTTATTCAAAAGATGTGCGGGGTGCTGGCTCATCGAGGCCCTGACGATGAAGGAATCTATCTTAACGGATCTGTCGGTTTGGGACACCGTCGTCTCTCCATTATCGATCTACAGATGGGTCATCAACCCATGAGTAATGAGAAGGGAGACCTTTGGATCAGCTTTAATGGGGAGATCTATAATTTCTTAGAGGTCAAAAAAGAGTTGGAGTCGAAGGGATATCGTTTCAGAACGAAGAGCGACACGGAGGTGGTTCTCCATGCCTATAAGGAATTTGGGGTGGAGGCATTAAGCCGATTAAGAGGGATGTTCGCGCTCGCCATCTGGGATGAAAAAGAGAGGAGCCTCTTTTTGGCCCGTGATCGCCTGGGGATCAAACCTCTCTATTTTTTTGTTGACCGTAGAAAGCTGGTTTTTGCCTCCGAGATCAAAGGCATTCTAGCCGACCGCGACATCCTGCGAGAGATCGACGCCAAAGGACTTAATCATTTCTTCTCCTATGGCCATTCCGTAGCCCCGCATACCATCTATCGGAACATCCAGAAAGTCCTCCCGGGACATTACTTACTGTGTCGGGAGGGACAAGTGGAGTTGAAACAATATTGGGATTGCAGAGCCCTTCCAAATGCGTCTCAAGACAAAGGAGAGGCTTTTTTCCGAGAAGAAGGGTTTCAATTACTAAATCATTCTGTTCAGGAACATCTCGTGAGCGATGTCCCTCTGGGCGCCTTCCTCAGTGGCGGAATAGACTCCAGCCTTGTCGTCGGATTGATGACCCGGAAAATGGACCAACCCGTCAAGACGTTTTCAGTTGGATTTGAATCAAAAGGCCCTTATAACGAGCTCGATGACGCTCGGACCGTAGCTGAATATTTTGGGACGGACCATCACGAATTGGTAGTGGCTTCAGACGATCTTCTTAAAACCTTGGACAGGCTGATCTTCCACTACGATGAACCCTTTGGAGACGCTGCCAGCATACCGGTTTGTATCCTCTCAGAATTCGCTCGTAGCGAAGTTAAGGTTGTCTTGACAGGGGAGGGTGGGGATGAGGTTTTCGGAGGCTACCGACGGTACTGGGCCGAAGCGTTTTCAAGGTATTATCGGTTCCTCCCTGGACCTTTAAGAAAAGGAATCAACCAAGGAGTGGACCTCCTCCCACGATTTCGGCGGTTGAAAAAGGCTTCGAACACCATGGATATCCTATCGGGGGCTGAGCGGTATGGCCATTGGCTCATCGTTTTTGATCGAGAAATGAGGAAGAAATTATTCTCACCTGAAACCTGGGAAAGGATTAGTCAATTTGATGAATTTGAGGCATATAGAAAATACTATGCTGAGGAGAATCCCGATTTAATCAATCGGATCATGTACATTGATCAGAAGACATGGTTACCCGATGATTATCTAGAGAAGATGGACAAAGCGACGATGGCCGTGGGTTTGGAGGCAAGGGTTCCGTTTCTCGACCACCGGTTGATCGAATTCTCCTCCCGAATGCCTTCTCGTTATAAAGTGAGAGGGACCCAAACCAAATATCTTCTTAAGAGAATGGCCGAGGGGTTTCTTCCTGAGAAAATTTTAAAGAAACCCAAACACGGTTTTGCTGTGCCCACAGATCCGTGGTTCCGAGGAGAACTGAAAGATTTTGTCTATGAAGTTCTCTTCGATCCCAGAACGAAAAAGAGGGATTATTTCAACCCGAAAACCATTGAGAAAATCTATACGGCTCATCTCGACGGTAGAGAAGTCCACGATTCCCATCTCTGGTTATTATTGAACTTCGAATTGTGGCATCGCCGGTTTATGGATTAGGAGTATGGTCAACGTTGTTCATATTACCACCATTGATCTTTCCGTCCGATTCCTTCTTTGGAACCAGCTAAAATTCTTGAGAGAGGCTGGCTTCAATGTCTCGACCATCTGCTCAAATGGCCGTTGGGTGGAAGAAATTCGACAAAATGGATTTAATGTCGAGACGATTGAGATGAAACGCGGGATCAGTCCAGGTTTCGACCTTATCACCTTGTGGAAACTGGTCAAGTGTTTTAGGAAGAAAAAATTTGATATTGTGCATACCCATACCCCAAAAGCTGGGCTGTTAGGCCAGTTGGCAGCCAGAATGGCCGGTGTCCCGATCATCGTCAACACCCTCCACGGTTTCTACTTTCATGATCGTATGGCTCCGGTCTTGCGGCGCTTCTACATCACCCTGGAGAAAATTGCAGCCAGATGCTCCGATGTGATACTCTCTCAGAGCCAGGAGGATATTCAGACAGCTTTGAAAGAAAGGATTTGCCGGTCGGGGAAAATAAAACACTTAGGAAATGGCATTGACCTGCAGCGGTTCAATCGTGCTAATATAGACGCTCAGTTAATCAATCAAAAACGCCGTGAGCTTGGTCTACCGTCTGATGCGAGAGTGGTAGGGTTTGTTGGACGCCTCGTTGCTGAAAAAGGCATCCTGGAGCTTCTGCAGGCTACTCGTATTGTCGCGCAATATATTCCGGCAGTTCGTTTACTGATCGTTGGTCCGATTGATGAAGGCAAAAGTGACGCATTGAGACCAGTGATTACACGTGACTACGATGTCTCTGATCTTTGCGTGTTTACTGGGTTGCGCCAAGATATGCCAGAACTGTATGCTTTGATGGATGTCTTTGTGTTACCCTCGCACCGGGAAGGCTTCCCCCGTTCTCCGATGGAAGCTTCGGCCATGGGCATCCCGTGTGTGGTGACAAATATCAGGGGATGCCGGGAGAGCGTAGAACAAGGCTGTAACGGAATTTTGGTGCCTCTGGGCAATGTTCGGAGTTTGGCTGATGCTATCATCGAACTTCTTACGGATCATGGCAAGGCCCGGAAAATGGGAGAAGAAGGCCGCCGGATATCTCAGGAGCGATTCGATGAGCAAATCGTATTTGAAAAAGTGAAAACAGAATATAAGAGGCTGCTTTATGAGAAAGGGATATTTTTTCAGTAATCGTTACTCGGAATGGACAGCCTGCCCGTTTTTTGCTATTTAAAGTAAAGCTCTCCGCCCCAAGCTATCCTGCCATAGGCAGGACGGGGTAAATTCCGGTCCAAAAAAAGGCAAGGGGAGAATGACTAAGGATAAGAAACTTATAGATATGGCAAATATGAGGGAGGCGTGGGTCTTGCCGATCCTTTTCAGTCTGGCCCTTGCGGTTCGATTATACTTGGCGTTCCATACTCACGTCATCGCGAATGATGGTGTTCTGTATGTTAAACTCGCGCAGCTCATTTCACAAGGTAGCATGGAGGAGGTGTTCAGTCTTCATCTTCCAAGCCTATTTCCCATCATGATTGCATCGTTTCAGAAAGTTTTTCTGGATTGGGAATTTTCCGGCCAGATGGTATCCGTCTTATTTGGTTCTCTGACAATCATTCCCTTCTATTTTCTGACCAGAGACTTATTCAGTAAGGAGGTCGCCTTATTTTCATCAGTCCTCTTCGTCTTCCATCCGTATCTGGCCAGGTTTTCTGCCGAAGTGATTAAGGATCCGACCTTTTGGTTCTTCTCTTTGACCGCCATTTGGTTTGGCTGGAATGCTATCACCCGGAAAAAAGTCTGGTTATTTGTTCTAACAAGCCTTTTGGGAATGGCATCCTTTGTTCTGAGGACCGAAGGAATATTCTTTTTGCCGATCGTTATCGCCTGGATATTCTTGAAGGACATTAAATCATTGAAATCGAATTATAGACAAAGAATTCTTCTTGCCATTATCTTATGCCTTGCATTTGTTGTCATTCTTTCTCCTGTAATGCTCTACATCAAGATAAAAACCGGTAGCTGGAACCTAGCAAGATCTGAGTTAGTCTCAGAAATGGCTCGTGCTGATGTGATGATGGACGAAATCAAGAAAAATCTCGGTAAAGTAGAATTCGAGTCAGGAGGTAGGGACCGACGGCAAGCTGACTTTGAGGAAATTCGCTTAAGGGGGTTCCTCTCCCTGGCCAAAGACCACAGGATCGCTATTATCTGGTTTGAAGCAATTAGCAAGTTTCTTAAGGTGATTCATCCTGTCCTGGTCATCCCCCTCTTTTTTGGAATTGTGAGGAGGAAGAACATTGAATATCGAAAGGAGGAGGAATTGTTCTTATTTTCCATTTTGGCTATTTTCTTTCTCATTCTGATCCGATACGGTACGATCCGGGCTTATATCGGGACAAGGCACATGATCATTCCTGCTCTTGCATGTCTTCCGTGGATCGGGGCCGGGGCTTTGGAACTGGCGGATCGGGCCAAAAAGGTTTCTCCTTTCAGGAAACTGAATGACAAAGGGAATATGTTCCTAAGGAATATGGGATGGTTCTTGATGGTCTTGATCATTCTTATTTTTCTTCCCAAAACCCTTACTCCGCAGAGAGTTGAAAAGATCCCCCTGAAAGAAACAGGGATTTGGATTAGAGAACATGGACCTAAGGATCCGGTGATCATGGCCCCTGATGGTCTGAGACGCATCGCCTTCTATGCGAATGGTGTTTTTCTTGGAATTCCGAGAAACCAGGATCTGGCTAAATATGTGCAAGAGAAGCAGGTCGATTTCCTAGCAGTCAATATTAAAGATATTGGCCAGTATTATCCTGGGCTGCTGGCGTCTGCAGACTCTGAGTATTTTAGGGAGGAAGTGGTTTTTGGGAATCCGACCGGGCCTTATGAAATCAAAGTCTATTCAGTAAAGAAGTTTTGAGCTCGTAGCCATGCCCGATGAGAGAAGAACGAACAGGGTAAATTGTTTGATATTTGGGAGGGTGGAATAAGGTTGGGAAAGCGTCTATTGGATTTATTTTTGTCGCTATTTGCGCTGGCCTTATGTTCCCCATTACTTGCGGCGATCGCCCTGCTCGTGCGTCTCAAGTTGGGATCTCCCGTCCTTTACCGTCAGAAAAGGCCAGGGTTTCATGGTCGCCCTTTTGTTCTCCTAAAGTTTCGTACCATGGTTGACAGGTATAATCTGGAAGGGAATCTGTTCCCCGACGAGAAGCGTTTGACCGAGTTTGGAAGATGGCTAAGAAGCACGAGCCTCGATGAGATGCCAGAATTTTTCAATGTGCTAAAGGGTGACATGAGTTTGGTGGGACCTCGACCCTTATTGATGCAATATTTAACGCGCTACAACTCAGAACAAGCAAGAAGGCATGAGGTCAAACCTGGCATCACGGGATGGGCTCAGGTCAACGGAAGAAATGCCTTGACGTGGGAGCAGAAATTTGAGCATGATGTCTGGTACGTGGACCATCAGTCCTTCTCTCTGGATCTGAAAATCCTGGCCCTCACCCTGTGGAAAATCGTCAAAAGGGAAGGGATTAGTCAGCCTGGACAGGCTACGGCTGAAGAATTCTTGGGGACAATGGATCAACCATGAAAATGAAGGGGCGCTTTAAGGATTGGAAATATCCAAGAATTGAGGAAGGGAAACTGACGAAATATTATTGGATCGTTCAGCACAAGAAGAAGCTCAAATTAGGTTACCAAACGGATATCGGAGCTTTCACCTACATTAATGCGAAGAATGGAGTGGTCATTGAAGATTTTGTTCAGATCGGCTCCCATTGTTCCATCTATTCCATTTCAACCATTGACAGTAATGAGGGCCCTGTCTCTCTGAAGAAGAACTGCAAAGTAGGAAGTCATAGTGTTGTGATGCCGGGGGTAACCGTTGGGGAGAATTCGGTCATCGGGGCTTTTAGTTTTGTCAATAGGAATATTCCCAGTAACGTTCTGGCCATGGGGGTCCCAGCCAGAATCGTTAGAAAAATCGGTAGGCGAAATGGTTGAGAATTCATCGACAAAAAGAATTTATTTGTCTCCTCCCCACATGAGTGGAGAGGAAATGCGTTTTGTTCAGGAAGCCTTCGAGACAAACTGGGTCGCCCCCTTAGGTCCCCATGTGGATGCATTTGAGCGTGAATTCTGCGAGCAAGTAGGGGCGAAGTATGCTGTTGCGGTCACTTCTGGAACAGCAGCCTTGCATTTGGCCCTGCGATTGGCAGGCGTGGGTCCTGATGATGAAGTGCTTTGTTCAGACTTCACCTTCATTGCCAGTGCCACCTCCATTCCCTACTTGGGAGGCAGACCAATTTTCGTAGATAGTAGCAGGATGAGCTGGAATATGAACCCTGATCTGCTGGGGCGTTTCCTGAAAGCCAGGTCTGCGAAAGGAAAGCTTCCTAAAGCTCTTGTCTTAGTCCATCTCTATGGACAGAGTGCGGATATCGATCCGATTTTGGAATATTGCAGACGATATGATGTCCTGTTGATCGAAGATGCGGCCGAAGCTCTGGGGGCGGATTATAAAGGCAAGTCCCCTGGGACGTTTGGCCTCTTCGGCACTTTTTCATTTAACGGAAATAAGATCATTACCACCTCTGGAGGAGGGATGCTGGTGTCCCAGGATGAGGGGTTGATCCAAAAAGCTCATTTCCTTTCCAGTCAGGCACGAGATGAGGCTCCTTACTATGAGCATTCTGTCCTGGGTTACAATTACCGATTGAGTAATATCCTCGCAGGGATTGGACGGGGACAGCTGTTGGTGCTGGAGGAACGAGTGAGAACGAGGAGGCGCATCTTTAACTTTTACAAGGAACATCTGGAAGATTTGCCGGGAATAGAATTCATGCCAGAACCTCCCTATGGCCGCTCTACCCGCTGGCTCACATGCATGACCCTTGATCCCGAAGGATTCGGAATGAATCAAGAAGAGGTGCGTCAATCTCTGGAGACTCATAACATTGAGGCCAGGTCTTTGTGGAAGCCCATGCACATGCAGCCGGTATTTCGCGGGTGTGAGTTCGTAGGGGAAGGAGTTTCCGAAGACCTCTTCAAAAAAGGTCTTTGCCTTCCCTCAGGTTCTAATATGACTCAAGAAGACCTCAACCGCGTGGTTGAAGCAGTGCGAAGTTGCTGTGCGAGCGTCGCATGAGTAGAAATCAGATGATGGCCGCTTGGCCAAATCATGTTGTTCAGAAACTTCTCAAAAAAACTGGATCCAAGAGGATCCTGTTTTTTGCAGTTTCCGATGCCATTTTATTCAGTGGTGCCTTCTATCTTTCATTTCTCCTACGGTTTGAAGGCGCAATTCCTGAAAATTATTATTGGCCATTTTACACCTACCTTCCGTTTTTCCTACTTATCAAAATCCTGATGTTCTATTTTTTTCAAATCTACCGGTTCTCATGGGCTTATGTGGGTTTCTACGAACTTCTAAAAGTATTCAAAGCTCAAACTCTCAGTTCCCTCATGATCTCGACCATTGTTTTCTTCCTGAGCTACGAAGAAGCGTTTCGCGGTTTCCCTCGTTCCATATTGTTGATCGATTATCTCCTTTCATTGATCATAGCCGGAGGTTTGAGAATTTCCAAGAGAGTCTATCTTCACTCTAAGAAACATGCTTCGGTGGAACAGAAAAGAACCTTGATCGTCGGAGCTGGGAATGCCGGGGAACAGATTGCGCGGGATATGAAGAGGGTCAAGGACTCCCCCTATCTGCCCGTTGGATTCATCGATGACGATCCCGGCAAGGAGAAGGTCTCCATCCATGGGGTTGAAGTAGTGGGGAGCCGAGTGGATATTCCGAAAATTGTGGGCGCTCTGAGTGTGGAGTTGGCGGTGATCGCCATGCCTTCTGTTGCTTCGGAAGAAATCCGGGATATCGTTTCTTATCTTCACAAAGCGGGAATCAGTGAAATCAGGATTATACCCGGCACGAAGGAAATCATGTCCCGGAATATCAGTATCCTGGATATAAAAAAGATCGATTTGAAAGATTTGTTAAGTCGAGAGCCCATTGAGATTGAATATTCCAAATTAAGAAAGAACCTTGAGAGAAAGAGAGTTCTCATCACGGGAGCCGGAGGCTCCATCGGCTCGCAGATCGGGAGGGAGATTGCCCAATTTGATCTGAATCTCCTTGTCCTTTTGGATTTTGATGAAACGGAGCTTTTTCACATTAGCCAGGAACTGAAAGAAAATCATCCTGGGCTTAAGGTCTTTCCCGTTCTTGGGAACATCTTAGATAAAGAAAAAATGGCTACCGTGTTCCATGAAATGACTCCGCAGTTGGTGTTTCATGCTGCCGCTTATAAACATGTACCGGTCATAGAAGACTTTCCGGAAGAGGCCATCCGAGTCAATATCCTGGGCACCAAGATTTTAGCAGAGCTATCTCTGCAATGCGGAGTAGAGAAGTTCATCTTCATCTCTACGGACAAGGCGGTTAATCCCACCAGTATCATGGGAGCCAGTAAGAGAGTGGCTGAGATGATGATTACGGATCTCAACCACCAAGAAAAGACTCAATTTATGGCGGTTCGGTTCGGGAATGTTTTGGGGAGCCGTGGCAGTGTCATTCCGATCTTCCAGGAACAAATAAGGAGGGGGGGACCCGTGACCGTCACGCATCCTGAAATGAGACGCTATTTCATGACCATTCCGGAAGCAGTCCTTTTGGTCTTGCAAGCGGGTTTCATGGGAAATGCGGGAGAGGTTTCTGTGCTGGATATGGGCGAACAGATAAAAATCTATGATGTGGCCTGTGAGTTGATCAGGCTGAGCGGCTTAGAACCCCACAAAGACATTCCAGTTGTCTTCACCGGAGTGCGGCCAGGGGAAAAGCTATTCGAAGAAGTTTTGACTGCGGAAGAGGGGGTTGAACCCACCATTCATCCAAAGATTTTTAAGGCAAAAATTAAGAGATCGTTGAGCGAGGAAGTTATGAACGAAAAGATTGAAAAATTGAAGAACTTTGCTCGGATGCGAAATAGGTCGGCCATGATCAGTACTCTTCAGGAGATCATCCCTACGTTTAACCCCAATTGGAATGGCTCACTTTGATAAAGAAAGATGGTTTTGTTACAAGAGATATATTGGAATAGAATAACAGAGTGATCGGAGAAGAAAATGTCAAAAGTTTTAGTCACTGGAGGGGCGGGGTTTATCGGGTCAAACCTGACGGAGGAATTGCTCAAAAGGGGTCACTTTGTTCGAGTCCTCGACGATTTTTCAACGGGCAAAAGGGAGAACCTGGTTTTTAATGAAGCTTATCCTTCTTTAGAGATTATCGAAGGAGACATTCGTGACCTCAGTACATGCCAAAAGGCGGTCCAGGGAACGGAATATGTATTTCATCAAGGAGCCCTGCCATCGGTTCAACGTTCTGTAGAGGATCCGGAAACCTCCAATGCGATCAATGCAGGAGGGACTTTGAATATTCTTCTTGCTGCCAGGGAGAAAGGGGTGAAAAGAGTCATGTATGCCTCTTCTTCTTCAGTCTACGGCGATACGCCAACTTTGCCGAAGCATGAAGAAATGCCCTGCGATCCTCTCTCACCTTATGCGTTACAAAAATATATCGGAGAACAATATTGCCGGCTTTTTTACCAACTCTATGGTCTCGAAACCATCTCCCTGAGGTATTTCAATATTTTTGGACCCAAACAGGACCCGAACTCCCTTTACTCTGCTGTCATCCCGAAGTTTATCGATGCCCTGCTTCAGGGGCGTCCCCCGATTATCTTCGGAGATGGAGAGCAATCTCGGGATTTTACCTATATTGAGAATGTGGTTCAAGCCAATCTTCTCGCCATGTCCGCAGGACACCTCCATGGAGAAGCCATGAATATTGCCTGTGGGGAAAGAACCTCGTTGAATCAATTATTGAACGTCCTGAAAAAAATTCTTGGGTCAAAGCTATCCCCTATTTATCAGGAGCCTCGGAAAGGAGATGTGAGACATTCGCTGGCCGATATCCGCAAGGGAAAAGAAATGATCAAATATGAGCCGAAGGTTGGGATCGAGATCGGATTGAAAAAAACGGTTGAATTTTTTCAGAGAAAAACAAAATATTGAGGGAATGGATGAAATGATCAGGATGAAAGAACGGAAAAAGCTGGAATCCATATTGAGAAATTTTCCGAGGGTGAAACTCTTAGTCGTGGGCGATATTATGATGGATCGATCCATTTTGGGGAAAGTCTCTCGGATATCCCCAGAGGCTCCCGTTCCGGTCGTCATTGTGGAAACAGAGGCTTTTAACCTTGGAGGGGCTGCCAATGTTGCGCATAATATTCGTTCACTG
>Ga0214474_1000214_pt1 | contig 30115 bp, 25 predicted proteins | sample RVTome_2_FD_187335 | JGI IMG/M metagenome (GOLD analysis project Ga0214474, IMG submission 187335) | Soil microbial communities from uranium-contaminated site in the Upper Colorado River Basin, Wyoming, United States - RVT95D214 HiSeq ... | reverse complement strand
AGAATACCACCAAGACCAAACGCTTTTTGCAACTCATTACCCTGGGCCTTTTGATTAACACGGTGAGGCTTTTTATAGAGGATTATTACTTTTATGGTCTTGCAGCTCACTTTTTCTATACTTTGGCAAGAGAACTCTCAAGTTATATTCTGGTGGTCCTCAGCTTCCTTTTATTGAGGATTCAGACCCAGAAATTCCTCACCTTAAAAGGGGAGGTCATAAAGATGGATCGAGAGATTCTCTTCTTTCCGAACAATATGACAAGCCAAGAAGAACATGAGGTTCTTTTTAATGAATTTGATCCTCTCGAGGCAAAAGGAGGAGAAGATGGGCGAGAAGATCAGGATTCGGGTAAATGAGCTTAGGGTCGAAGCTGAACTTAATGAATCGAAGACCTCTCAATTGATCTGGGAAGCGTTGCCCATAGAAGCTAAGACTAATCTCTGGGGCGAGGAGATTTACTTCACCATCCCGGTGAAGACTATACTCGAAGCAGAGTCAAGAGAAGTCATCTCAGCAGGAGAATTGGGATATTGGCCAACTGGACATGCTTTCTGTATCTTCTTTGGTCCGACTCCGGCAAGCCGAGGCAATGAGATTCGAGCGGCCAGTGCCGTTAACATCATTGGGAAGGTTCTCTCCGACCCCAAAGTTTTTCTGAAAGTTAAAGAAGGAGCCAAAATTACGCTTGAAAGAGCGTGATCCAAAGGCCAAACCCCAAATTCCTGTCTATGCCGTGGTCTATGCCTCTTGATTGAAGTTTCCTCGTTAGAGTTGATCCTTTTTGAGGAAGTCCATCACTGCGCGATCAACGCCTTGTTTTTATGACCATCAGGGATAGCCGGATAGAACTCGTACAGTATATGCCAACGGGCAAACCATTGGTAGATAATAAGGCCAGCGATACTGGTAGCACTCACATTTGCTTCATGACAGACAACATACAAGAACTTTATCAGAAGCTTTTGGCAATTGGGGTACGACTTCACTGCACCCCTCAGCATATTGGATTTGGATGGGTGATGTATTTCCGAGATCCTGATGGGATCATTCTGGAAGCGGCCCAGGGAGGGCTTTCAGAATGAGAAGCAATGGCCCATAACGCGCCCTCACCTTAGGCTTTACACAACTGAAGGAGGTTGCAATTGACAAGAGGAATGCAGGATAAAGTGGCTTTGGTAACCGGGGGAGCTTCGGGTATCGGGAGGGTAACGGCTCAAGCCTTTGCCCGGGAAGGGGTAAAGGTCATTGTGGTTTCCGATGTAAATATACAAGGCGCCGAGGAGACCGTCCGACTCATCAAGGATACGGGAGGTGAAGCAACCTTTATTAAGTGCGATGTATCAAAGGCACAGGAGGTTGAGGCGATGGTCAACAAGGGTGTAGAAATCTATGGTTCTCTGGATTATGCCTTCAACAATGCCGGCATTGGTCCCGACGGTAAGCGAATAAAGGTATTCCCTATTACCGACTGCCCGGAAGAGCTCTGGGATCGCATGCTGGATGTCAACCTGAAGGGGGTCTGGCTATGCATGAAGTATGAAATCAAGCAGATGGTCACCCGGAAGCATGGCGTCATCGTAAATACATCCTCGGTAGGGGCACTCAGGCCGATTCCCGGATTTGGCCCATATGCCGCGAGCAAGGCTGGATTGATTGTGCTCACCAAAACGGCAGCCTTGGAGTGCGCTCCTTTCGGAATCCGGGTCAACGTCATATGCCCGGGTCTCACCGCACGGACGCAACTGGCGGACAACCTGTCAAGTGCCAATCCGGAGGAGAAAGAGCAGATGCTCAAGGCAGTTCCTTTGGGGCGAATGGGGGAGCCAGAAGAGATAGCCGAAGCAGTCATCTGGCTGTGTTCTGACTCGGCTTCGTTTATCACCGGTCATGTTATGCCCATTGATGGGGGATTGGCGGCAACCTAGAGGTTCTGGGTTCATTAAGCTACTGGGTTTATTATGTTAATTGGTTATTTGAGCTTTGGATTCCTTGATCTATACTGATATGAAATTCATTGGATATAAAGAGAATCTGTGTAATCATTTTTTAAATCTGTCCAATCAAGAGAGCGTAGAGTCATTTTCAGCTCTCTCAAAAAAAGGCTTGACAAAAGTTTGAGTTTCTGCTTCCATAAAGCGAGTGCTCGGTCTAATCTTAAAATGATCTTTATCTCCTGTTAAGAAGGAGATGTTCTATTTAGGAGGTTTATAGAATTTTTTTAACTCACAAAGGAGGGAATAAAAATGGTAAAAAAGTCATGGAAAAAGTCAAGAAGTTTGGAAGGGAATGGGTTTGTTGTCGTTTTGATGGCTGTACTCTTGATCGGTGCAATGGTAGTTTACAACACGACGGCGACGGCAGCTGAACCGCAGGTCATCAAGCTCAAATATAGTACGAGCTTTTTCCCCCCTGAGCCACCTTGTGTATTCGCAAACCGCACCCTCGACCTGGTTGAAAAGAAAACCAATGGAAAAGTGAAGGTCGAACGTTTTGTGGCCGGGGCATTGGGAGGGCCTCTTGAACAACTTGGTTTAGCAAGCTCAGGGGCAGCTGACCTCATATCGCTACACATCGATCAATACGCACAGCCGTTACCACTTCATCAAATAACTAACACCGAGCTAATGGTAAGTGGGGCGCAGGGCCTGGCCAGTGTAACAGCGATCGTCCATGAATTACCAGAGACCAAAGCCTTGTTCGAAGCAGAACAAAAAAAGAACAACATAAAAATCTTACACTTTTACGTCAATGGCCCGACAGGTATAACGGCCAGGTTTCCGGCAAAGTCCCTGGCTGATGTAAAAGGCAAGAAGGTAAATGTGATTGCAGCCTATCAGAGGGATGTTTTCAAAGAGGTTGGTTGGATTCCGGTAAATGTACAGATACCAGAACTTTATGAAGCCCTATCGAGGGGGGTTATCGATGCCATCTTTATGGCGACTGCTGCTAATGTGCCTTTAAAGTGGCATGAGATTGGAAAAGTACATCTGCAATTAGTTGACAATACCATTGTTTCTGCGCCTTTGGCTTTCAACGTGAGTAGCTGGGACCGTTTGCCCGCTGATGTCCAAAAGGCATTCATGGAGGCAGCATGGGAAACGGCTCAATGGACTGTTGAGGCAACCGAGATGAATCTGAAAGGTACGTATAAAGCATTTGACGAGAAGGGAGCAAAGGTAGTAAGCATTTCAAAGAAAGAAAGTGAAGCGTTTTTTAAAGTATTATTCAAACATTCTATAAACAACTGGTTGAATATCTGTAAGACTGCTGGCGTTGAGAAAGACGCGAAAGTGATACAGAAGTACTGGGATGAGATGAAGTGGGGTAAATGGAAGAAGTAGGATATCTGATTACAGCGATTAAAAAGCAGATTACAGAGATTAAAGGTTGGGATCTATAAACAAAGCTGCCAATTAAGGAGATGAGTACTTTAATCTCTGTAATCTGAAATAATTTTAGTAATCAGGGATTATACGAAATTTTACTTGAGGGTAATACCAGGGGATGGTAGATGGGAAATTTTGTTTTTCAAGCTTTCGATGTAGCAACAAAAATCACCAGGTGGTTGGCAATCTTTGCTGCAATTAGCATGGCGATTTTAATGATAGTAAATTTCACCGATATCATTGGGACGAAATTCTTTCTCAAGTCGGTCCCCGGTGCATTGGACATTAGCGAAGAATTAATGGTTTTTATGACCCTCTTGCCCATCGCATATATTGCATTGGAACGAGGGCATATTCGCATTACTCTTCTGGAAGAGCACCTGTCTTCAGCCGTACGCTTTGTACTTCAGATTATTCAATATGTCATTGCAACGTTGATCATAGGGTTTATGACTTGGCGGGTTTTTGCGCAATTTCGAAAAACAATTGAGGTGGTATCACTTAAAGAGGGAATAGACTTGCCCATATGGCCTGCAAATCTTGCGGTTGTAATTGCATTCGGCTTTTTGACATTGGTATGGATGCTACTTTTAGCAAAAACATTGATTGTTGGGCATAAAACGATAAATTCTAAATCCTAATCCCGCGAGACACGGGACCAAATCCTAAATAAACCAGAAATCAAAATGTTCGAAACCTTAATTTTGGGTTCGAAGTCTTAGATTTTGAGTTTCTTCCATTTTGAGTTTATTTAGAGTTTAGGTTTTTGAATTTAGGATTTATCACAAAAAAAAGTGTTTCGGACTTCGAATTTAGAACCAAGAATTTCAAATATATATAGTTAGAACTGCCTTTCCCGGAAAAAAGGGACCTAAAATGGATTATGGCGCGTGGGTTGGGCTCTGGACGTTCATTGGTATGTTTGTGTTCCTCATGCTTGGCGTACCAATTTTCATCTGCCTATTTGCCGCGGCTTTTGTGGGTTCTTGGCTGATTGGTGGACCGATATACACATTGCAGCAATTTGCGAGTGCTCCTTACCATATCACCTCTTCATACACCTTTGCCGTTGTCCCCTTGTTCATATTGATGTCCGTATTGGCTGGAAACTGTGGAATAGCACAGGGCGCCTATGATACCGCCCGCAAATGGCTGGGGGGGCTTCGGGGGGGACTCTTAATGGTTACTGTGGGAGCCGCGGGCATATTCGGGGCTGCATGCGGCTCAAGTATAGCCACTTCAGCAGTATTTGCCAAAATGGCGTTACCTGAACTCAAGAAATATAGGTATGATAGGTCAATTAGTATGGGTTGTATTGCCGCGGGGGGAACCCTGGATGCCCTGATTCCGCCAAATGTAGGGACTATTATCGTCTGTATTTTAGTGGACGCCTCTATAGGAAAGGCTTTGGTGGGCGGAGTAATCCCGGGAATAATTTACGCCTTGCTCCTGATAACGACCATCCAGCTTATAGGATTTTTTAAGCCCACAGCTGTACCTAAAATAGATATTAAAGTATCCTGGAAAGAAAGGTTTTCGTCGCTTGTACTGATTTTTCCTGTGCTATTTATTGTAATACTGATAATAGGTGGAATGTATTTTGGAGTTTTTCCCCCTACGGTCGGTGGGGCCATGGGTTCTGTGGGGGTTCTTCTGATAGCCGTTTTTCGTCGCACAGGGATCAAGGTGATCGCTCATAGCTTTTATGAAGCAGTCTTATTAAATACGCAGTTATTCCCCCTTCTTATCTCCGGTTTTCTGTTTGCTCGATTCATGGCCCTCAGCGGACTACCTAAATTTCTCCTGCAGTTAGTCATTGATGCACATTTTCCGCCTTTGATAGTGATGCTCATTATTATCATATTCTATCTATTTATCGGTTGCGTCTTAGAGTTTTTGTCTATGGCCGTCATTACCCTGCCCATTGTTTACCCGCTACTGTTAGGTGTTGGGTTTGATCCGATTGCGACCATCATTATTATTGTTTTTCTATCTGAGGTTGCCCTTCTTACCCCACCCATTGGTATGAGCGCTTTTATGGTTGCAGGTGTAGCCGGTGTCTCTCCCGAGGTCGTATTTCGGGGCATTATCCCCTTCTTCTTTACATGCTTAGTCCTGTTAGGGCTCATGGTGTTTTTCCCTGAGATAGTTACCTGGCTGCCGAATCTGTTTTATGGGAGGGTTTAGTTCTAAACGACATCCTAATAAAGACAAAGATAGGATGTCTGATTACAGAGATTAAGGAAACAGATTACAGTGATTAAAGATAGAGATCCATTAACAGAAAAGATAATTGCCTGTGCATATAAGGTACATATCTGAAAGCATCAGCATATAAGGTAGGGCTGTTGATAAACTTTAGCAATAAAAGCTACCAAGTAAGGAGATTAATGATTTAATCTCTGTAATCTAAAATAATCTTAGTCAGAAGGGTTATGAAAGACTAAGTCTGTGGCCCATCGATGAGTTGATGGAATGCTGGCTTCCGTACAAATAAGAAGCAAGATTATTTAAGGAGGTGTCAAATGAAAAAAGTAGAGATTAAAAATGCAAAGCTATACCAGGCCGCAAAGCACTTCAACATGACCGCCATGAGACTCCATGGGAAGGAGGAGTCGGGCGCCACAAAATTCTGGATGGGCCTCTCGCATTTTCTCCCTGGCGGAGGCGCCGAATATGATGAAAACCCATTGGAAAAAATTTATTTCGTTCTTGATGGGGAAGTGACAATCAAGACAAAGAAAGAGGAGATTACCCTGAAGGCGCTCGACTCGATCTTTATCGGTCCAGGAGAAGGCCGGGAAATCATCAACAAGACGAATATGCCTGCAAGCATGTTGGTAATCATCAATTATCCTTAGACATAGATATTTGAAATTTCCCAAATAATCCCCTCCCCCTTTGATGGGGGATGGTGCGGGTGGGGGTGAAAGAATAGGAAGGTCGGCCTCGGCAACTATACTGCCTACTGCCCTTCCAAGACTGCTGTCCACCTCATGGCGAAAAGCTTGGGATGTGAGTGGGGTCCTCACAAGATTAATGTCAATTGTATCGCTCCCGGCGTGTTCAGGAGTCCGATTACAAAACGTGTCTTCGAAGATCCGGCCTTTAACAAAATGGTTCTTGGCCGTTTTCCCATCGGGAGACTGGGGGAGCCAAAGGATTTTATCGGAGCAGTGCTCTTTCTCTCGTCGAAAGTGTCTGACTGGATGACCGGTTCGATTATGATTATCGACGGCGGATATACGGCAGGATGAGATGAATACGAAAACAGTAAAGAGGGTACTGGTCGTGGGTTCCGGGGTAATGGGCAGTTCGATTGCTCAAGTATTTGCCACTGCGGATATCGATGTGGTTCTTGCAGATGTTGATCAAAAGATCTTGAGCCGGGCGATGGGCCTGATAGAATCGAGCTTGAAGACATTAGTCGATTTTAAGAAGATTTCCAAAAACAAAATTCCTTCTATCCTTTCTCGCATCAAACCCTCAACAGATCTAAGAAGGATGGCCGGCGATGTGGATTTTGCTATAGAGGCAGTACCAGAAGTCCCACATATCAAAGAGAAGGTTTTTACGCAGTTAGACGAAGTTCTTTCCACAGAAACTGTCATCGCCAGCAATACATCGGGTTTGGATATCTTCAGCCTGGTGGATGTGAAACGACCGGAACGTCTTGTTATCACGCATTTCTTCACCCCTGCCCACATTATCCCATTAGTCGAGATTGTGCCGGGCCCTACGACCTCATCGGAAACTATATCATTCACCGCAACTCTTATGGAAAGGGTCGGTAAAAATCCAATCGTCATGAAGAAATTTGGACCGGGCTTTATTGTAAATAGAATCCAAAAGGCCATTGGTGAGGCCTGCTTTGAGATGATTGAACAAGGGCTGGCAGGGCCTGAGGAGATCGATCGTGCAATTAAGCTCAGCTTGGGCATCAGACTTCCCATTGTAGGAGTGGTACAATCCATGGATTTTAATGGCTTGGACATGCTTCTTAACACCATGAGGAACTATGGGAAGATATATTCATTTGTTGAGGAGAGGGTTAAAAAAGGGCACCTTGGAGTCAAGACGTCCAAGGGTATTTATGACTATCAAGGGCGGAGCGAGACAGAGATCCTGAGAAAGAGAGATGAACTCTACCTGAAAATGCTTGAATATCTGCGAGAGATTCATGCGTTTGAGCCTGTTTGATTCCCCCTCACCCCGTTGGGGAATAACCCCTCCTAACCTCCCCTTAGGCTAAGGGGAGGCAGGATGGGGTTAATAAGAGATTAAAAATATCTTTGGCTCAGAATCTAATTAGGGAGGTTATAGTCATGGAGAAAAAAGAGCACCCAGGGTTAACGGATAAATATTGGGTAACGCAACATAATTTTTTAGAAGAGGTAAGAAATCAGTTCACACTGCCCGAGCAGGTTCATATTCATGATGTGACCTTGCGCGAGGCGGAACAGGCACCTCATGTCGTACTTCGCCCCGAGGAGAAACTGAGGATATATGAGGCTCTCGATGAAATGGGGGTTTACAGTGTAGAGATATTTCCCCTCGTCTCCGATGATGACAAGGAAGTGGCAAAAGAGCTGGTGAAGATGCGGCGCAAGACAAAAACGAAGGTATTCTTCTTGTGCCGCTGGCATAAAGAAGAGGTTGATTTTGCCCTTGAAACGGGAGCCGATGGTGTCATTGTCGAAGGCACGTCGGATCCGTGGTTTGCCAATGTTGCACTCAATGGAATAACGGCAGATCAAATGTACAAGATGTATGTCGAGACCACCGCCCATGCAAAAAAGAACGGTATCTTCACGACTGTCATGCCTTGGGATACAGCGAGAGCTCCATTGCCTTTCATAGAGCGGCTTTTTAAGGGTATCGTCAATGAGGGTGGCGCCGACCACGTGGTCATCGCTGACACTCATGGTTCGAGCTTGCCCTGGGCGATTGCAAACTTCGTCCGCAAAATGAAGGAATGGGTACCGGGTATCCCTATCGAGATGCACTGTCACAACGATCATGGGTTGGCCACCTCGATCATGCTTTCGGCTGTGGCGGCGGGGGCTTCGGTGGTGCACACCTCCGTCAATTGCCTCGGGGAGAGATCCGGTAATGCTGCAACCGAAGAGGTTGCCCTCAACCTGGAGCTTTTACTCGGAGTCAAGACCGGCGTGAGACTCGATAAGCTCTATCCCTTTGCCCAGATGGTAGCCGATATGACTAAGATCCCAATTGCCCGGAATAAACCTGTTATTGGAGACAACGAGTTTACCTACGAATCAGGGATGGTAGTCTACGTCGTGGAACGTATGGCGGCCTCCGGAGAAAGACCTTTCCAAACGTATCTACCTGAGGTGATCGGTCGAAAGGGATGGGACGTGGTGGTCGGTAAAGGAACCGGCGCCGGAGTGGTTGCCAAAAAGATAGCCCAATTTGGTCTTACCGCAACAAAAGACCAAGTGGCTGAAATTACAAAAAGGGTTAAGAATGAAGCAAGCCTTCGCAAATGGTCCATATCCGATGATGTCTTAGAGATCATTGCAAAGGACGTGCTTGAAGGCAGATGATGTCGAGGTATGGATCGAGTCAAGAATGAGCCGGTCCCTTAACCATTAAGGTTTGGCCCAACAAAAACATAAAGAGAGGTGATACTATGAGTCTGACGAGTTTTGTAAAGTGGCCGAAGTATGAAGAGTACAAGGAAATGTTCAAAGAGCATTTTATCATGGAGAAACGCGACGACGGTGTCCTTCTGGTGAGAATGCATACCAAGGGTGGGCCTCAGTTATGGAGTATGGAACTGCACAGGGCTATCGGTCAAATGTGGCGTACCGTAGGAAGCGACTCTGATATCGAATTGGTGATCTTCACAGGTACAGGAAAAGACTGGATCATCGAATTTGAGCCTGAAAGTTGGAAGCCGGAGATAACGGAACCAGAGTACACCAGATACGAGCATATGTTCATCGATGGCCGCAGGATGCTTATTGCGATGATCCAGGATGTCGAGGTTCCGACGATTGGTGTGCTGAACGGCTCGGGGGGACACGCTGAATTGGCTCTGATGTGTGATATTTGCATTATGGCCGACGATGCCATCATTGCCGACCCCCATTTCCTCTATGACATCGTCCCCGGGGACGGTATCCATAGCTGCCTCATCGAGCTCATGGGCGTGAGGAGAGCTGCCTATGCCATGTACATGAGTGAGAAAATCACCGCCCAAAAGGCGTTGGAGTATGGTCTGGTGAACGAAGTGGTTCCGTACGACAGGTTGATTCCCAGGGCGTACGAAATCGCCAACTTCATCATGAAACGGCATCGTACCATCAGGCGCCTCACCTCGCAGGTGGTAAGAAGACCTTGGAAGAAGCGCATCGTGGACGATCTTGACATGACCTTCGGAACTGAGATGTTTGGAGACTTCTGCAAGAACGTGGAACACTCCAATTTAACCGCCCGGGACTATTTTACCGGCACAGGAGAGAAGATCTACCACGATGACGAGCGCCAGAAAATGCTCAACGAGAAGAGCAGGAAGGCGGAAAAAAGCATAAGCGACAAATAGTAGATGCAGATGTGAAGAGGCCGAAAGCAGCATACCTCCCGTGGAAGCGCCATCGGCATAGTTTATTTATTTAATTAAGAAAAAAGGAGGAAATAATTATGATTAGACCGAATTACGAATCTGACGCCGGAAAGCGCAAAGAAATCCCTACAAAAGAATTGGGTACAGTGCCTTTTGTTCCTTTTGAAGAGTACAAGGAAATGCTCAAACACTGTTTTATAATGAAGCGGGAAAACGGTATCCTCGAAGCGAGGCTTCATACCGATGGCGGCAGCTTGCAATGGGGCGCTCCCGCTCACCAGGGCCTTCACGTCTTTTTTGACCTGGCAGGCAGGGATCTTGACAACGAGGTCATAATCCTCGGCGGCACGGGCGAGAGTCTTATAAAGAGCATGGGCAAGACCAACCTCAAAAAGACTGAGGAAACTAAAGAATTTGCATCACAAGGTAGTGATGCCTGGAGGCTATACGAGTATCAGTACCTTGACGGCACAAAGGACGTCGAAGGCCAGATTTTTGACTTACAGGTTCCCACCATTGGCGTTTGGAACGGGGGCACCTTCCATACTGACCTGGTACTGTTTAGCGACATTACCCTCTGCACTGAGGACGCATGGACAACAGAGATGCATTTCCGCGTCAACATGGTGCCCGGCGACGGCATTCAGATCGCATGGCGCGAGCTCATGGGCCGCAAAAGATTCGCTTATGCCGAGCTGACTGGCGAGATCATTACTGCTCGCAAGGCTCTTGCACTTGGTATGGTAAATGAAATAGTCCCGGGGGACGTAGAAGCCTGCTACAAGCGCGCGTGGGAAATTGCAGAACTCATTATGCGCACCGGCTCGCGCGTGACTCGCCGCATCACCGTACAGCAACTTCGCAGGCCCTGGAAGATGGACATCGCGGATGAGTTGCGCAACGCCTTTTCATCGGAAATGTACGTAACAGCCACTGAACATTCTCCTCACGAGAATAAATACTGGGACTGGGCTAACGAAGAGGCTAAACTCGTTCTTGCAGCAGAGAAGAAGGGTAAGGTAGTACGTCCTCGTGTCAACGGAGGTAAGGAGGAAGACGAGATCAAATAAGTTTAGAATGAATTTACCCCGCAGCAGAGCTGCGGGGTATCTTAAATCAAGACGAAGTTAGTTGTTGACGACGATCCCGACTTTGCTCGGAGAAGCCCTTCATCTATAATATAGAAAAAAGGAGTAAGTATCAAAATGGGAAGATTAGATAATAAAATCGCAATTGTCACAGGTGGTAATTCCGGTATCGGACGAGCAACAGCGATACTATTCTGCAAAGAAGGTGCTAAAGTTGTTATTGCCAGCAGGCGTGACATTGAGAATAAAAAAGTTGTAGATGAAATCACTGCGCAAGGCGGGGAAATTACGGCAATACAGGCAGATTTATCAAAAATGGAAGACTGTAAAAAGGTTGTAAACGAAACCATTAAAAAATATGGCAGGATTGATGTATTGGTTAATAATGCGGGAATAGGCGACAGACATATGCCGATTAATCTTTGTACAGAGGAATGGTACAATGAAGTCTGTATGATCGACCAGTATTCTGTTTATTATATGAGCAAATATGCGTTAGAGTATATGGAGAAAACAGGGAAAGGTTCAATCGTAAACGTTTCTTCTATCGGAAGCCAGGGGATTGCAGGTATTTCTTACAGTGCGGCAAAAGCAGCTGTTAATGCCATGACTAAGAACATCGCTCTTCAATATTCACCAACAGCAATCCGCTGTAACGCGGTCGCACCGGGCCCGACACCTACACCGTTAAATGCTCCGGAAGCATTCAAATTTTTCAACAAGGAATTTGCAGATGCATGTGCTAAGCATATTGATTTAACCGTACCGGAAGCACAGGCAGAGGATCAGGCAGAAGCAATTCTTTTCTTCGCAAGCGATGTGTCAAAAGCTATTACAGGGCAGATTCTTTATGTGGATCATGGATGCACATTATACTGATGTTTATTTTACGAAAATAATAGATTGTTAGAGTAACTGTAAGTGATAAAGAGGATTGTTAAGTAGATCATATTAGAGGCGGGAGACCGATAAGTATTACTTTTTGTTGAATACGGATTGTGGGGTCAGAAAAAACAAAGATATGGGTCAGCCCTTTACAGAGGGCAAATGAAATTAGCGCATAGCAAGAGAGATCTGAGGTCATCCATAAGATGCGGCGCGGCAAGGCCACGTCGTCTTGTATGTGGAAAGCCTACCCAGGTAGCCGTTAGCCACGGGCCTGGAAGCGAGCCTTGTTAAGACCATGTGGGACCGCGGGCAAACCAGGGGGCAACAGAGAAGACAAACATCAACCTGTCCCGCTCGGAGAACCCGGTCTACTCACCAAAAGTTGGCCTTGCCGAGTTAAATTGTTTTTTTCCGCCTCACTTTCCCTCTCTGCCTTCCTAAAATATTTTTGCAGATAAGATAAATTAGGTCTTCCTGAATTCTGCAATCTGACAATTTTGCAACCTATTCACGATTTGTTAATGAAATGGTTCCCATCATTAAGAATATTAATAAAAGAGGAGTGGGCGTTCTTTTGGTAGAGCAAAATGTTCCCTTAGCCCTCAAGGCAGCCACGAGCGCTTATGCACTACAAGTTGGCAAAGTCATTCTAAAAGGTGATATCGACAAATTCAGAGGGAGCGAGGTTGTCAAGAGGGCCTATTCAGGAGGATAAACCTTCGCCGGCATAGCCATCCGATCAAGGCGGACTGGATTCTGGGAGGCATAGATAACTTAATTCAATTTAGGGTAGGTTTTGTAAGAATATGAAAATCGTTATAATCGGGAATGGGCCTGCAGCAGTCAGAGCTGTTCAGACAATAGAAACATGCAAGGCTTTTTTAAGTATAGATGGAGTGAAGATCACTATGATCTCACAAGAAAGGACCCCAGCCTATTCTCCAATGTTTTTACTGGGCTACTTAACTGGGGAATTAGGAGAGGAGGAGATACACCTTAGAGAGAGTCATCATCTCTCTCTCAAGAAATTGCTGGGGGAGAAAGTCATCAAGGTTCAGGATAGTAAGAACAGGATTATCCTGGAAAGCCGAAAGGAGATTGGGTACGACAGATTGTTGATTGCCAGCGGAGCATCTCCACTTATTCCTTCTTTAAAAGGAATTAACAAAGAGGGGGTATACTTCTTCAATAGATTAGCGGATGTGAGGAGGCTATCAAAACAGATTTCCAGAACCCAAAATATCATTATCATTGGAGCGGGAGCGATCGGAATAGAGGTAGCAATTACCCTCAAGAAATTGGGTAGAAATGTACTGATTGCGGAACTACTTGACCAAATTCTACCTCAAATGCTTGATAGAGAGCTCGCCGAATATTTCGAAAGAGAATTAACTGCTTCAGGGATCAAGTTGTTACTTGGAGAAGCGGTTTCCGAAGTAACAGGAAATAACAGGGCAAAAGGGATTATTGTCGGAAATAAGGAAATAGAAGGGGACCTCATCCTTGTCACCACCGGCGTCAAGCCCAATGTTGATTTTCTGAAATTTTCCAATGTGAAGGTTAACACCGGAATATTGGTCAATGAAAAAATGCAGACAAGTGTGCCTAACATCTACGCTGCCGGAGATGTGGTTGAATCTTTAGATCCATATGGAGGCTACGAGCTCGTATTTAACTGGTATAATGCCATCGACCAAGCGGTGATTGCAGGTTATAACCTCATTGGATTCGAGAATACATATAAAACTTCCCCTGGCTTGGCGGTGATAAAGGGTGCAGATCCACCCGTCATCTCGGTTGGGCGAAAATACGGCGAAGAGGGATATGAGACACTATCCTATACGGATCCACAAAGGGGGTTCTATGAAAAAATTTTCGTTAGGAATAACCGGATAGACTGCTATCAGGCGATTGGCATATCAAACAAAGTCAGCCTGATTTATGGTTATATCAAGGGTCGGAAAGATGTCCGGAGGATCAAGAGTATGCTCGGTGGCGATTATGGTCCTGCACACTTTTGCTCTTAAGTAGATATCCATGGGCCTATCAATTCTGGAATACTTAGGTGGAGCGAATCAAGAATGAGCACTGAGAAAAAAACCATTAGAAGTACATGCAAAAGTTGTCATGGAGCTTGTGGAGTTTTGGTGACCGTGGAAGACGGGAGAATCACTCACATGGAAGGAAATCCACAGTCACCCACCAGAGGGACGATGTGTTCCAAAGGTTTGGCGGCAGTGCAGCACGTTGATAATCCAAATCGAATTCTGTATCCCATGAAAAGAAAGGGAAAGAGGGGAGGAGGTGAATGGGAGAGAATCAGTTGGGAAGAAGCTCTCGCAACCATCTCGGACAAAATAAAGAAGACTCAGAAGGAACACGGGCCGAGCTCCGTAGGCATATGGCAGGGGACGGGCAGAGGGTACAATGAATACACCATTCGGTTTGCACGCTCTATTGGCACAACCAATTTTGGCGCACCAGCTCATTTCTGTTATGGTCCGAAAATGGCAATCTCGATCATGACCGTTGCAGGGAGATTGTATTGCGACTACCACGGGTGGGGTGGTGAATACCCCAAGACTCACATTTCTTGGGGGAAGCAACTGGAGATCAGCAATGCAGATGGTGAAATTTCGGTTTGGTTTCTTAATGCTCTTGAGAAAGCAAATCATTTGATTCTCATTGATCCTCAATCAACCCGCCTCGCGGGAAAAGCTGATCTATGGTTGAGGCTCAGACCCGGCACCGATGCAGCTTTGGCTCTCGGTATGATGAATGTCATCATTAATGAAGGGTTGTATGACAGGGACTTTGTCCAGGATTGGACATACGGATTTGATCAGTTGAGAGAAAGGGTTCAAGGTTATCCCGTAGAGAGAGTGTCCGAAATTACATGGATTCCGAAAGAAAAGATTATAGAAGCAGCCAGAATTTTTGCAACGCAGAAACCTGGATGCATACAGTTTGGGGAAGCCCTCGAAGCGAGTAACAATAGCGCGCAAAATTTAAGGGCCATCCTATGCCTTATCGCTCTGACCGGAAACATTGAAAAACCTGGGTCCATGGTAAGATGGGTGCCTCATGATGCGGGTCCGCAGGAAGATTGGGCATTTGAGGTTCCAGCACCCCAAGAGCTGGGAATAGGCCAGGAGGAGTTCAGGGGTCTACGACTCCTTGGTTTATGTCATGCGGATACAGCTTTCAAGCAGTTAAGAGTAGGAACCTGCCCGATTAAAGTATTACATTTGGAAGGGACGAACCCCCTTGTATGCTATGCAAATAGCAAACAGGTGAAAGAGGGGCTATTGAATCTGGACTTCATCTCTGTAGCAGACCTTTTTATGTCCCCGACAGCTGAAATTGCTGATGTAGTATTGCCAGTAGCTCATTGGTTAGAAACAGATGATATTTTCGACATGCATCCTCTTTTTATGATTGAGGCCATCAATAAGGCAGTAGACCCTCCAGGTGAGGCTTGGTCAGATGTTCAGATTTTCAACGAGTTGGGAAAGAGAATGGCTCCCGAGTATTGGTTCGATAATGTTGAGAAAGTGCTGGATGATCGATTAAAAAAGGCAAACCTAACCTGGAAGCAATTCAGCAAAATGGGATTCTTAGCAAAAATGGGAAAGGATCAACCCTATTATAAGTACAAGACAGACTACTGGAGAAAAGGGGGCGGCTTCCCCACTCCTTCAGGAAAAGTAGAGCTATACTCGAATGCGATGAAAGAATTGGGATACGACCCTCTCCCGTATTATATCGAACCTAATGAAAGCCCTTATGCCACACCGGAACTTTATGAAGAATACCCGCTCATCCTTTCTACTGGAGCACGTTCGCCTAACTATTTTCTTTCACAATACCGTCAAATTCCCTGGTTACGAGGAAGGCAACCCTATCCACTCGTACAGATCCATCCTGAAACCGCGGGGAAGTTGGGAATCAAGAATGGAGACTGGGTATGGATTGAAACACCAAGAGGGAGAATACAACAGGTAGCTGAAATTTTTGAGGGATTAGACCAAAGAGTGGTGATGGCTCAAGCGTCATGGTGGTACCCTGAAGATCCGGCTCCAGAGCATGGTGTATGGAAGAGCAATGCCAATGTTCTGACGAGTAACGATCCGCCTTACGATCCAGTATTCGGTTCCACTCAATTTAGAGCATTGCTATGCAAGGTTTACAAGGTGGAGGATGTTTAAATGCAAAGGACGATATTCATTGATAAAGAAAAATGCATTGGCTGCTATGCGTGTGCAGTCGCTTGCAAATTGGAGCATGCTTTAGCACCTCACCCCATCAAACCCCCCGTTGGGGACCCGGAAGGTCCTGAGTTAATACGAATATATCGGGTTGGGCCCGAGATGCGCGGTGAAGAAGTTCATCAATATTTTCTTCCATTTGCTTGCATGCATTGCTTTGATGCGCCTTGCATCTCTGCGTGCCCCCGTTCCGCCATTCATAAAGATGTTGAAACCGGTATTACCTTGGTTGACGAGAGTAAATGTATCGGCTGTAAATTTTGTCTCTGGGTTTGCCCCTATGGTGCCCCACAATTTTTTGAGGGGAAATTGAAACTTTGCAACTTATGCATCCATCGGCAAAAAGAGGGGAAAAAACAGACTGCTTGTGAAGCCGTTTGCCAAGCCAGAGCGATCTATGTAGGCACCACTAATGAGATCTCCACAAAAGTAGGGAAGAGGGCGGCAGAAAGAGCGGGCAAAGTAAACCCTGTTAGAAATTCCAGTGGGGCATTAAATCCCGCCGGAATTATTTAGAATGTAACCCCGCTATAGCGGGACTGTAGAGCAGCGGGGCATTATTTCTAACGGGGTAAAGAGTAAAGATAGAACGGAATAAAGTTGCTGGTTAAAGAGAAGGGGAGAATGGACTTTAGTTTAACACCAGCACAGCTTGATATCAGAAAAGCGGCTAGGAAGTTTGCGGAGGGGGAGTTTCCTGACATCGCCAAGGAATGTGATAGGGAGGAGACCTTTCCTCTTGATCTGTTTAGAAAAGCTTCTCAAGCAGGATTGATCGGGATCTTCATAGATGAAAAATATGGAGGGAGAGGATTTGGATTTTTAGAAAATGCCATTGTTATGGAAGAGTTCTGGAGAGTGGATCCAGGCTTGGGCAGCCAACTGATGTGTTCATGCTTTGGGAGTGAAATGATACTCCTCAAAGGTTCAGAAGAACAGAAGAGGAAATATCTCCCTCTTATATGTAAAGGAGGAGCGATCAGCGCCGTTGCAGTGACAGAACCAGATGCCGGCAGTGATGTCTTATCTGTCTCCACAAAGGCCGATAGGAAAGGGAATGGATATCTTATTAATGGATCGAAGATGTTCATATCCAATGGTGATATTGCAAATTTTCTGGTAATGCTTTGCCTTACCAATCCCGATGCCACTTCACCCTATGAAAGGCATAGCGTGATTGTCATTGAAACCGATCGGCCTGGTTTGGAAAGGAGAAAACTCAAGGGAAAAATGGGAATCCGGGCTCATGGTACAGCAGAGATAAGTCTGAACGACGTATGGGTGCCCGAGGAGAATCTTATTGGTGAGGAAGGGAAGGGGTTCAATTGCTTTATGGAATTTTTTAATCGTTCGAGAGCTTATGTTGCAGCTCAGGGAGTAGGAGTTGCTCAGGGGGCCTTAGAAATGGCTTTAAAATATGTTAATAAGCATAAGCAATTTGGGGAATCTCTCTCATCCTTTGAAATTGTACAGGTCAAGTTGGCCGAGATGGCGACATTGACAGAGGCTGCAAGGAACTTAGTTTACAAAGCAGCATGGAAGCTTGATCACGGTGAAGTAGAACCTGCGCTCATCTCTATGGCTAAATGGTATGCTGGGGAAGTGGGAGTAAAGGTCGTCGATGAGTCCTTGCAGCTGCATGGAGAATATGGATACCTAAGTGAGTACGATATCAGTCGTTTCTATAGAGATGCGAAGATTGTAGAAATCTATGAAGGAACGAAGGAAATAGAAAAAATGGTCATCGCACGTCAATTGCTAAAAGGGAGAGGATTAGATATTTGAGTCACTGGGCTGGGACTGAGCGAACGTTTAAAAAAAAACCTGGTATATTGATCGGCAGGTACTCCGCAATACCGCCCTGGGGTTGGGGACTTTTATAAAAAGTGATTCTAATCGATAGAGATTGAGGAGGGAGAGAATATGAAGGATAGAGATCCTGTGATTGTTTCTGCAGTGCGAACACCTATTGGCATCTTTGGGGGATCCCTTAGAGATGTGTCTCATACGAAGCTCGCGGCCTTGGTCATGGATGAGGTGTGCAAAAGAGTCAACTTTCCCAAGGAAGACCTTGATGATGTCTACTGGGGCGTGGTGATGCTCCGGAGCGATGAAAATGGGTTAGCACGCAGCGCTGTTTTGGAAGCGGGAATTCCTGACCATGTATCTGCTGTTCAGGTGAACCGAGCCTGTTGCTCATCTATGGAAACGATCCGTATCGCTTCTATGGCCATTCGCTTAGGAGAAGCGGATGCCATCATAGCGGGCGGGGGCGAGAGTATGAGCAATGTCTCTTACTCCATTAAAAATGCGAGGTGGGGGCTAAGGCTCAGGCATCAGGAGCTTTCGGACGGTGTTTGGGATGGTCTGATGGATCATTATACGGGTCTCATTATGGGTATGACTGCAGAGAACGTTGCCGAGAAATATCACATTTCCAGAGTAGATCAGGATGAATTTGCTTTCATAAGCCAAATGCGGGCTAAGAAGGCCCTGGAACAGGGTCGTTTCAAAGATGAAATCGTGCCCATTATAATTCCCGGGAAGCATGGGAAACCGGATGTGATTGTTGATACGGACGAACATCCTCGTCCAGATACCACTCTTGAAAAACTGGGTAAGTTGCCTCCAGCGTTCAAGAAGGATGGGACTGTCACTGCAGGGAATTCATCCGGTATCAACGATGGCGCCTCTGGTGTTTTGGTATTGTCAAGGGAACTTGCGAACAGATTGAATTTGAAAAGAAAATGGAGAGTGGTAGGTTCAGCAGCTGTGGGGGTAGATCCAAGGATTATGGGCATTGGACCTATCCCGGCAGTGAAAAAGCTTTTTAAACAAACCGGTTATAAGCTCGAAGATATTGAACTTATTGAAATTAATGAAGCCTTTGCGGCGGCTTATTTAGCTGTTGAGCGGGAACTTGGTCTGAAACGGGAGATCGTAAACGTAAACGGAAGTGGCATTGCCCTCGGCCATCCAATAGGCAACACGGGTTGCAGGATTGTCGTCAGCCTCATTCATGAAATGGAAAAGCGTGGCTTGAAAAGAGGCTTGGCTTCGCTCTGCGGCGGGAGTGGTCATGGTCAGGCAATGATCATCGAAAAAGTGGAATAAATAGGTCTTTTGATTACGCAGATTTTCCTGATTTTCCAATGCATTTCGTATATTTGTAATCAGTTTCTAATCGATGTAATCTGAGATTTCTGAAAAAGTCCAGAAATCTCTTAAAATTTGCTTGACAGAAAAAGCTTTCTATGATAGCAATAAACCGAGCGCTTGCTCTAATTTCATCCCATCGAAAATTAGGAGACTCCGGTGACTAGGACCAATAAAAATAAATTGGCGACTAAAAATCGGAGTCTATTATTTCCAAAAAACCTTATCTCCGCTTCAACGAAGAATTTACCGCTCGTTGAAAATAGACATCAGCAGATCGTGGAGGGGGCCTGCAAGATATTCTTTGAGAAAGGATACCACCCGACGACGATCCGCGACATCGCCAAAGCCTGTGGCATGTCCATGGGACAGCTCTATCACTATATTCGTTCTAAAGATGACGTGCTGTATTTAATACATAAACATATGCACACAGTCTGGTACGATTATTTAAGAAGGTCTAACCTGGAGCAGATCGATGATCCCGTGCAAAAATTAAAAGAGGCTCTTAATCAGATCCTGAAATTCCAGATGGAGAACAAGAAACTCATTCAATTTGTTTATTCGGAAAGCAAATATTTAGACAAAAGGCACTTCAAAGTGGTTCTGGAGATGGACTACAAGAATGTCATCGGCTTCTGGCGAAACCTATTAGAGGAGGTAGACAAGAAAAAATCAGTTAAGGGTGATCTGGATTTTTTAGCAAGTCTCGTTGCTTTCATGCTGGTCTTTCTCCCTTTAAGGGGTTGGACATTAAGAGAGAAACCAGTTGGTAAGACTCTCGATTCTCTACAGGACTTTATTCTAAGAGGCCTGGGTGTGACTTCATGAACCAATTTGTTTCTTGGTTGGGTTATCAGCAAGCCAAAACCAATGAGTTGTTTCAAATATAAAGGAGCAAGCGCTCGATCCTAATTCCCTTTACCATACCAGCCCATCGGGTCTGTACGAGTCGGTCCGAGGAGGACATAAGTTGAAACTCAGGGATAAGGTAGCCATCGTCACAGGCGCCAGTAGAGGTTTGGGCAAGGCCATTGCTATAGGTTTTTCTAAAGAAGGCGCCAAGGTTGTCATTACCGCCCGAACAGAAGCGGAAAAGAAAGACTTACCTGGAACAATTTATCAAACAGCAGAGGAGATAAAAGCCTTGAGTTTGGAAGCCTTAGCCATAAGGTGTGATGTCACGGATGAAGCAAGTGTGGGGGCTATGGTGGATGTAGCCTTTTCAAGGTTCGGCCGCATTGACATCCTCGTTAATAACGCCGGGGTAGCCTTCTTCTATCCTATTGTCGAAACACCTCTGAAACGCTGGGAGACGGTGTTGAAGGTGAACCTCACGGGTGCGTTCTTGTGCACAAAAGCAGTACTGCCCCACATGATGAAGCAGAAGTCTGGAAGCATCATCAATATCTCTTCCCTTGCAGCCGATGAGAGAGATAGTGGTACCGTCCCCACAGGCGTTGCCTATGCGGTTGCAAAGGCGGGCCTTGATCGCTTTACCTGGGGACTGGCAGTGGAAACTGGGAAATACAACATAGCAGTAAATTGTTTGAAACCAAAGGATCCCGTAGATACAGAAGGCATGCGCTTCTGGACAAGAGAGGAAGATCGGAAAGGATGGGTTTCCCCTGATAAGATGGTGAAATGTGCCATTTTCCTTGCAACTCAGGATGCCTCAGGTGTCACAGGAAGTGTGGCGACCAATGAAGAACTGAGTCTATGGCATGGTCTGTGAAGAAATAAAGATAATATGCTTTGAGTGAGTAACAAAACATCACAAGTCAACCCCGTTAGAAATGTGGGTTTTGCCCCCGCCTTTACAAGGAGCTGATGCTTTCTATTTATAGCATCCCCAGCATAAAAGCCGGGGTTTTCTAACGGGGTAAAAAAAGGAGAGAGGAAATGGCGCTTAAAACACCCCAACAATATATAGAAAGCCTGAAGGATGGCCGAGTTGTTTTCTGTAATGGAGAAAGGATCAAGGATGTCACGAAGCACCCGATTCTGAAGATTTGCAGAGATTGGATGGCCATGGATTATGTCCTTGAAAATGATCCCCGGTATCAAGATCTTTTAACAGAAAAGAACGAAGAGGGTGACCGAGTGAGTTTCGCATTAATCCCTCAAAGAAGCAGAGAAGATTTACTTAGATTAAGAGAGGTCGTTAAACTCTGGGCTAGGGTTTGTTTCGGCAAACCCCCGGGGGCCAAATTTGTTGCAAAAGATGGGTTGAATTCTGTTACGGTGGTCAGCCAAAGAATTGATAAAAAGTATGGCACAAGATACACCCAGAACGTCGAGGCCTACCGAAAACATTTGCAGAAGAACGACTTATCCTTTGCGATGGGCCTTACCGATGTCAAAGGAGATAGAACCCTCCGTCCTTCTCAACAAAAACGTCATCAGGATTATTACGTCAGAATTGTCGAGGAAAGAAAGGATGGCATTATCGTCAGAGGCGCCAAGACCCATATCAGCCAGGCGCCCCTTTGCAATGAGATCCTTATTGCCCCATGCCGGGCAATGAGAGAGGATGATAGAGCCTACGCCGTCTCTTTTGCCGTGCCAGTAAATAGCAAGGGAATTACAATGATTTCTGCCGAACCGGAAGTGCATGAGGCCAACCTCTTTGACCATCCAATTGCCGGGGCTGTTTATATTAATGATGCAACGATCATCTTTGAAGACGTCTTTGTCCCGAATGAAAGAATATTTCTAAAAGGAGAGTGGGATTTTGCAGGACAGGTTGCCTATATGTTTGCAAATTTCCATCGTCTCAGTGCTGAGACGTATAAGGCTATGGAACTGGAGCTCTTTACAGGAGCTGCGGTGTTGATGGCGGAATACAACGGGGTGGAGAAGGTTCCCCATGTTCGGGAGAAGCTTACCTGGCTGGCGATGTATACGGAGGCGGTTGAAATCATCGGGAGGTCTGCATGCGAGCATTGCATCTCAGAGCCTGATTCGGATCTCGTTTACCCCAACCCCATGTATGCGAATATCTGTAAATTCTACTTTGCCGATAATTGGCATCAGGCCACCAAATATATTCAGGATATTGCCGGTGGCATCACGGTCACCTGTCCTTCGGGAAAAGACTTCACGAATCCTGAAATTCGTGACCTGATGGACAAATACCTGGGAGGCAGAGAAGGCGTTCCCACAGAACATAGACTTCGCATGGCCAAACTAATACGGGACCTCACCTCTTCTTATGAAGATGTGCTGACGATACATGCGGAAGGCTCCCTCGAAGCCCAGAAACTCTCCATCTATGCCTTGGCTGATTTTGATCGTTATAAGGCGGCAGCGAAGCGGGCGGCCCGGATTCAGGACGGGACAACGAATAAGATCTATAGTCAATTACCGGAATTTCCACCTAAAGGCCTATTGTGAACTTTGGTTTTTAATCGAATGGAGCTAAAAGGACAAATCAAATGAAAAGATTTGAGAAGCTACTCGAACCGTATCACATCGGGCCAGTGAAGACCAGGAATCGGATAATCAAAACTGGTGCGTCCACCTGCTATTGGCATGAAAATGATCTTCACATGAGCGAGAAGGCCAAGTCCTACTACGAAGCACTGGCTAGGGGTGGGGTGGGCTTGTTGATCGTTGAGTCGCCGACCATCGATTATCCTTTAGGGGCACGCTGGAAGCAACGGTATCGTATTGACGATGATAAATACATAAATGGTCTCAATGAACTGACTCAGGTGATCCACAAACATAAATGCCCCACGTTTGTCCAAATGTGGCATGACGGACCCTGGCAGTCACCCCTCTTTCCCGATTACCCAGCTACTTTTGATGGGGCACCGATAGGGGCTTCGCCTGTCAACCTGAATGTACCAGGTGATTTTCATCGTGATGTGCCAAGAGAACTCACCATCCCTGAAATCGAGGAAATCGTTGACAAGTTCGCCAGTGCCGCCGTGCGGGTTCAGAAAGCGGAATTCGACGGCATAGACATCAATGCTGCCAGCAGCCACCTGTTCCACAACTTCATGTCTCCTTTCTGGAACAGACGTTCGGATGCCTATGGCGGGAACACGGAAAACAGAACGCGGTTCCTGGTGCAAGTCATCCAGGAAATGAAAAAGCGCACTGGGAGAGACTTCCCAGTCTCTGTCATTATCAATGGGATCGAACTCGGCCGGGCTATCAACGTCAAGGATGAGGAGTGTATGACTGCTGTGGAAAGCAGGAAGATAGGCCGGATATTACAGGAAGCAGGTGCTGATGCTGTGATGGTAAGGAATCACTGGTTGGGGTACCATGTGGGCGGTTTTCTTCCTGACTACCTTTGCTATCCTGAACCTCCGGTTCCTTTCGAATCATTTCCCGAGGAGTACTACTGGAAAGGACAAGGAGCAGGGGCCAACATGATCCTGACAGAGGCGATGAAGAAGGTATTATCCATTCCGATCACCATCGTAGGTAAGATAAGCCCTGAGCTTGGGGAGAAGATCCTGCGGGAAGGGAAAGCAGACTTTATTGGTATGATGAGAAGCCTCCATGCAGATCCAGAGCTTCCCAACAAGATTGCTGCAGGAATGCTTGAAGATATCGCCCCCTGCACAGCCTGTGGAACCTGTCTGGACCAAAGCATTGGCATGCAGCGGCGGTGCAGGATCAATGCTGCCGTAGGGACGGAACACTATACCATTGAAAAAGCCCCTAAGAAGAAAAAGGTCGTTGTCGTTGGTGGCGGACCAGCCGGGATGGAGGCAGCAAGGGTGTCGGCGCTACGTGGACACGACGTCACACTTTACGAGAAGTTACATAAATTAGGGGGATTGCTACCTCTGGCGGCTCTCGTCAAGGGGCTGGAGATTGAGGACCTGCCAGCCATGGTCCGCTATTTTAGGACTCAGATTAAAAAACTGGGGATAAAGACAGAGTTTGGCACAGAGGCTGATAGCAAGATGATCGAGAAGATGAAACCAGACGTCGTTATTGTGGCTACAGGAGGTAATCTGACTGTCCCAAAGATAACAGGGATAGACAAAGAAAAATCTATCACCACTCCAGCCTTGCATCGTAAGGTGAAACCCTACCTGAGGTTTCTTGGGCCAAGAGTCCTGGGGTGGCTCACAAAGTTCTGGGTTCCAATGGGAAAGAATGTTGTTGTCATCGGTGGCGGACTCCATGGTTGCGAAGTAGCAGAATTCTTGGTGAGACGCAAAAGAAAGGTGACTATTGTAGAGGAAGGCGAGGTGCTGGGAAAGGGAGTGATAGACTTCCGTCTGGGATTACTTATGGATTGGTTCTACAAGAAAGGTGTGAAAATGATTACCGGGGTCAAATCAATGGAGATAACCGACAGCGGGTTTGTTATCACTACCAAAGAAGGAAAGCAAGAGAGCATTGAGGCTGACAGCATCGTCCATACCTCCCCTTTGGCGCCGAATATTTCGTTGTTTGAGAGTCTAAAGGGGAAGGTGCCTGAAATTTATGCCATTGGCGACTGCAAGGAGCCCCGTCTGATAGTAGATGCCATTGCGGATGGGTGGCAAGTGGCTCGTCGAATATGAGATTTCTGAAAAAAACCAGAAATCTCTGATTACACAGATTATGAGATGATTACAGCGATAAGGGTGGGAAGGAGGTGTTTTTGTGACAATAGAGGAAATGGAAAAAAAGCTAAAGGCCACTGAGGAGGCTTTAAAGAAGCTTGAAAAAAGGGTCAGGATTACGGAGGATATCCAGGAGATTCATCAGCTGCAAAGGCGTTATGTGAATGCCTTGATTTGTGCCGAATGGGATGATTGTGCGGACTGCTTTGCGGAAAATGCCAAGATTGATGTTTACCTTCACAAACCGATCACGGGTAACGCAGCAATTAGAAAGTGGTTTAAAAAGGAACTTTCTCAGACACACGCCGGCAAAGAGGGTGACATTGTTGTTCACCCCATTATCTCTGTTGACGGTGATAAAGCTAAAGGGAGATGGTTGCTGTATATGATGTATTGCTACCCCCGCACCGGACAATCACTCTTCTGGGTGCAGGGATTTTATGAGATGAAATATGTAAGAGAGAATGGGAAGTGGAAAATCAGCCTTATGAAGTGGAGTGAGCGCATGGGGCTACCCGGGGGTGGTCCACCAACAGGTTTATGGTAGTTGCTTATTTAAGATGGAGGTTTAATGAAAATAGAAGATATTAAGCAGATAGCAGTCATTGGGGCAGGGGCAATGGGCTCTCAGATCACCCAACTTTTTTCACATGTGGGTAAATATTCTGTGATGGTATACGATCTCAACGATGAACTTGTAAACCAGGGGATTCGGTCTATCAAAGAAAATTTACAGCGATATTTCGTTGATAAAGGAAAAATGACGAAAGTTGAAATGGATCAGGTAATCGGACGCATAAAGGGTACCACTAACCTTCTTGAAGCGGTTGGAAATACCGATTTTGTCGTGGAAGCCGTGTTCGAAAATTTAGATTTAAAAAAGAATATTTTCAAACAGCTTGACGAAAATGCACCTCCCGACTCTATCTTAGCATCCAATACATCTAACCTTAATATCACAGAGATAGCAAGCATCACGAAGAGAAAGGATAAAGTCGTTGGAATGCATTTTTTTAATCCCGTAAGTGTTGGGAAGCTTGTGGAAGTCGTCCGGGGATCACTCACCTCTGATGAAACAATGGAAACAATAATGAGCTTATCAAAAAAGCTCGGGAAAGAGCCGATGGTATGCAAAGATTTCAGTTTCGGCTTTTTGGCGAATAGAGCTTATACACCAATGATTTTGGAAGCCATCCAAATGGTGTGGGAGCGTGTTGCCTCTCCTGAAGAAATCGATAAGGCATTGAAATTAGGATATGGCCTTCCTATCGGCCCTCTGGAACTTTCCGATTTGATAGGAGGCTGGAAGATTTTTGCCATGTCAGAGGAAGATCGAATGCGAGAAATAGGACCAGAGAAAGGATATTTACACCCATTGATCAGAATGATGGTGAGAGCAGGATACACCGGGGGTAAAGGCAAAAAGGGTATTTATGATTTCTATAAGGAAGTCCTATTGGACAAAGGTCTCGTTACACGGTAATGGTGAGGATGCCCGTTTCGTCATTCGGTTACGTTATTCGTCTTAAGTATTTCACTTTGCCGTTAGACCCTAAACGATACGGGCTTCGTAGCCGTAACCCAGACCTATGAATTCGGAGCATTTTTATGAACCATTTAGAGGTTGATGTTGTTATCATTGCAGCCGGTGCTGCTGGGTTAGCGGCAGCGATTGCTGCTGCAGAGAAGGGTGCCAAGGTGATTGTTTTCGAAAAAGCCTCCACAACAGGTGGAACGGGCAGTATGGGCATGGGGCCCCTCGGTGTAGAAAGTCGGCTCCAGCGCCTGAAGCAAATGGGACCCTCAAAAGATGAAGCCTTTAAGATCTTCATGGATTATACCCATTGGCAGGTCGATGCCCGGTTAGTGAGGGCCTATATTGATAAGTCAGCCACCACCATTGACTGGCTTGAAAAGATGGGCGTTGAGTTTTTAGAGCCTTCTGCATATTTCCCTGGCGGGTGGCCAACCTGGCATATCGTCAAACCGGGCGGGGAAGGGTGTGCGGGAAATATGTTTAGGATCATGACTGAAAGAGCGAAAGAAATGGGGGTTAAGATCCTTCTGCAAACACCGGTCAAAAGAATCTTGAAACAGGGGGACAAAATTGTAGGAGTCCTTGCAGAAGATGATCGATCCGGGGAACCCATTCAGGCAAATGCCAAAGCTGTGATCATTGCAACCGGTGGATTTGGGGACAACCCTGAAATGATTAAAAAGTATACCGGATATGAATGGGGCCGTGATTTGCACTCCTTCAGAATTCCAGGCCTGGCAGGGGATGGTATTCGTATGGCCTGGGAGGTCGGAGCGGCACCCACAGAAATGAGAATGGAACTGATTTACATCATGCCCGGGGAATTGGATCCCGAACTCGCTGAAACATTTCGCCAGCCACACCTTTTGGTCAATCTCCTGGGAGAGCGCTTTATGAACGAAGGGATTATTTCAAATTCGTCATTTACAGGAAAGGCAATCTCCAGGCAAAAAAACAGATCTGCTTTCCTTATCTTTGACGAAAATATCAAGAACCATATGGAGACAGTAGGGTTTGATTCATACCATGTGGTCTTCCCTTTTACAAAAGTCAGAAATCTTGATCTCCTGATCAAGGCCGCCTTTGATAAAGGATATAAAGATGTATTTATGGCAGACTCCCTAAAAGAATTAGCCAATAAAACAGGAATTGATCTTGATGGCTTGAAAAGAACCGTTGAGGAATACAACGACCTCTGTGACAAAGGTTTTGATCCTATCTTTAACAAGAGTCATTACTTTCTTAGACCTATTAAAAAGCCAAAATTTTATGCAGGTAGGCTTGTTCCTGGAGCATACGGAAGCCTTGGTGGGATTAAGATCAATTACAAGACAGAGGTTCTGAACAAGGATTGGAAGAAGATCCCAGGGCTTTATGCCGCAGGGACTGATGCCTGTTCAATATACGGTGACACTTATGTCTTTATTCTTCCTGGCAATACAATGGGCTTTGCCCTGAACAGCGGCCGCATTGCCGGTGAAAATGCTGCAGAGTATGCAAAAGCGGCTGGAAACTAAAATATCGCGGAAGGGAGGTGAGGATTCTTAAAACAGATGACTTGGAAGTCTATCTTAAGAGGAGGGGCGTTTTTAACGGAAAATCCTAAAACAAAGGAGGTACTAAGATGATGAAAAAAGGAATGATAATGATGATGGTTAGTGTTTTCCTGATTGGGATGTTCGCATTGGTCTCACCGGCAATTTCCCAGGTAATAGAACTGACTGTTAACGACCACAATCCGCCGCCTTCAACTATTGCTAAGTCTTGGGATGCTTGGGGAAAATGGGTTGAGGAACAAAGCAAAGGCAGAATTAAAGTAACTATTCACCATGGTGGGGCGTTATTAGCGGAGAAAGAAGCGTATCGAGGTACACAAACTGGTGTAGTCGACATGGCTCACTATGTTCTCGACCGTCGAGAGGGTTTCATGCTCAGCACTGTTACGACGTTGCCCTTCTTGGGCATGCCCGCCCAATTAGAAGCCGGCCAATTATGGATGGAGCTCCTGGGCAAATATCCTGCGATGGCAAAAGAGTGGGAAGGGGTAAAAATCATCGGGTTATTCATGATGCCCCCAACGCACATCCACAACAAGAAGAAGGAGGTCAAAACCCCGGCGGACTTAAAGGGAATGAAGATCCATGGTGCGGAGTATGCACTGGTTCAAACGATGCATGCAGCAGGTGCCTCTCCGATACAACTCGACATTACGGAAATGTATACGGGTTTGGAAAGGGGGGTACTCGACGGAGTTATGAATCATTTTCCAGTCTGTTTTATCTTCAGGGTTTTGGAACTGACGCCTTACCACACCATATTCGGCGACGGCGGCATCAACATGACCCCCATGTTCGCCATCATGAATCCCAAGAAATTCAACAGTCTTCCCCCGGATCTCCAGAAGATACTGGAAGATTCAGGCAAGGTATGGACACAGGAAATGGCCAGGCTGGACTTTCCTTTACAAAAAACAGCAGTCGATTTCTGCAAAGGAAAGAATCATACCATCACGAATCTTACTCCTGAACAGATAAAGGTGTGGTATGACCTGGTGAAACAGCCCATCCACGATCAATGGATAAAAGAGGCCGAGGCAAAAGGGCTACCGGCGAAAGCATTATACAGTGAGACTTTGAATCTGATAAAAAAGTACCAGAAAAAGTGAAGCTCCCTGTGCTTTCGCACAGAGCATCTTCACAACTTCGGCGAAACCCGCCGAAGTATATTCATCTTTCGATGAAACTTTGGCGGATACCTTTTTTGCATTCATCCCCGTTCTTCCGGGTCGAGCATTCTGCGAAGGCGGGTAAAACATCATTGAATCGCCCCACAGCTTGCTACTGCTATATACAGCAAGCTGTGGGGGATAATTTGATACAATGGCGTTGTTGTTAAGCAAAACAACCAGGAAGGATGGCCAAAAATGAAAATAATTCACTATCTGAGCCGGTTATTGGGATATGTGGCGACGGTTATGCTGGGGCTTATGATGCTGCTTACTGTCGTCGATGTCTTCATGCGTTACGTGTTTAATGCACCCATAACAGGTGCGACGGAAGTTTCGGAACTCATGATGGTGATCGTGGTTTTTCCGGCATTAGCATGGATTGCGGTAGAGCGGAGCCATATAAGGGTAGACATGTTAGTGGTTAAATGGCCACGAAGGGTTCAGTTAATTGTTGAGATCATTACCCTCCTTTTGGCCTTAGGCACGTTCGTTATTATAACCTGGCAGAGCTTCCTGGAATCTATAGAAGTGAGAATGGCAACTTCCCTCCTTGAAGTGCCAGAGTCCCCATTTCATTGGATCATGACACTGGGTTTTGCAATGCTATGCCTGGCGATCGTGAGCCTCGTCATTCAGAATGTCGTAGCCATAGCTAAAGGAGAAAAAGGATGAGTCATGAAATGATCGGCCTTATCGGCATATTGATTCTGATCGGTCTTCTATTTTTCGGGATGTGGATTGGTGCGGCCATGGCTATGGTTGGCTTTCTCGGCTATATCTTAATCATGGGTGTTGGGCCGGCCTTTGGGGTAGTGGCTCAGATCCCCTTCACAACGATGGCAAGCTACATTTTAACGACGGTTCCGCTGTTTATACTGATGGGTGCGTTTATC
>Ga0214474_1000213_pt1 | contig 30128 bp, 28 predicted proteins | sample RVTome_2_FD_187335 | JGI IMG/M metagenome (GOLD analysis project Ga0214474, IMG submission 187335) | Soil microbial communities from uranium-contaminated site in the Upper Colorado River Basin, Wyoming, United States - RVT95D214 HiSeq ... | reverse complement strand
ACCACGACGGTAACTTGTGGGTAAAGTCACAATAAATTTCCAGGCATTGCAGGGATTTAAACCCCAGATGGATTAAGATATTTCAGAATGCAATAATGTAGTATGTTTTATGTTGACCTTCTGCGGTCAACAACGTATAGGCTCTTCGCAAATGTCTTCGCATATTGTTTTAATTCTGCCACCTTCTCTGCTACATCCTTTGGGTCTCTGATAACAGTTCTGTCGGTATTAACAACAGCTACAGATATAGTCATTATAGGGAATATTGCAGGTTTATCTTTTCTGTCTATAGATACTATGTAGCCTCTTTCCAGGTCCTCAGGTTCATAATGCTTTACTATGCCTTTATCGAATTTATCTATAATCATTTTACATATAGATTCCATTCTCTCAGGAGCACAGATAATCACAAAGTCATCACCACCGATATGACCCAGGAAATCTTCGTCTGTCCCTGCAGTTTTCACTATTTCCAGGAGAATATCTCCAACCCATTTTAGTACATCACTTCCTTTTGCAAAACCATACCTATCGCTAAATGCCTTAAAGTTGTCGAGATCAATAAGACAGAATGAAAAATTTTCATTTTCATTTAATCTTGTGAGAAGCTCTTTCTCTATAGCCAGATTCCCGGGAAGTTTTGTTAAAGGATTTGCATCCAGATTCGTAGCCTCAAGTTCCTTAAGCCTTGCTGACATCTCTTTGAAGGAAATGGCCAGATCAGCGAGCTCGTCAGCGCCTTTGATCTCGGGCATGGTGTCAAAATTACCACTCTTAATGGAATAGGTGGCATCCTTCAATGTTTCTATAGAGGCGCTCAGGTTGTTTGTTATCAGATATGCAAACAGTGCACCGAACAGAATAGATACTATGTTAAGGGTTATAGTTATTATAAATGCCCTTTCACCAAGTATGTTTGATTTACTTATATGTTGTGTCTGCTGGGCCTTGAGTTTAATTTCGAGTTCTTTAAGTAATGAAAGAATCTTATCCAGATTATTTTTCAACTCTGTAGATGACAGATTCTCTGCCTCCCTAACGTTGTTATTTTTAATAAGGTGTGTTTCTTTTTTAAACAGTTCATTATAGCCTTCATGGGATACTGATATGTCATTGAGAAGGTTCTGGAATGAGGGATAGATTTTTTTAATCTCCGCGATCTGAGACTTAAACTCGCTGCTGCGATTCCGGAAGATATCATCGGCATTAATATCCTTAAAGACGAGATATCTTTTTTCATACAGATCCTGAGCAAGGATGTTATCATTAAGTTTTGCCAGCTTCTCCTGTGCAGCGACATCGTCATAGATAACAGTAGTAGTAATTTTATTGAGTGCATTAAGGCTCCATGTGGCATATAATCCTACGATGATGGTAAAGGATATCATTACTGCATATCCGAGGAATATCTTCTGTCTTAATGTTAAGCTCATTTCGATTCTTTATTTAATACTCATTTTGAAAACTGGAATGATTCATATATAGTTACCATATTTCTGCCTCTATCTTTTTCATTCTCTCCCAGTAACCACCTCTCTTTTTTCCTGAGAGGAAGGCTATGATAGCGATTAAAGCTGCTATCACAATCAGTATTGCTAAGGGTATTATAAAGCCTGCTATATCCATATTACATCTAAGATAATTATATCTCAAATCCAAAGTAAAAGCTTTAATTAGGCAGGGCAGTAAATATGAAGTTATGCAGAGAATATAAGTATTCTATAGTTTTTGGTGGCGGTGCAGGGATTTGAACCCCGGACACTGCGGATATGAGCCGCATGCTCTAACCAACTGAGCTACACCGCCATGTTAAAAAAAGTTCTGAGTTCAAAGTTTAAAAAAGAATATAAATTATAACAAAAGAGACGAAATTAGTGAAAGAGTTCAAACCTTCGTGTCCTGATGTTGATGAGTACTCCCACCGAAAGGAGATTTGAGAGGAGCGCAGTGCCGCCGTAACTCATGAACGGTAAGGGTATTCCGACTACAGGCATTATACCCAGCGTCATGCCGACATTGACGAAGAAATAGATCAGGAACATGAAAGTTATTCCGAGCGCAAGTAGTCTTCCAAAGTCATCCTTTGCCTTCCTCGCTGTATCAAGCCCTCTTAGTATTAAGACAAGGTAGAGAAATAAGAGCAATAGGCTCCCGAGAAATCCCCATTCTTCGGCAAAGACCGCGAAAATAAAGTCGGTATGCTTTTCGGGGAGGAACCTGAACGGTCCCTGTGTGCCATGCATATAGCCCTTTCCGAAGAACTTCCCTGATCCTACTGTAATCTTTGACTGATTTAAGTGATATCCTATTCCTGCTGGATCTGCTTCTGGTTCTATAAAGGCAACAATCCTGCTTTTCTGATAGTCCTTGAGTCCTCCCCACAGTATATTGCCGAGGAAAGGCAGGGATATCAAACCTATAATAATAAATAGCATGGCAACTTTTTTCTGAAGCCCTTTTGTGAGTATTAAAGAAATAAAGATCAGCAGGATTATTAATGATGTCCCGAGATCAGGCTGTTTAATGAGAAGGATAAATGGGAGGAATACGATTAAAAAGAATATACGAAAAATTTTAGCTGTACTGATTGGGCTATCCATTGCGCTTAATTGTTGTGAGAGCATTATTATGTATATAAGCTTGAAAGATTCAGATGGTTGAAAAGAAATGACGCCAAAACTTAACCACCTTTGTGCCCCCATACCTGTCTTCCCGAAAATAAAAACAGATATTAAAAGAACAATGCCTGTGATATAAAGATGAAGTGATAATCTGCTGAGCCATACATAGTTAAAGCTGACAATCAGGAATAAAGCAATAATTCCGAGTATGAGCCAGGAGGCCTGTTTTATATAGAATCCTGAATGCTCTTCTGTTGCAAGCGGGCGTGTAGCACTGTATATTGTCATAATTCCAATGAGGGCTATTAATATGGCAATCGAAAGAGTTACCCAATCAAAATTTTTGATAAATCTACGATCTATTCGCAGCATCTTTTAATTTACCAGAAAAAAGACATATAAAGGTATAGGTACAGGAAAGGGGAATTTAATATGGAAGAAGATAATTACTTTTCTTTACCTTTGCCTGTGCCTTTAGCTTTCTTCTAAGGTGGACACTTGGCGCATACGGATGTAAAAAGGGAAGTAGACAGATACCTGTCTCCCCTGTCCGGGAAGATAACGACTATGACACCTTCTTTGAGCTCGCTGGATTTCCTGATGGCTATGTACATTGCAGCACCGCTCGACATACCTGCAAATATTCCTTCCTTCACTGCCAGCATCCTTGTAGTGTCAAATGCCTCTTCATCATTCACTTTATATCGTTCATCGAGCTTTTGAGGATTAAATATCTTTGGTACGATGGACTCTGACATATTCTTAAGGCCTTGTATCCTGTGGTTTAAAGCGGGCTCCACTCCTATTATCTTTATATCTTTGTTGAACTCCTTGAGTCTTTTCCCTGTGCCCATGAGCGTACCCGTAGTTCCCATACCAGCCACAAAGTGAGTAATACGTCCACCTGTCTGTTCTATTATTTCTTTTCCTGTGGTTTCGTAGTGCGCTAAGATGTTGGCCTCGTTGTCAAACTGGTTCGGCATGAAGTACGTTTCAGGCTCCTCAGAAAGTATCCTTTGTGCTGATCTTATTGCCCCGTCAGTCCCTTCTTCGGATGGACTCAGTATTAGCTCGGCTCCGAAGGCCTCAAGTATCCTTCTCCTTTCAATGCTGACGCATGCAGGCATGGTAAGCTTTACCCTGTATTTCTTGGCTGTGGCAACCATGGCAAGCCCGATTCCCGTGTTTCCCGATGTAGCCTCAAGTATTATCTTATCTCTCGTGAGCTTTCCGTCTCTCTCTGCTGCCTCTATCATATAAAGGGCAATTCGGTCTTTAACAGAGCCTCCGGGATTGTTGCCTTCAAGTTTTGCGAAGACTTTTACCCTTGGATTGGGGTTTATGCCGTCTATTCTGACAAGCGGTGTATTCCCTATGCATTGAAGAATTCCCATAATTTTTATTATAAAGATGATTTCAATAGATGGTCAAGTAGCATTAAAGGTTAATAAATTAAGGTTGAGATGAGATGAACTCTGGTTTTTTGTTTTTAGAGTTCATATATCCTTCTATTGCTCTCTTTGCAATTGGTGCCGCAGCCCCTCCACCATGCCCGCCGTGTTCTACTAATACCGCAAGTGCTATCTCTGGTTTTTCAACAGGGGCAAAGGCAAAAAACCATGCGTGGTCCCTGAACTTCTCAGGGAGGTATTGAGAGTCTCTTTTTATTGCCACAACCTGGGCTGTACCTGTCTTGCCGCCGATACTCATTAACTGTGATTTTGCAGCCCATCCAGTACCTCCTGGCTCATTTACAACGCCAAAAAGTCCACTTTTAACTATTTCAAGGGTATCAGATCTTATCTTTACCTTTCCTGAAATTATTGGTTGGGCGCCCTTAATCAATGTTGGCCTGTATAGATTTCCACCGTTTGCTATTATGCTTGTCATGACTGCCAACTGTATGGGAGTTACAGCAACATATCCCTGACCTATTGCTGCATTAAAGGTTTCACCGAGATACCAGGGGTGTTTTTTGTTTTCAAGCTTCCAATTTGTGTTTGGTATCAGTCCCTGCCGTTCTCTACCAAGTTCGATGCCCGTCTTTCTGCCTAAACCAAGGCCCGTGGCATAATCATAAATTTTATCTATGCCGAGACGTTTGCCGACCTCATAAAAAAATACATCACATGATTCCACTATTGCCCTATGCAGAGAAACCACGCCGTGACCTTGTTTGCGCCAGCAGCCAAAGTGCCACCTGCCATAGTCTATTCCGCCCCTGCAATCCACCTTGGTCTCAGGGGAAATAACCCCTTCCTCAAGTCCAGCGATTGCAGTAACAATCTTGAATACCGAGCCAGGTGGATACTGGCTTTGCAGCGCCCTGTTAAGCATAGGATTTTTTTTATCCTGAGTAATGGCTATCCATTTGTCATAGCTTATACCCTTTGCGAAAAGGTTTGGGTCAAAAGAAGGTTTGCTTACCATGCCGAGTATCTCTCCTGTGTCTGGTTTAATTGCAACAAGGGCGCCTGCCTTTTCTCCAAATGCCTTCTCAGCCTCTTCCTGAAGATTAATGTCTATACTCAATGTAATATCTTTCCCTTTTATCGGTGGTTTTTCCTGAAGCAGTCTTATTTCCCTGCCGAGTGCATCGACCTCAATAACCCTCTTGCCAAGTGTACCCCTGAGTGATTTATCAAAGAGTAATTCAACGCCCCATTGTCCGATAAACGTGTCTGGTGGTATGTCTTTTAATGCAGGGTCTTTTGATTGAGACGGGTTAAGTTTTCCAAGATAACCTATGAGATGTGAACCAACATCGCCATAGAGATATTCCCTGCTGACCTCTGCTTCGATAATAAGACCTGGGAAATCAGATCGCCTTGCTTCAATGAGTGCAACCTCAGTAAAAGACAGCCCCTGTTTTAGTCTTATGGGTGAAAACGGGCTCAGACTATTTTTATTTATCTCCTCGAGTATTTCTTCGATAGGCATGTTAAGGACTTTTGAAAGAGAATCAACTTTGCGTATATCGAATTCATCCGGGATTAATGATGCATAGTAATAAGGAGAATTTTTTACAAGCTGGATTCCATTTCTGTCAAAAATTATTCCGCGTGGCGCTGGTATGCTTATTATCCTCAGTCTGTTGGCCTCAGACAATTTCCTGTATTCCTTGCCCTGTAAAATTTGCAACTGCCACAGCCTCATGATAAGCAGGAGAAAGGCTGCAACCACGACATACGCTATTATTAAGATTTTTTCAGATTTTTCCTTCACTTTTATTTGATCTTTTCTTTTTACTGTATATTCTTCGGTCTCAAAAATATCCCCAAAGGGGCATTTGATAAAGACTGTATGGCGATTATAAAGACAGCTGCCCCAATACTAACCGGCATTTTATTAAAGATGCTTCTTGACATAAAAACAACAGAGCTGTCTATTAAAGTAAGGACTGAAATGCTGATAATACCTAAAAGAGGGGTCCATATAAAAAATCTACTATATATGAAGGAAGAAAGATAACCTACAAGACTTTTGCTCAGGAGGTTAGGGCCGAGGAATGCACCTGAAAGGCTGTCTTCGATTATTCCAATCAGAGATCCAAAAAACATTCCCTTGACCTCTCTTTTTCTTATGCCTGCGTAGCAGGCTAAAACAACCGTAAGGTTTGGGGTAACATCAAATAATGATACGCTCCCCTGTATGATAAGCGTTAAAAAGATTATGGCTGCCCATAGGAGGTATATCATCCTTTTTTTATTATTACCACTACCTCAATCTTTGCATTGTCCTGAAATGGAAGGACTTCTATGTCCTGGAAAACCCCCATGCCTTTTTTATTAACGTTTGATACATATCCGACAGGTATCCCCTGCGGGAACAGTGAATCAAGTCCTGATGTTATTACAATATTACCTTTCTCCACCTTTTCTTCATAAGGAATATATTTCAACTGGCATTTTCTGAAGCCTGTACCCGAGATTATGCCTTCTGTTCTGCTCTCCTGAAGCCTTGCCGCCGATGAAAAATTTATATCGGTGAGAAGGAGCAGTAATGAATGTGAATCAGATACCTCTGAAATCTTTCCCACCAGTCCCCTGTGTGTTATAACTGTCATGTCTTTTGTAATGCCGTCTAAAAGCCCTTTGTTTATAACACAAGTATTTGACCAGGGGCTGACACCTCGTGCAATTACACGGGCGGTAGATACATATCTGTGCTCGTTCTCCTTAAGAGAAAGAAGATCTCTCAGCCTTTTATTTTCAAGAAGGGCTTCCCGATACCCCTGTTGTTCTTTGAGCATCTTTGTAAGCTCTGCTTTTAGTCTTATGTTTTCTTCTTCCCTGAGAAGCATTCTTTTGAAAGGGGATGTAATATAGTCCTTTACAGAACTTTTTATACCGTGAAATCTGTTAAGTGTATTATTCAGGGATTTAAGCGGCAGTAAGTGTTCCCTGTTACTCTGGTAAGTCATCAAACCTAAGGATATAATGATAAATAGAAAAAGCAGGAGCCTCTTCTTAGGCATTACAAATTAATAGCTACTCTTCTAAGCATGTCAATCTCATCAAGCATTTTACCAACACCCCGGACAACCGCTGTAAGGGGATCCTCTGCTACTACAACCGGAAGTCCTGTCTCTTCTCTTATAAGTATATCAAGACCCCTGAGAAGGGCACCACCGCCAGCCATGATTATACCTCTATCCACAATATCTGATGCGAGTTCAGGAGGTGTATTTTCTAAGATGACCTTAATCGTGTCAAGTATTATATTAATAGGCTCATTAAGTGCCTCACGGATTTCTGCTTCATTAATTGTCAGGGTCTTGGGTATGCCTGAAATCAGATCCCTTCCCTTTACATCCATTACGCGCTTATCGCTGCCCTCTGTATTATAGGCTGAACCAATATTAATCTTTATCTGTTCAGCGGTCATGTCTCCTATCATGAGGTTATATCTCCGTTTAATATAGGCCATAATTGCCTCATCCATCTTGTCACCGCCAACCCTTACGGCCTTGCTGTAAACTACCCCGTCAAGTGATATGACAGCAACATCGGTGGTACCGCCGCCGATATCTACAATCATATTGCCTGACGGCTCACCTACAGGAAGACCTACCCCTATTGCAGCTGCCATGGGCTCTCCTATCATGTAAACCTCTCTTGCCCCTGACACCTGAGCAGCATCTTTTACTGCTCGCTGTTCAACCTGCGTAATTCCGGAAGGCACTCCGATGATCACCCTTGGGGAAACGAAACTCCTTCTGTTATGAACTTTTGTTATGAAGTATTTCAGCATTTCTCCTGTGGCGTCAAAGTCTGCTATAACTCCATCCTTCATAGGTCTTATTGCAATTATGTTGGAAGGGGTCTTGCCGAGCATTCTTTTTGCCTCGGCTCCAACTGCTACAGGTTTTTTATCATCTTTTCTAATTACAACTACAGAAGGCTCGTCGCATACAATACCTTTTCCTTTAACAAATACAAGGGTATTTGCTGTGCCAAGATCTATAGCGAGATCGTTTGAGAATAATCCGAGGATTTTATGGAAAAACATTATGCCTCCTGTTTTACCCGAGGGCTTTCTATTACAATAGTTTTTGCAATCTCGTCGCCAAAACGCATTCCATCCCTGCTTCCCAATAAGATAATAAATTCAAAAATAGAAAGAAGCACTATAAATATCCATCCAAACCAGATCATCTTATAAAAAAGAAACCCGATGCCGAAGGTGCTATTCCTTAGTATCGAATCTCTAAATGTACATGGGGTGTTTGTATCTGCTGAGACAACCCTGATCCCTATAAGTTTTTTCCCCAAGCTTCTCCCATCAAAAAGACCATCACCTATTAAAAGATAAGCAATCCCTGCAAAAAAACCAGCCTTAGGTATTACCTCTACTGCTGCTGCGATGATAATAAAGTCAAGGATTTTAGCGACAGTTCTGAGAAGCAATCCTGCCCTTTTAAATTCCTCGGACATTTATAAATCTTAACAGAAGATTCCTTAATTTTTCAAGGGAACTTAAGTTTCTACAGTTTCTTGTGTTTCTACAGTTTCTTGTGTTATAACTCCATGAACTCAATGAACTCAATAAACTCGATTAACTCAAGGAACTCAATAAACTAAGATGGATATAGTTCTTGCCACGAGAAATAAAAAGAAAATTGAAGAGATAAAAAGGATTACATCTGGCATGGCAATCTCAATTTATATGCTTGATGACTTTCCAGGATGTCCCGAGGTAGAGGAGGACGGAGTTACATTTGAGGAGAATGCGATTAAGAAGGCTGTGACCGTTGCAAGATATACAGGGAAACCGGCGCTTGCTGATGACTCTGGTCTTGAGGTATACGAGTTGAACGGTGCTCCGGGCACATTATCTGCAAGGTATGCTGGTGAGGGCGCAGATGACAGAAAAAATATCGAAAAATTGTTACATAAGATGCGCTCAATCGTTGAAGAGAAGAGGAAGGCAAGGTTTGTATGCTGTATAGCCATAGCATTACCTGATGGTTTTATAAATATATTTTATGGATATTCTGAGGGCAGGATAGGCACCGAGCCGAAAGGCCTTAGCGGCTTCGGATACGACCCGATATTTTATCCCGAAAGCCACAGCAGGACATTTGCTGAGATGAGTGATGGGGAAAAGGATGCTATCAGCCACAGGGGAATGGCGCTGAGTAAGGTTCAGGGGTATCTTAGAAAAAAGATAGATTTTTCGATGGCTTAATAGCTTAAAAGCAAGTAATAAAGGTAATAAGTAAATCTTATCGATTTATCAAAAATATGAATTTGACTTAAAACCTTGCAGAGCATATATTATGTATGATTTTTTTGGGTTTCTAAAAAATCACACTGCCGCGTAACTTAAATTTGAAACTAAAATCACGCTTATTTTTTAAGTGATTGCGATATAATTTTGTCTGTAACAGTCGTTACTTATAAATTTTAGTTAGTTGTCATTAAAAATAATTATGGGGGTATAGTTTATGAGACTTGTATTGCTTGGTGCACCAGGGGCTGGGAAAGGGACTCAGGCGAAGATGCTGATAGAAAAATATAAGATTCCTCAGATTTCTACAGGTGATATCCTGAGGAAAGCTGTAGCTGACGGCACACCGCTTGGAAAAGAGGCAAAAGTAATTATGGATAAGGGTGAACTCGTTCCTGACAAGATAGTTTTGGGTCTTGTTGAGGAGAGAGTCAAGCAGGATGACTGTAAAAAAGGTTTTATACTTGATGGGTTCCCGAGGAATACTGCACAGGCAGAAGCACTTGATAAGATGCTAAATGCCACGGGGTTGCCGATTGATTCTGCCTTGAGTGTTGATGTCCCAAAGGATGACCTTATGAAGAGACTAACAGGAAGGAGGACATGTAAGAATTGTCAGCAGATGTACAACGTATATTATTCGCCGCCGAAGAAGGATGCTTTATGTGATAAATGTGGTGGCGAGCTTTTTCAGAGGGGTGACGACAAAGAGGATACGATCAAGAAAAGGCTTGAGGTATATGATGCGCAAACAGCACCTCTTATAGATTATTACAATAAGAAAGGAATACTTAAATCTGTAATGGGTGTTGGCAATATTGATGAGATATTCAATAAGGTTTGCGCTTTATTAGAAGGTAAGTAGGCAGTACCTATTAACTTAGATAAAGGAGGAAAAGATGGAAAACATTGGTCACGGCGGCAAACCAATCATTGAGCGGGTTATGCCGAAAGAAGTAGCGATTAAGAGGCTGGCAGAACTGAAAGCAGCAAAGGCAAAAGAGTACGATGTACGTTTGCAGATTGCGACAGAGATTCTTGACATTGCATACGGCTTTTTCACACCCCTTGAAGGGTTTATGACAAAGGCGGACGTGGATGCTGTTTGCGATAAAATGACACTGGCAGATGGGACTGTATGGAGCATCCCGATTGTATTTGACATGTCTGAAGAGGAGTTAAAGTCAACAGGGATAAAGAAGGATGATACAGTAATTCTTACTTATACCGGCAATCCTTTAGCTATTTTTGACATTACAGACGTATTTACACTTGATAAGAAAGATGTTGCCCTGAAGGTCTATGGTACTACAGAAGAGAAACATCCGGGTGTAAAGAGGACGTATCAATATAAGGATAAATTCCTTGGTGGAAAGATCACCCTCCTTAACCCTCCGAAGATAAACGAGCCCTTCACAAGATTCTGGCTTACACCACTACAGATGAGGGAAAGATTCAAGGAAAAAGGCTGGGAGATGATCATCAACCATCAGACAAGAAATGTTCCACACACGGGTCATGAATGGCTTATGAAAGGTGCATACTTAGGAGCTTATGGTTCTATGATGGTAGATAAACCTCGTGGCGGCGTACTGGTCAATGCGATTATCGGTTCGAAAAGACCCGGCGATTATATTGATGAGGCAATAATCCTTTGCCAGGAGGCTCAGGGTAAATATGGGTACTTCAGGGAAGATACCTTTTTAACAACATGCAGCCTCTGGGATATGCGTTATGCAGGACCAAGAGAAGCAGTATTTCATGCATGCCTGAGAACCAATCTTGGTTGTACTCATCATATGTTCGGCAGAGACCATGCAGGGGTAGGAAGTTACTATGATCCGTATGATGCTCACAGGATTTTCACTAAACTGCCTAAAGGTTCACTCAACATAACACCTATCTTTAATCTCGACTGGTGGTTCTGCCCTGTATGCGACGAGGTTACCTATATGGGATTCTGCGGCCACAAGGATAAAAAGGCGTCATTCAGCGGCACTTTAATCAGAAGTATCATTCAGGATGGTGTGAAGCCGCCGCGTAGAATCTTCAGACCCGAGGTCTTCGATATCATTATGGAATGTGCAGAAAAGTACGGCTTTGGTTCTGCGTTTGTTAATGAGGATTACTTAAAGAACAGGCAACCGGTATTTACGATAGGACCATTGAAATAAACATTGAAATAAAAAAGGAGGGATAAATATGGCAGAAGAGACTTATCCAATCAATTTATGGATTAATGAGGAACGGCTTGAAAAACTTCAGGCAGCCGGTCTTGCAGGTATGTGTAAAGAAGTATTGGCAGGGTTAAAGGTTGTAGCTGTACCTAACACAGCAGAACAGAGAGACAAGATACTAAAAATATTCCCTGTGGCAAAATTTGATACAGCTACGACAAAAAGCATTGAGAATCTTCCACGGCAAATAAAAGACCAGATATTTGACCTTGTTGTTAAGAAAAAGTCGTTGGATGTTATGGGTGACTACATTAAATCTCAGGAGAAATAATTAAGGAAAGGGGGTGGAAAGCCTTTTAAGATTTTGGTCTGTTTTTACTCTTTTACGTTAACTTATAAACTATAGTAAGGAGGTGTTTTAAATGCCAAGTTTTGTGATTACTGAAAAGTGTGATGGTTGTAAAGCACAGGACAAGACTGCATGTCAGTATATCTGTCCTCACGATTTAATGGCCCTCGACAGAGAAAAGATGAAGGCTTACAATCAGGAGCCCGAGCAGTGCTGGGAGTGTTTTAACTGCGTAAAGATCTGCCCGCAGCAGGCAGTCGAGGTAAGGGGTTATTCTGACTTTGTACCCCTCGGAGCCAGTACTATCCCGCTGAGAGGTTCAGATTCCATCATGTGGACTATCAAATTCAGAAGCGGACTGACCAAGAGGTTCAAGTTCCCGATCAGAACGACTGTTGAAGGTTCTGTTGATCCGTACGCCGGAAAACCAGAGCCTGATTTTGCAACTATTAAAAAGGCAGGCTTGTTTACAAAGCCTGCAAGAACTGAATAATTAAGGAGGTGAATATAAATGGAAAAAGAAACTTGTACGTTTTCATATTGTAAGAAGCCTGAAGTTACCGAAGTAGATTGCGACCTGCTTATTATGGGCGGCGGTATGGCTGGCTGCGGTGCGGCTTTTGAGGCATGCCGCTGGGCAAATGCAAAAGGATTGAAAGTAGTCATGGTTGATAAGGCCGCAACAGACAGAAGCGGCGCTGTCGCAATGGGTCTGTCTGCTATCAACACCTATGTCGGTGAAAATAAAGTCGCTGATTATGTCAAATACGTAAGGAACGACCTCATGGGCATCATCAGGGAAGACCTTGTATTCGACCTCGGAAGACACGTTGACGATTCAGTCGAATGTTTCGAAGAGTGGGGCCTCCCCATCTGGAAAAAAGGCGATGACGGTTTCTCAATGGATGGTCATCAGGCAAGAGAAGCCGGGAAAAAATCTCTGAAGGACGGCGGCACGCCGGTAAGAACCGGTAAATGGCAGATCATGATCAATGGTGAGTCCTACAAAGTCGTTGTTGCAGAGGCTGCAAAGAAGGCCCTCCAGACCAACAGAGAGAAGACAGGCATGGCACAGAACCATTTTGAAAGGGTATTCATCGTAAAGGCTGTCATGGATACAAACGGGAAAAACGTAGCCGCAGCCATCGGATTCAGCACGAGAGAAAACAAGATTTATTCCTTCAAAGCAAAGGCAATGCTCTGTGCAACTGCCGGGGCAGTTAATTGCTTCAGACCGAGGTCGGTCGGTGAAGGTATGGGCAGGACCTGGTACCCGGTGTTTTGCGCTGGTTCAGGTTATGCATTCGGCATGCAGGCAGGCGCTGAGCTGACCTTAATGGAGAACAGGTTCGTACCTGCAAGGTTTAAGGACGGTTATGGACCGGTCGGCGCATGGTTCCTCTTCTTCAAGGCAAAGGCAACTGACAGCTATGGCGAAGATTATTGCACCAACAAAGAATATTTTGATGATGCGGTTGCCAGATATGGCGACTATGCAAAGAATCTTGGCACTGCCATAAGAAACCATCTGATGATGAGGGCCATGAAGGATGGTAAAGGTCCGATTCTTATGCAGACCCCTGCAGCGCTGGAAATAATCTCCAAGAACATGAAAGAGAAGCTCGGTGAAAAAGAAGGTGCCAAGCAGATCAAGCACCTTGAAGCAGAGGCATGGGAAGACTTCCTCGATATGGCTATCGGACAAGCATCACTCTGGGCCGCAAGGAATATCGAGCCTGATAAGGTTCCTTCCGAGATTATGCCGACAGAGCCGTATCTCCTCGGTTCACATGCCGGCTGCGCAGGGTTCTGGGTAAGCGGCCCTGGAGATCTTCCGGGCACACCGGAACACTACACATGGGGATATAACAGAATGACTACTGTACCCGGTCTCTTCATGGCAGGTGACGTTGTCGGTGCATCAGGCCATAAATTTTCCTCAGGTTCTCATGCAGAAGGCAGAATGGCAGCTAAGGCTGCGATAGCCTACATCCTCGACAATGCGAGCTACAAGCCGTCTCCAAAAATGTCCCTTGATGATATTGCGGCTGAACTCTATCTGCCGTTCGAGATCTATGAAAAATATAAAGTCTACACAACCGATCCCGTGATTAACCCTAATTATATTGGTCCAAAAGCACTCCAGGCGAGGCTGATGAAAATCGCTGATGAGTACTTTGGTGGTTGTGCTACATGGTATATGACCTCAAAGACCATGCTTGAGGAAGGTCTCAGACAGCTTGATATGCTCAAAGAAGACGCGAACAAGATGGCGGCAGCCGATCTCCATGAGCTCCTGAGATGTTTTGAGAACTATCACAGGATTCTGTCTGTTGAGGCACATGCACGGCACATCCTCTTCAGAGAGGAGTCCAGGTATCCGGGCTACTATTACAGAGGCGATTTCAACAAGATTGATGACGCCAACTGGAAGTGCTTCACAAATTCCGTGTACCATGCTGATAACAACACCTGGGAGTTCAAGAAAGTACCATACGTTCAGATGTACAAGTAGGATACGTTTAAAGGGGAGGGCTCTGCCCTCCCCTTTTTTTAAATAATTAATAATTATTTTTTCTATAATGATTTATTATTCTTGACAGGTATGATATAATACGCCGCGTTTAAACAGTAGGTTAAAAAGAGGTGCTTATAATATCATTATAATTATCTTTTTGTGACTTACTGCTTTGAAGGAGGGTTAAGATGGCAGAAAATAAAAAGGTTCTCGTGATTGGAGGTGGTATGAGTGGGCTTACCGCCGCAATTGAAACAGCAGAAGCAGGTCTCGATGCAGTCATCGTAGAAAAAAACCCGTATCTTGGCGGCAGGGTAGCACAGATCAATAAATACTTCTGGAAACTCTGTCCTCCTAACTGTGGCCTTGAGATCCAGTTCAAAAGAATTAAGAATAATCCACAAATTAAATTCTATACACTTGCTGAAGTAGAGGAGATCAAGGGCGAGGAAGGAAATTTTGATGTGACAGTTAAGCTAAATCCAAGATATGTAAATGACAATTGTGTAGGATGTGATGCTTGTACTCAGGCATGTCCATCATTCAGAGACAATGAATTTAATTTTGGTATGGACAAGACAAAGGCTGCATATTTGCCTTTTAGTCAGGCATTCCCATTCAAGTATGTAATTGATAGTAAGTCCTGTCCAAAAGACTGCATGAAACCATGTCTTGAAGCATGTAAATATAATGCAATAGACGTCAATATGAAACCTGAAACCATAAGTCTCAAGGTTGGGGCAGTCGTTCTGGCTACAGGATGGAATCCATACGATATGAGCAAGCTTGACATCTTAGGCTCTGGTCAGATTAAGAACGTTATTACAAATATGATGCTGGAAAGGTTAGCATCATCAGACGGACCTACTAATGGTAAGATTGTTCGTCCTTCTGATGGGAAAGAGGCAAAAAATATTGCCTTTGTCCAGTGTGCAGGCTCAAGGGATGAAAACCACCTTCAATATTGTTCATACATATGCTGCCTCGCATCATTAAAGCATGCCATGTATGTGAGAGAGCAGTATCCTGATTCAAAGGTTCAAATATTCTATATAGATATCAGAACCCCTGGACTGTATGAAAACAGGTTCTACTGGAAGATTAAGGATGACCCAAATGTTATTTTTACAAAAGGCAAAGTTGCAAAGATTACTGAAGAAGCAGGGACAAAGGATGTGACAGTTGAGGTAGAGGATATATTCAAAGGGAGCAAGATAAAAGCGACATTTGATATGGTGGTACTTGCAACTGGAATGGATTTAACAACAAAAGAGTCAAAGGTTGGGACTAACATTTCATATACACCTGATGGGCTTGTAGACGATTCAGCCCTAAAGAAGGGGATATATGCAGTGGGAACATTGAAAAGCCCTGCTGATGTTGCAAGGTCAGTTCAGGATGCTACTGGTGCTGCAATAAAGTGCATCCAGAGTGTGAATAGGAGGTAGGGATGGAAAAAAAATACGGTGTATATATCTGCAAAGGCTGTGGGATTGGGGATTCCGTAAATATAGAGAAACTAACAAAAGCTGCAAAGTATGGGCCTATTAAAGAAGAAAACATAAAATCCCATGATATCTTATGTAGCACTGACGGACTTCAATTAATAAAAAATGATATTAAGAAAGATGGTATTAATACTATAGTCATCGCAGCATGTTCCCCGCGTGTCAAATATGAGGAGTTCGATTTCCCCGGTTGCATAACAGAGAGAGTAAACATCCGGGAATTTGTTGCATGGATGCAGCCTCCAAACACAGATGACACGCAGAGTTTAGCCGAGGATTACGTCAGGATGGGTATTGTAAGGTCTCAGAAAGGCGACCTCCCGGAACCTGCCATCCTCGAAAATCTGAGCAGCACCATATTAGTTATCGGTGGCGGCATAACAGGTATGACCGCAGCCCTTGAGGGAGCCAAGGCAGGATACCAGGTTGTATTGGTAGAAAAGGAACCTAAGCTTGGGGGCTTTGCAAATAAATTATACAAAAAGATTCCAACAAGGGATTACAGAGAACCAGTGTATGTTGATACAGATATAGAAAAGGTCATCAAAGAGGTCGAGAGCAATTCTAATATAAAGGTATATAAATCATCAAAGGTTGAAAAAACAGCTGGCCAGCCTGGCTTATATGATGTAACTATATCTTCAAATGGTAGTTCCGAAACAGTAAAGATTGGTGCTATCGTTATGGCTACAGGCTGGATGCCTTATGATGCAACAAAACTGGACTACCTCGGATATGGCAAGTTCAAGAATGTTGTGACGAATATTGAATTTGAAGAGATTGCAAGGAAAGGCACAATTACAAGGCCGTCAGATGGGAAAGAGGCAAAAAAGGTAGCATTTATTCAGTGCGCAGGCCAGAGAGATCCTAATCATCTCCCCTATTGTTCTTCAATGTGTTGCGCAACCTCTTTAAAACAAGCAAGATATGTCAGACAAAACCCTGAAGCATTAGCGATGATACTTTACATAGATATGAGAACACCGGGAAGGCTTGAGGCATTTTATAAAGAAGCCCAGAATGATCCCGGCATAATGTTGACGAAAGGCGATGTTAAAGGAGTTTCAGATGCAGGGAATGGGAATCTATATGTTGATATGGAAAATTCCCTCTTGGGTGAAAAGGTAAAGGTTGAAGCTGACCTTGTTGTTCTTGCAACTGGAATGGTACCTACTACAAGGGGTCCGCAGGAGTATCTTGACGGACTTACCCTGGCGGCTACAAAAGGTGATGATGCAAAGAAGGCATATCTGGAATCAACTCCAAAGCCTGAGTATATCTTAAACCTTGACTATAGGCAGGGTCCTGAACTACCTTCTCTTGAAGGAGCAGTTGGGTTTGCAGATTCAAACTTTATATGTTTCCAGTATGAAACAAGAAGAACCGGTGTATATGCTGCAGGCCCTGTAAGGCAGCCGATGAATATGACCGAATCACAGGAAGATGCGGCAGGAGCCATGTTTAAGGCGATACAGTGTATTGATCATGTTGCTAAAGGTATAGCAGTTCATCCAAGGGCCTGGGACATAACATTCCCTGATCCTCAACTCATCAGGTGTACAGCCTGTAAGAGATGTACAGAGGAATGTCCATTTGGCGCAATCGAAGAGGACGCTAAAGGTATCCCTACATATATGCTCAACAGGTGCAGGCGATGCGGAACCTGTATGGGAGCTTGCCCTGAAAGGATTGTGTCGTTTAAAGATTATAGTATTGATATGATAGGCTCGATGATCAAATCAGTAGATGTGCCGGAAGAGGAGTTCAGGATTATATGCCTGGTTTGTGAAAATGATGCGTATCCTGCCCTGGACACAGCAGGACTGAATCGTAAAGCTATTGACCCGAGTGTAAGGTTTATCCCCATGAGATGTCTTGGCGGGGTGAGCCTCGTATGGATTGCTGATGCCTTTTCAAAAGGGATAGACGGTTTCCTCCTTTTGGGTTGTAAGTTCGGAGAAAACTATCAGTGTCATTTTATAAAAGGAAGTGAGCTTGCAAATGTTCGGTTCAGCAAGATCGGAGAGACTCTTGACAGGCTTCAGCTCGAGGCGGACAGGGTTAACATGATGCAGGTGGCTATTTCTGAGTATGACAAGCTTCCGGATATGATAAATCAGTTTGTAGAAAAGGTTAAAGAAATAGGACATAATCCATTCAAGGAATTGTAGAATAGGATTGTCTACGACCTATAAGCATAGGGAGGATATACATGGAACAAGAGAAAGTCGAAACACCAGCAGCAAAGGTGGAAGGAGCAAAAGTCGAAACACCTACACCTCAAAAGGATGATTCCGTAATTGCATCACCTGATTTAAATTTTGTGAACGAGATCATCAAAGGTGGCGGAGAATCATTAAAAAAATGTTATCAGTGTGCGACATGCTCCGTTGTGTGCAATTTAACTCCTGATGATAAACCATTCCCGAGAAAAGAGATGATACATGCTCAATGGGGTCTGAAGGATAAGCTTTTTGGTAATCCTGACATATGGCTCTGCCATCAATGCAGTGATTGTACTGCTTATTGTCCGAGAGGTGCAAAACCGGGTGAGGTGCTGAATGCGATAAGAAAGCTCTCCATTGAAAATTATTCCGTGCCCGCTTTCTTAGGAAAGCTGGTCGGGAACCCTGGTGCCCTTGTCCTCCTCCTTGCCATACCTACTGCTATCTTTCTGGCTATCCTTGCAGGCTTAGGACATCTGAATCTGGAAAGCATCAGGAATGAAGCAGGGAAGATCGCATACTCGGCATTATTGCCTTCGTATTTTATCGATGGTGTCTTTGTCCCGATATTCCTCTTTGCTGTTGTTTCACTGGCCATAGGTGTCTCACGGTACTGGAAGGATATGGTACGTGCGGTGGGCCCCAATGCACCTAAGGGTAATATTTCCGGCGCGATTACTGCGACTATTGGCGAAATATTGTCACACAAACGCTTTGAAAAATGTGAACTAACAAAAGAACGGAAGATAGCACATTTTTTAGTATTTTTCAGTTTTATTGGCCTTGCAATTACAACTGCATGGGCGGTTCTTTATTTGTACGGGTACGAGATAATGGAAGCGATGGGAAAAACGCCTTACTCCTGGATGCTCGGCAAATCACCATATCCGTTGACGGATCCGGTAAAGATACTTGGGAACGTAAGCGCAGCAGCCCTGATTATTGGTATTACATTAGTTATGATGAACAGGTCAAGAAATAAGGAAAAGGCGGGGTCAGGTGGTTATTATGACTGGCTTTTTATCAGCATAGTCAGCGCTATTGCAGTAACAGGGATACTATCTGAGATTTTGAGATTAGCAGATATAGCAGTCCTTGCTTATATCATATATTTTGCTCACCTTGTCGTTGTGTTTTTCCTTTTTGCATATGCGCCATTTTCAAAGATGGCACACATGGTTTACAGAGCAACAGCAATGGTTTTTGCAAGGTATTCAGAGAGGGAAACTTAGCCTGTTAAATATCAAGAAATATTTTAGAGAAGGAGGTGAAGAGAGAAGGGTTAATAATAAGTAACAACTTAAAAGTTGTGGAAGGTTCATGATTATTATAATTCTTAATTCTCGACTTCTAAATTGTAATCTCTTAAGTAACTAAGGAGGGGCTAAATGTCTAATGTAATTTTATTTGCTTTATTGTGCGGAGCTGTTGGCATTATATATGCTGCGATGACTGCAATGTGGGTGATAAAGCAGGACGCAGGAAATGCGAAGATGCAGGGGATCTCGAATGCGGTAAAAGAGGGCGCAATGGCGTTCCTCGCACGCGAGTACAAAACGGTCGCTGTTGTTGCTGTAATTTTGACGGTGCTTCTGTCTTTCCTCGGGATCTGGACAGCAATAGGGTTCATCATCGGCACGGTCGGTTCGGCGCTCGCCGGATATATCGGCATGATGGTATCGGTGCGGGCCAACGTGCGCACGGCTCAGGCAGCACACAGAGGCCTCCAGGCTGCACTCGGCCTTGCTTTTAAGGGCGGCTCTGTGACCGGCGTTATGGTCGTCGGGCTCGGAATTATAGGTCTTGCCGGTTTTTATTTTATAGCAAAGTCGGCAGCCCCTGAGACGGCATTCCATGCACTGGTAGGTCTCGGATTCGGATGCTCACTCATGAGCGTGTTTGCCCGTATCGCAGGCGGTATTTATACAAAGGCTGCAGACGTAGGCGCTGACCTTGTTGGAAAAGTTGAAGCAGGAATTCCTGAAGATGATCCCAGAAATCCTGCAGTTATTGCTGATAACGTTGGTGATAACGTTGGCGACTGCGCAGGCATGGCAGCCGATCTTTATGAAACATACACGGTTACGCTCGTTGCAGCAATGCTCCTTGCTAAAACAGTTTTTGGCGCTGACAGCGCATGGGTGGAATTCCCGATGCTCCTCGGCGGAATATCGATCATTGCTTCTATTATTGGGACATTTGCAGTAAGACTCGGCAAAAGCGGATATATCATGGGTGCCCTCTATAAGGGGCTTGCTGTTGCAGGAATTCTTGCGGCAGTAACATTTTATTTCGTGACAGGCGCGTTTCTGAAAGGCGTAGATGCGACTTCAATGGCCTCTCACCCTTCATTTACACAGATGAACGTTTTCCTTATGGCGATTATCGGCCTTGCATTGACCGGAGTGATCGTGGTTATAACTGAGTACTTCACTGCTTCGCAGTATCCACCGGTGAAACACATTGCACAAGCCAGTTTGACTGGTCACGGCACAAACGTGATCGCCGGCCTTGCGGTCAGCATGAAGTCAACTGCCGCGCCTGTTATAGTTATCGTTGCCTCAATTCTCGGCGCCTATTCACTGGGTGGCGGATTTAATGGTGATGCGTCAGGCGGTCTTTTTGCTATTGCATTATCAGCGGTTTCGATGCTTTCGATGACAGGCATCGTGGTGGCCATTGACACCTACGGCCCGATCACGGACAACGCAGGCGGTATAGCAGAAATGGCAGGAATGCCTGCAGAGATCCGTAACATCACAGACCCATTGGATGCAGTCGGCAACACCACAAAGGCTGTTACCAAGGGTTATGCTATTGGTTCGGCAGCCCTCGCGGCACTGGTCCTCTTTGCAGAGTATTCAAGGTCATTCAGCACACAGCTTTATTTTGATCTCTCGAACCCGATGGTACTCGCCGGTCTCTTCATCGGCGGTCTGCTTCCTTATTATTACGGCTCACTCCTTATGGAGGCTGTTGGAAAAGCAGCAGGCAGCATCGTTAATGAAGTGCGCAGGCAGTTCCGTGAGATCCCTGGCATCATGGAAGGCACGGGAAAGCCGGAGTACGGCAAGTGCGTTGACATCGTGACCAAGGGCGCCATCCAGCAGATGATGGTTCCTGCGCTTATCCCGGTTGTTGTTCCTGTTGTTGTAGGTCTTCTGCTTGGCAGAGAAGCACTCGGAGGCGTACTTATGGGAAGTATCCTTACCGGACTCTTCCAGGCTATTGCGATGACAAGCGGCGGCGGCGCATGGGACAACGCCAAGAAATCCTTTGAAGATGGCGTTACTGATTCCAAAGGTGTCGTTCATAAGAAGGGCAGCGACGGACATAAAGCCTCTGTCACAGGCGACACTGTCGGCGACCCGTATAAAGACACAGCAGGACCAGCAATCAACCCGATGATCAAGGTCATCAACATCGTTGCATTGCTGATCGTTCCGCTTATATAATCATCAAGCTACAAAATAAAAGGCCGACAGTAAAGCTGTCGGCCTTTTTTATTCATATTGTAGTAAAATCTTCATATGATGAGATTATTCTTCATAACTCATCGGCCCCGCTTGATAGCGGGGAGTTTGCCTGTTAAAATTATTCGGAAAGGATTGAACTAATATGCCGTTACCAAGCATGAAAAACATTGAACCGGCACAGCTTAATCTGAAATCGCCGTTGAAATTCAAATGCCATAAAGGGGTAAAGTGCTTTACTAAATGCTGCCGCAATATCAATATTTTTTTAACCCCCTATGATATTGTGAGGATGAAGAAAAGGCTTAATATGACGTCGTCCGAATTCCTGGACAAGTACACTGCGATGGACCTTGATCCGAAAACATCTCATCCCTTTGCGATCCTGAAGATGCTGAATGACGAAGAAAAATGCTGTCCTTTTGTTACGCCGGAAGGCTGCACTATTTACACGGACCGCCCTGCGAACTGCCGTTATTATCCCGTCGGACAGGGGACGGTGAGAAAGGGCACTGAAAATGAGCCGGTAAACGAAGACTTTTATTTTCTTATCAGGGAAACCCACTGCCTCGGATTTCATGAAGACGCGGAATGGACTATTGAATCATGGAAGGTCGACCAGGGCGTGGACGTGTATGATGAGATGAACAAGGAGTGGAAAGAGGTCCAACTCCGCAAACCTCACTTCGGTAAGCCGCTTGAGCCTGCAAAACAGTCCCAGATTTTTATGGCCGCTTATGATCTGGATTCGTTTAAAAAGTATGTATTTGGAAGCAAGTTCCTTGAGATCTTCGATATCCCTGCGGAAGAGATTGAGAAGGTGAAGAACGATGAGGTTTCATTGATGAAGCTCGGCTTCAAATACATCAAGTTTATCTTAATGCTCGAAGAGACGCTGAAATTGAAGAATAAGCCTGAAATTCGAAAGACTAAATCCGAAACGCCTTGATAAAAAATATTTAATTTTTTATTCGAAATTCGTTTCGTATTTGCAATTTTTTATGAAAGGGGGTTTTATGCCGGATATCAAAAAGATGTACCGCACTATTATGGCTGACCATTTCCCTGATGAGATGACAATAAAGTTCGGTAAACAGACCTTAATATACAAGAAAAGGACATGGAAGATACCCGATGGAAAGACAGGAGAATTAATCGAAAAGGGCCTTCGATATGGTGAAAATCCAGGACAGGAGGCTGCACTTTATGAATTAATTAATGGTAATCTGACCCTCGGAGCTTGCCAGTTTATAGAACCAGAGAATGGCCTTGTTAGCAGCATTACAGAAGAGGATATGATTCAGGCAGGTAAACATCCTGGGAAAACAAACCTGACAGACCTTGATAATGGTCTGAATATCATTAAATATTTAAAAGACCGCCCATCTGCAGTAATCTTAAAACATAATAATCCCTGCGGTGCTGCATACGGAAAGACATTGGCTGATGCCTATGAAAAGGCTAATATGGCAGACAGGATAGCAGCATTTGGTGGATGTCTTGTTGTGAACAGGGCGATGGATAAGGAAACAGCAGAGATAATCAGCATTAACTACCTCGAGGTTGTAGCCGCACCTGAATTTGAAGAAGGAACTGTAAAGGTCTTATCTAAAAGAAAGAATCTAAGGATTATCAGAATAAGCAGTATTAAAGAGTTAGAAAAATATAAGACACTGCGCTTTGTAGACTTCAAATCATTAATTGACGGCGGCATTATAGTCCAGCAATCTCCGATAAACAGAATTAAATCAAAGGACGACTTCCTACCGGCAAAGGCGACTTATCATGGGAGAGAATATGTTATAGAAAGAGTGCCAACTGACAGGGAATATAACGATATGCTTTTCGGGTGGAACATAGAACAGGGAATTACATCGAACTCAGTGATCTATGTGAGAGATGGTGTGACAGTTGGTGTTGGAGCAGGTGAGCAGGACAGGGTAGGTGTGGCTGAGATAGCAGTCTTCAAGGCATATCAGAAATATGCTGATGCCTTATGCTTTAAGAAACATGGTATCCCTTATAAAACATTTGAGCTCGATGTCAAAAATGGCAAAAGGGATAAGGTCGCGTTGCTTGAAATAGATGAGGAGATGAAAAAGAATAAAGGCGGACTTATAGGATCTGTAATGGTCTCTGATGCATTCTTTCCTTTCAGGGACGGTGTTGATGTTGGTATCAAAGAGGGTGTTTCAGCAATAGTACAGCCAGGGGGATCTGAAAGGGATTTTGAAGTCATAACCGCCTGCAATGAAGCAAATCCAAAGGTAGCGATGGTCTTCACAGGCCAAAGGGCATTTAAACACTGAGGTCTTCTTCGAGACGTTTTTTGCCCATCTTCATTGGAATGAAGAAAGCAAGACTATTCAGTGTGATAATTAAGATACCAGCCGTAACTAACTGGCCTATTTGCATATAGCTTGTTGCCGAACCTGATAATACCGCTTTTTTGTAAGAATAAAAAGACCAGGCCTCGAGAGAAACTGTCAGGAGCACTACTGAAAAAGCAAAAAGCATAAAGAGCATACCGCCGGGGCTTGTCGAGATTGAGGCTATATTTTCATATCTGAATCTTGGATACATGGCACCCATGCCTGTGCCGAGTCCGCTTATAGAGATGCACAGAATAAAAATAGTAACCCCGGAGAGAAGCATTAACAGGTGGTCTGTGCCCATTGCTATATTAGTAATAAAAACTACGGCTAACAAAATGACTGTTACAGGAATAAAGCCGTATAAGAATTTTGCCCGGAGTAATTTTTTTACTGTCACAGGTGATGTCCTTATAATCCAGAAGGCCATGCCTTCGAGGCTTATCGAGGAATAAAGAAACCTTGCAGAGACAGCAGAAAGGACAAGGCCTGCCATGAGCATATTTATAAGTACCATGAATTCTTTCATAAAAGGAAATATTTCAGAGAGGGTTTTTAGAGGTAGGGTTCTGAAATTATATATATATATGAATATGAGTGCACTTATAATAAAAAGCTGTGACCACTGGCCAGCATCCCTGAAAAAGGTCTTTACATCCTTCCATAAAAATGCCATTTTATCGCCAGGATAAAATCCTTCTGTACCTGCTTTTATTCCATGTTTTATAGATGGTTGGATCCTCTCAATATTATTACTGTATAGCCTGTTACCAATTAAACCGGATAGTATGAGCATAAACACTCCACCACAAAGGATCAACAATAGATAAGAGGTATCCGGTGTTTGTCTTTTAAGGAATGGCATAACAAACTCTGTTATCCAGAAACTCGGCATGAGAGGTGAGTCTGTCTTTATGTTAAGCATTGCATTAAAAAATCTTTCAGGACTTTCAGGACTGATAGACCACTGAGACCTGACCAGAAGATACAAGGATAGAAAAAGGAAAAGTCCTGTGGCAAGCAGTGATAACCGTAATTTTTTCATAGAAAATATCCTTGTAAGCAGATGTGCCGCAGTTATTCCAATCCCGCCTGCTATAAGTAAGAATGGGATAAAGGTCAGAATGAGCATAAGATAAAAACGAAACGGGGCATTATAGCTTACGCCATAGGCAATAAAAAAAGGCGGGATAAAGGATATCACCATCCACGATGAGCTTGATATTGTCTCAATTGTCTTCAGTCTCAGGATTTCCTTTATCTTTATAGGTTTTGACATTAGGAAAGGAATATCCTTCGACATATAAAAAGAAGATAATGCAGTGATGATATTGCTGAGAATTAGAAAGATGCTAAGACTGAAAAAGGTTATGGAGAGGAGTTTTTTAGAGAGGATTTCTCCGAAAAATCCCATGTCTCGGATAAAGTTCAAAACCTTGTATGTGCCTGAATAAAACAATACCCAGAAGATAAGACCGATGAATATGAAAGGAAATCTTTTCAAAAAGGCATTCAGGGTAATAGAGTTTTTTATGGATATGATCTTCGAGGTGAGTAATAAAAGAGTTGTTTTCATGAGTTTATTTTTAAGAATAACTTTTCAAGTCCACCTTCTGTAGTAATCTCTTCCTTGTTCTTTATGCTGATGAGAGAGCCTTTGCTGATAAGACCAACTCTTTCACATAGTTCTTCAGCAATGTGGAGGCTGTGCGTTGCAAGAAAGATCGTGACCCCTTCTAATCTCAATCTTCTTATCATATCTTTAATCATCATTACTCCGAAAGGGTCAAGTCCCACGAATGGTTCGTCAATAAGAAGGACTTGAGGATTATGTATCAGGGCAGATAGAAATAACAGCCTCTGCCTCATACCCTGTGAATAACTTTCTATTAATTCTTCCTCTATCTCTTTTATACCGAATAGTACGAGCAGCTCATCAATCCTCTTAATAGCTGTGGATTTTTCGATGCCGTGGATAGACGCTATAAACTTCAGAAACTCCCGGCCTTTAAGTTTTTCATATAGGAATGCCTTATCAGGTACATAACCGAAAATGGATTTTGCTTTTATAGGTTCCTTAACGATATCATAACCACCTATCAGTATCTTCCCCTCGGTTGGCCTGAGAAGGCCTGTCATCATCCTTATGGTCGTAGTCTTTCCGGCAGCATTTGGGCCAAGAAGCCCAAAGACCTCACCTTTATCAACACGAAGATCAAGCCCCTTTACAGCCCATTTTCCATTAAAGGACTTACTGACCTTGTCAAGGATTATCATGATAGTTTTATTTTACAATTTTATCTGACTGTTCGGAAAGGAAAGTAGATGACCTTTTGGGTTAGGTTCTTTTTAATTATAAAATTATAATGGAGGATGCAAAAGCAAAAACCACACCAATTAAATAGAGCAAGAATAACTCTATACTTATAAAGTAAGCTGTTAATAACTAACTCTATCCTCTAAGATTTTTCTTGAGGATGGTTTTCAAACTACAGCTATTTTTTCTTGTGAGTTGCGCAGAATTTCGATTTTCCAGTTGCGGAATTCTTACATTGCTTTCCTTCTTTGGTTTTTGCAGGACATTTTGCTTTCTTTGCTGTTGCCATGTTTACTCCTCCTTTTAGTTAAAATAAATTAAATCTATTAGTTTAGTATAGCATAAACTCATTAACATTAATTGCCTAAAACGCAACTTGTCAATATCTTTTTTTTACGCTACCACTATTAGATCAAATATAAAGCTTTTTTATGTGACAGCATGGTATAAATTTGAGAATACATTTAAGGATTAATTATGGGACTTTTAAAGATTAGATAAAAAAGTTAAAATGAAGTGTTATAACTCGACTTACTAATATTATTGACAGATAGGTTTCTGAAGGAAAATAAAAGGGTAATGGCTAAATGAGCGAAGAATGGGTTGAGGTTCTTATTACTTATGACCGTCTTGAGGCTGAGATTATAAAAGACCTGCTGGAAAGCGGCGGAATCCCGGTAGTTTTAAGGTCATCAAAAATGATTTCCTTTCCTGTAAATGTAGGTAAAATAGGGGAGATAAAAATTTTAGTAAAAAAGGGAGATAAAGAGACAGCAGAAAAGGTAATAAAGATAGGTAATGATTGTAATCCCATGACTGAATAATGTTATTGTTATTCAGGATTTTAAAGGATTATTATACCCATTAGTTGCATAAAAAAGGAGGCAGACATGCTGGAAAACCCCTGCAAAGCAACAAAATATAATTATGTTACACATAAATGCAAATTTAACGCTAGGTGCATTTTGCAAAAAGGCTGGCTGGCCAAGCTTGAGGGCTATAAGGTGTCGCTAAGGCAGGCCTTTTTCAGCATGTCTGCCTCTTTTTTTAATAAAACTTTTTGCAACGTTTAGGTATAGTAGAGATAAATGGAGTGTAAGAAGGAAAATATAAAGGTGCCAAGATGAAGATTTTGAAGAGGTTAATTTTAATATCAGGTGCGGTTGCACGCTCTATCATTGGGATAGGGGCGACTGTATTACTCTTTTTTGCTTTGAAAAAGAAAAAAGGGAAACAATTATGAGATGTAAGATAAATCTTTGGTATTTTTATTATTTTATAGTATTATGGTTATATATCTGATTTTAAATGGAGGAAGATATGAACGAAGTATTGGACGAAATTTTAAAACTTGGTTTCAAGATGAAGAGAATGTATAAAAAGAGAACTGCTGCTGCTAAAGAGGAACTTCCCAGAATGGCGGCAGAACTTGGAATATTTCTTGTTGCCAGTTCAAAGAAAATAGCACGTCTTAAAGGCGAGCAACTTAGAACTGAACTTGATAAGGTTCAAAAAAAGGTGGATAATTTCAGGAAATTTATCTTCAAGAAAAAGGCTGAGAAACTCTAAGTCTTTAGTGGTGAATTGTTTGGAAAATGAAGCAGGAACCTTGAAATGAAAAAAACAACTGCATGGCTGATAGTTTTCATTTGGGCAGTTTCGTTACCTTTTTTTCAGGGTTGTACTACAGATAAGCCTTTTATAAAGAAAGACGGGGCATCTCTTACACCCTTAAAGGTTATACGATATGAAACACCCGGCATTCTGAGAAGTACTATGGCTGAAACATTATTTCTTACGACTGCTGCAGTGGCATTGCCTGGAGGGTCTGCGTTGATCTTATTAAATGATGGATACTGTAAAACAAGAGGCGAAACGATGCAAACTAAGATACCCGATTTTGGATATATTGTAATGAACAGATTTGTTGAGAAAATGAACCAGGAAGCATCCAAGTGGCCCTTATTAGCTGTTAGATCTGAGCCGGTAGGAGAGGATTATGCTGAACCATGCACATTGATAGAATTTAAGGTAAAAAGACTTGCTTATGGCTATCTTGATTTCGTCAGAGGTGGTGGTAATGGTTTTTTAAGTAAAACGGTTGTAACAATGAAAGATCCTAATGGCGAAATACTCTGGCAAAAAAGCTTCACTTATTTATCGAAAGATTTTAAAAGGGATAAGAATATAGACGAATTTGAGGCTGATGATGGGAAGCTTTTGAAAGAGGAAATGGAATTTGCAGCGGAAAAAACAGTATCAGACTTTATTGCTCACTTAAACGGAGAAAATTTACAAGAATACGCCAAGCAAGAATCTTCCAATTAGAGTACATCTCAGTTATATAAGAAAAATAAAGGTTTCTAACTTTAGGTAATTAATTAGTTTGACTTTACCTCTCTGGTATTTTATTCTTTTTCAAAAGCTACGAGAATCAGAAATGATAATCTGGAGTGATAAATAAATAATATGGAAAATGGTGTGCAATTTACAGATGAACTAATCGGTGAGCTATCTGAACTGTGCGGGATACTTTTAGAATACTGGGATATTTTTGGTAAAAAGCATATAACTTCTGTTGAGACCAAAAAGGCGATACTCAGTGCGATGAAACTGAAGATTAATTCAGCCGGGGATATAATTAAAGAAATTAATGAACGAAAGTGGAAACCATGGAAAAACTTTATCGAACCTGTGCATGTCATATCAGTAAATGACCAGCCTGTGACAGTCCCTGTTTATATACCCATCAAAAAGGATGAAGAAGCTAAACTTATAATTTCTTGGTCTATAGAAGATGAAAATGAGCAAAAAGCTGAGTTTATACTTGCATGGAACGCCATAACAATCTCGGAAATACAATGGATAGATGGGATAAGATTTATAAAGATAAACCTCTCGGATGCGGTATGCCGAGCTATTGGTTATTATGTAATTCATGTAGAGTGCAAACATCCTGAAAACATCTTTCCAGGCGGAGTAAACCTTTTACAAAAAACATCTAAGGTTATATTAACTCCTGATACCTGTTATTTACCACCTGAACTACAGAAAGGAAGGACATGGGGCCTTTCCGTTAATCTTTACTCAATCTGTTCGGCACGAAACTGGGGCGTTGGTGATTTTACTGACCTTAAGAAAATTGCCTGGTGGGTTGCTGATTTGAAGGGTAGCTTTATAGGAATCAATCCGCTACATGCAATTCCAAACACAAAACCCTTCGGGATCAGTCCGTATTCTCCTGTAAGCAGGCTTTATAAAAATTTTATTTACCTTGATGTAGAAAGCATACCTGAAGTAGCAGAATCAGAAGATGTCAGGGCAATCATGAGATCTGAAGATTTTAATAAAGAATTGAATAAACTCAGAAAAGGAAACTTAGTTGATTACGAAAAGGTTGCATTAGTGAAAGAAAGAATTCTAAGGAATGCTTTTGTTCTCTTTTATAAAAAACACTTCACACGAAATACCCGTCGTAGCAGGAATTTTAAGAAATACATATCAGAAGAAGGTACTACCCTCGAATATTTTGCAATATATATGGCACTTGCATCACGATACGGGGTAACAGGGATGCGGAGATGCGGAGAAACAGAAAAACAGAACAGTTGTGAGATCCCCAAATCTCCGAATCTGCGGGTTTCCCTTTTGCTGAATTGGCAGGAGTGGCCTGAAGAATATCGCAAATTATCAGGTAAAGCGGTTCAGATATTCAAGAAAGCAAATAAAAAGGAAGTACTCTTTTATAAATATATCCAGTGGCTTATTGATAATCAACTCAAGGAAGTTTCCGAAGAGGCCATAAATCACGGAATGGCTGTAGGGCTTTACCATGA
>Ga0214474_1000211_pt1 | contig 30195 bp, 24 predicted proteins | sample RVTome_2_FD_187335 | JGI IMG/M metagenome (GOLD analysis project Ga0214474, IMG submission 187335) | Soil microbial communities from uranium-contaminated site in the Upper Colorado River Basin, Wyoming, United States - RVT95D214 HiSeq ... | reverse complement strand
TTGACGTCGGCAAAAATGCCTGCGTTATTTACTAAAATATCGATCTTTCCAAACTGCTCTATGGTTTTCCGGGCGATCTCGTTGACGCTTTCCTCCTCAGACACATCAGCATAAAGGGCGATGGCCTCACCGCCTTTCTCCTCTATCTCCTGCTTCACCTTAGTTGCATCAAGAATATCTGTTACGACAATTCGAGCCCCCTCTTCGGAAAGGCGCAAAGCGTAAGCTTTTCCTAATCCTCGAGCGCCTCCCGTAACAATAGCCACTTTTCCCTTAAGCCTCATTTTTATTCCTCCTTACCCTAATATTTAATTTATTCGGAGTTGGATGAGTTTTCATATTTCATATTTGGAACAATGTTCAATATTTGATATGATTTTTTTATTACATAGAACAAAGACTGTCAAGATAAAAATGAAGATCTGTATGAGCAATGCAAAATGGGTAATGCCATTGTCATAATTTTCTGTTTTTGATATATTGAGTACGAACGCCATGCACTGTGTTCAATAAGATATAAATTCAGAAGGAGTCTTAGTTTATGATGCGTTTGAAAGATAAAGTAGCGATTGTAACCGGTGGAGGAAAAGGGATAGGGAAAAGTATTTCGCTTGCTTTTGCATCAGAAGGGGCTGCGGTTGTCCTAACGGCTCGGAGTCTTTCCCAACTCGAGCAAACAGCAAAAGAGATCCATTCCCAAAGCGGGAAGGTGTTGGTCATACAGACCGATATCGCTCATGAAGAGCAGGTGCAGCAGATGGTAGCTAAAACCCTCGATGATTACGGGCAGATTGATATCCTTGTCAATAACGGCGGTATTATCGGACCTGTTGCTTCGGTGGTTGACATGAATCTGAATGCATGGAATGAAACACTGGCCATTAATCTTACCGGAGCCATGCTCTGTTCCAGAGAGGTTCTTAGGCATATGATCCAGAGAAAAAGTGGAACGATCATCAATATTAGTTCAGAAGGCGGCAGGGGAGGGGACGGTAGGACCGGTCGTCCCTTGAGGAGCGCTTATGATTGTTCAAAAATGGGCCTCATAGGGCTTACTGAAGCTATGGCCGTCGAGGTGGGCAAGTACGGCATTCGTGTTAATGCCATAAGCCCTGGTGCAGTCAGTGGTGAGCGTGTCAACATTCATCTGAAGCGCAGCGCTCAGACGATGGGCATTTCTCTGGATGAACAGAAAGCAAAGATGGTTACAAATTATTCTCTCGGCCGAATTACTGAGGAATCAGAGGTTGCCTCAGTGGCCGTTTTTCTTGCCTCGAACGAAGCATCTGCCATGACTGGCCAAGTAATCGTCGTGAATTGTGGTCATCATATCCTATTTTAGAACCAAAAGGCATAAGCCAAAAGGTGGAGACTCACACTAACGATAAATTAAGAATCGGGTTTATCTAACATAAAAACATTTACGGCACTAACAAGCGAGTTAATTCCGAAATGGTGCTTAGTTCTTCAAGCCTGTCCAATGTTTTGATTAGCTTGTTTATCTGACGTTTCTTCATTCCCAGCCAGGAAGCCATATTGCTTAACTTATCAATATGGTCTTGGCGAGTAAAAGGGTTTTCCGGTTCACCCTTCGGATATTCGACATGCTTGGTGAAGCACTTACCATCCTTCGTCGTTATTTCCACTGTACTATTCCACCTTACATTCATCGGCCCCCAACCCACCTTCGTCGCCTCGGGGTCTTCCTCAAGCTTAACCTTGTGCTGGAACTCCCGGACTCTCGGATTCTTGAGCATCTCTTCCGTAAACCAGTTAGGGCCTGTTGGCTCACCCATCAATACCAAGGTAACAAGATAGGGGACGCAGAATTGGGCCTGGATCATATACTTTGGTTCGTACAAAGCCATATTACGACTTACGTTCTTCTGCACTTTTACAATAACTTGCTTCACATCTTCTGCCTTGACGCCGTTCTCGGAGGCAATTGCCGCAGCAGCTTCAAGAGTCGCACTGATAAGCCGGCATGATGAATAAAACTTAAAGCAGATCTTCAGCATTCCGTATCTCTTGCCCAGGTCTGTGATCAGTTTTGTGGTATCATATCGGTCTGAACCAACTGTCCCTTCATATCCTCTCCCCTGATTCAAGATGGTTCGGTCTCCAGGGAATCCTCTCTGAGCAAGCAATGCAGCATGGATCGAGGGGATCGTCGCATCACCGCCGGTCACTTTCATCCATCGAGCCATACCTTCTTTTTCTCGATCTAGATTGTTGTCCGGTACCCGCTTGATACGTACATATCCAGTAAGCCCAAAGGCGTCTGCCATTTGCCCGCCATTTAGTCCCAGAAGCTTACCGGCAACAGCCGTTGCCCCGAAGGCTAACCCAGAATAATCGATCTTCTCAAAGCTTTTAAAAAATACCTCTTCTGAAGGGTCTACCGCCTGTCTGAGGCGGATGATTACCTCATAGCCAAGCACCAGAGCGTTGATGATATCCTTTCCAGAGGCATGGGTATATTCCCCAATGGCCAGTGCCACCGGAACTAAAACGGAGCTCATATGGCCAATATTCGGGGTGAGGATGTCATCATCGTAATCGAGCATGTTGGTCAGCACTCGGTTTACCTGTGCGGCTTGCTCACAGGAAACTCGTGTGGCATCACCCATGATTGTCGCCTGTTGCTTTCCGCCCATCTCTTTCACGATGTCAAGGAGCACATCGCCCTCCTGGGTCTTTCGTCCACCCAAGCCGCAAGCAATCGTATCCATCAATATCTTTTTGGTATGAGCGACTACCTCCGGCGGCAGATCTTCATACTTCGCCATTGCAACATAATTAGCTAGAATCTCAGTCTCACCCATAAATTCAACCTCCTTCATCTGTTTGAATAATAAATATTATTTTACAACTACTACTATAACCTCGGGCATACATGGTCATGTGTTGACTTTTTAAATAATGACATCTGTCAGATATATTATGTATTCTATTTTCTTCCAATAAAAAATGGGTGTCTTTCCCGAATCACTGAGATTTCGGAATACCTTCATCACTCCAGCCCCTCAAAGCATAATAATCCTGAAGCATTTTTTGAAGTTCTTCTCTCCGGATGGTCTTACCATCTTTGCCAAGGGGTTCGTCGAAGAATCTTTTTGGCAGGGTATCGTCCTTTGAAGTGATGCCTTCACGGAGATTGAACTTCCGGGTTTCGTTCTGGATGTTGGATGAAATCTTTCGGAGCTGACGTTCATCCAATTTGAGTCCTGTCGTCACCTCCACAATCGTCGAAAGGTAATTCCAGTCCCAATAGATATCTCGATAGAATCGACACAAAATAAGTGCATCATGGAGGTTAAAGCGATCCTCGAATTCAAGAAAGAGTTTGGCCTTTCCTTCCATCTGATCGGAAGGGATCATCCCAGAGAGTTCTGCTTTATAAAAAGTGGCTCTCAGGTGACAAGCTCCGCGGTCCGAGGTGGCATAAGCCAATCCCATTCCCTTCAGGATTCTCGGATCATAACCCGCAGGGTCTAATCCCTTAATGTGGATAGCGATGTCATCCATTCCCCAGACTTTGGCTGCATGGCGAATGCCTTCAGCTAAGACGGCCCCATTTCCTTTTTTATAAGCGATATCATTAAGAAGGCCAGCGATCTTATCCACGTCGCCCCATCCGATTTTTTCCTGTATCCGTCCTTTTTCAGAAGCCTCTATGGCGAAGGCGCAGAGGCTTCCAGCGGAAATAGTATCCAATCCCAGACGATCACAAATGTCATTGAGATAAATGACCTCCTCAATCTCATGGACCATGCAGAGACCGCCGAAGGCATAAATTGTTTCATATTCCGGGCCTTCCACCTTCAGTCCTTTATGCCTTCCTTCTTTTACTTCACTTAAATTCCCACAAGCCATAAAGCAACGAAGACAAGCTGTAGGTTTCACCTGACAATGCTCAAGGAGGTATTCAGCACTGATTTTTTCCCATCCTTCAAACGTTCCGAGATGCCAATATTTTGAAGGAAACCCGCCAATTGCATTGGTCATGGCCACTAACATAGGGGTTCCTAATCTTCGATAGGCTTGAGCTCCTGCATTATCTTTGCCCCGTTCCAAGGTTTCTTTTGCAAACTGTTCCAATCGATCCGAGTGGGCGACCTCCCGTTTCTTTTCCCCATAAAAGGCAATGGCCTTGATCTTTTTCGAACCCATCACTGCGCCAACCCCGGTCCTTCCAAGGGATCGCCAATAATCATTTTCAATAACTGCATATCGGATGAGATTTTCTCCTGCGGGACCTATAACGATGGCCCTTGCGCCTTTCTGGTTTGTTCTCTTTATGACTTCATCTTCTGTAGAATAAGTTTCTTTCCCCCAGAGGTCTTTTGCCTCATGAAAAACTACTTTTTTATCAGTGATCTCAATCCAAACGGGTTCATCAGATGCCTCTTCGAAAATAAATACATCGTAGCCCGTCCGACTCATGGATTCCGCCACCTTTCCTCCGGAATAGGATTCAGAGAAGATTCCCGTAAGAGGGGATTTGGTGAAAGCACCATGTCGACACGAACCATAGATGCGTGTATCAGTAGTCGGGCCGATGCAGAAGATGAGTTTATTTTCGGGAGAAAGGGGATCGACACCAGGAAGATTTTCTTTGATGAGGAGAAAGGTGCCCAGTCCTTTCCCCCCCAGATAGTTTTCAAAAACAGAATCAGGAATCGATTCTTCTTTGAATGTTTTTACTTTAAGATTGATCCTTAGAAGTTTGTTGAAAAAGCCTTTCATATTGACCTACAATTTTCCCTCATTTTTCCTCTCTCCCTGTTGGAAAGAGGGATAGGGTGAGGGGAATTGGTTCAGATTTTCGGCTTGACAGAAATTAAATATTAATTTAGGATGAATATAAATTAAATTAAAATTTAAATCAATATTTGAAGAAGAAAAATGGAAGGGATAGGTTTAAAAATCAGAGAATTGAGAATACATCAAGGAAAAAAACTCAAGGACCTTTCTCAGAAAGTGGGAGTGACAGCGAGTTTCCTCAGTCAGGTGGAACGAAGTGTGGCCGTTCCCTCGATCAGCTCTCTCAAAAAGATCTCAAATGCCTTGGGAGTATCGATCACATCCTTTTTCGATGACCAGCCTGAAAAGACAGTGGAGAATCATTTCTCCCCTGTGGTTAATAAAGATGAACGAAAGACCCTCCACCCCTGTCCAGGGGTGACCTACCATCTTCTCTCTAAGAATCTTCAAGGTAAGATTGAGTTTTTATTAGCCACCTACGAAGTGGGGGCCGACACTGGACCAGACCCCTACACTCATCGGGGTGAGGAATGCGCCCTTGTCTTAAAGGGAAAATTGGAAGTCCAGATTGGAAGTTTTGTCTATGTTCTCAAAAAGGATGACAGCATCTCCTTCAGTTGTGAAATTCCACATCGGGTGAGGAATGTGGGCAAGATTCCTGCAGTCAGCATCTGGTGTATTACGCCACCCTCATTCTGAGGGAGAGATGAGAAAGAGATATGAAAAGGGGGCTCAATAACTTCGACCAATTCTCTTGATCGTAGATGTTAAATGATGAGTAGACGGTTTCTGAGAGTTTTCAGAAACCTTATAAAAGGAGGAGAAGGATGCGATACGGAACGATGGGAGTTGATTTTGAAGAGAGGGTGAACTTCGAACGGTTACGTAAGGAGAGATTACAAAAGGCAAAAGAAACCCTGAACGCCAGCAACCTGGGATCGTTGGTCTGTTATGATTTCGATAATATTCGTTACATCACAGGAACGACCATTGGAGAGTGGTGTCGGAATAAGATGAATCGTTATTGTATCTTGCCCAAAGGTGGAGAACCTCTGCTTTTTGACCCTGCAACACCTGCAAAAAAGATTACATGCCCCTGGATTGCGGACCGGGTCTTTCCTGCTGTGGGCTCGATGCGGGGATCCATCCCAGCCGAGACTGGAAGTGTTGAAAAGGTGGCTCAGGATACCTATAAATGGCTCAAGGAATATGGCGCAGAAAAGAAACCAGTGGGGATGGATATTGCTGATATCCCTCTGATACGGGCTTTGGAGAAGAAGGGATTGGAGATAGTGGATGGTCAGGAGGTGATGCTTGAAGCCCGAATAACGAAAACAAAAGATGAAATTGAGCTGTTAAAGGTGGCTGCTGCAATGGTTGATGCAGCCTACGAAGAGATTGTCCGTACTATACGTCCAGGCGTCAGGGAGAATGAATTGGTGGCAGTAGCCAATCAAGTTCTCTACACCCTTGGTTCTGATCTTGTTGAATGCGTGAACAGCGTGTCGGGAGAAAGGGGAAGACCTCATCCCCATACCTTTTCAGATAGAATCATTCGACCAGGAGATATGGTCTTTTTAGATATCATGCATTCTTACATGGGATATCGTACCTGTTACTATCGAACTTTTGTGGTTGGGAAACCGACGAAAGCACAGTTAGAAGCCTACGAACTTGCCTGGAAATGGCTTAAAAACTCTATTGATGCAGTAAAACCTGGAGGAACCACAGCAGACGTGGCGAAGGTTTGGCCCACTCCGGATAAATTCGGTCTGAAGACAGAAGACGAAGCATTCCTTCTCCAATTCGGTCATGGTGTTGGCATGAGTATTTGGGAGAAACCGGTGATCTCAAGGCTTTTCTCCTTGGCGAACCCTTACCCCATTAAAGAAGGAATGGTCTTTGCACTGGAGACATACTGTCCTTCTGCGGACGGCAACGGAGCTGCAAGGATTGAAGAAGAAGTGGTGGTTACCAAAGATGGAGCAGAAAGGATTTTCAAGTACCCCATTGAAGAACTGATTTCCTGCGGTGTCCCGGGATCAATGGCCTATATCTGAGCGAGTCTTATTTCGTGAGAGCGCAAGTCGTAACTCGCAAGGCGAACTAAAATTCCAATTTGTTTGAGTTAATGAGCAAATAAGGAAATGAGGTAATAAGGTTTTATAAAAAACCATTAACTTATTCACTCATTAACTTTTATATTTATTGTCAATAGGAGAGATTGAATGAAACTTTCAAAGTCCATGTTGCTTGAAATGCTGAAGAAGATGCTGGAAATTCGGTATTTTGAGGAGAAAGTAGTGGATCAATATGCCCGTGGAGCTGTTCCGGGTTTGGCTCATCTCTATATTGGCGAGGAAGCCGTAGCTGTCGGAGCATGTATGAACTTAACAGAAGATGACTATATCACCAGCACGCATCGGGGCCATGGCCATTGCATTGCCAAAGGAGGGGAGCTGAAACCGATGATGGCCGAGCTTTTTGGCAAAAAGACGGGCTATTGCAAGGGGAAGGGGGGCTCGATGCATATCGCCGCTTTTGATAAAGGAATCTTAGGTGCCATGGGCATTGTAGGCAGCGGTGGCCCTATTGCTGTTGGCGCAGCCCTTGGGATTAAGAAACAGAACCTCGATCGGGTGGTTATCTGTTTCTTTGGAGACGGGGCATCTAACGAAGGAGCGACTCACGAGGCAATGAACTTTGCGTCCCTTCACAAAGTTCCCGTCATCTTCGTCTGCGAAAACAACCTTTACGGGATCTCCGTAGCCCAGCATCGACATCAGGCCATTAAAGACATTGCGGTCCGGGCGGCCGGTTACGCCATGCCCGGAGTGATCGTTGATGGCATGGATGTGCTGGCAGTATACGAGACGGTCAAGGGGGCTGTGAAAAGGGCGAAATCTGGGAAGGGGCCTACTTTGGTCGAATGCAAGACCTACCGGTTCAGGGGGCACCATGAAGGAGATCCCAATCTGGGTCTCCGGTACCGGACGAAAGAAGAGATCGCTGACTGGAGGAAGCGCTGTCCCATCGAGTCGTTTAAGCAGAAGCTGCTTAAGGAAAAGGTTGCCAAGAAAAAGGAGATCGACGAGATCGAAAAGGATGTGGAACGAAGGGTTGAAGATGCCTTCGTCTATGCCATGGAATCGCCGTTCCCCAAGCCCGAAGAGGCTCTGGAAGACCTGTTCGCATAAAGGAGGAGAAGAACCAAATGCGGGAATTAACCTTTCGAGAGGCTGTGGTAGAGGCATTGGATATTGCCATGGAGAGAGATCCGAAGATTTTCCTGTTAGGTGAGGATATTGGCTATTATGGTGGGCTTTTTCAAGCAACCCAGGGGCTGATGCAGAAATATGGAGAGGATCGGGTGATGGATAGCCCTATCTCTGAATCGGCCATCCTCGGTGCGGGTATTGGATCGGCCATTGTGGGCATGCATCCTGTTGTGGAGATCATGAATATCGATTTTCTGCCTGTCTGCATGGACCAACTCGTCAATCAGGCAGCAAAGATGCGTTATATGTTTGGCGGCCGAATGAAGATTCCGTTGGTCATCCGGACCACCTGCGGGGCAGGCCGGGGAGGCGCTGCGCACCATGCCCAAGCGACTCATGCAGCCTTCATGCACTTTCCGGGAATCAAGATAGCCATCCCGGGTACGCCTCATGATGTCAAAGGGATGTTGTTCACAGCTATTGAAGATGAGAATCCTGTGCTCTTTATTGAAGACAAAATGATGTATAACATGAAGGGAGAAGTCCCTGAAGGTTATTATACCGTTCCTTTCGGGAAGGCTGCCATACATCACGATGGAGACGATATCACGATCGTGGCCACCATGCGAATGGTTCACAAAGCCCTCACAGTGGCCAAAGAGATGGAGAAGGATGGTATTGGGATTGAGGTCATCGATCCAAGGACCCTCTGTCCCTTAGACAAGGAGACGATTATCAACTCTTTCAAGAAGACGGGGAAGATGATCATTGTGGATGAGGGGCACCGGGTTGGGAACTTTGGAAGTGAGGTGGCTTCGATTATTGCAGAGGAAGCAGTGGCCTATATCCAGGCGCCTATTTTGAAAGTGACTGCGCCTCATGTGCCTGTTCCTTATTCTCCTGCTTTAGAAAAGGAATTCTATATCCCCAATGAAGAAGGAATCAGGAAAGCGGTTCAAAAAATATTAGAATATGCATAGATCTTAATATCCCTCCCCCTCGATGGGGGAGGGCGAGGGTGGGGGTGAATAGTGATTCAGAACTTTCCCCTCACCTTTACCCTGTTAGATAAGTTTAACTAAGTTAACAACTTTGGCGGTTCTCGAATTTGGATTGTTTATCACGAGTGAAATAACCTTTATCTAACAGGGTGAATCCTCTCCCATCAAGGGAGAGGAAGTTTTTCCTCGAGTAAACCCCGTTAGAAATTCCAGCGGGGCATTATTTCTAACGGGGTAAACCTTATTGGAAAGGCTTGGACGTATACCCGTATGATAGGATTTATGCACCAATAATAAGGTATAGACAGGGGTGAATGATGGCTGTTGAAGTAGTATTACCAGCGCTGGGTCTGACGGTTGAGAAGGGAACCATCCTTAATTGGATTAAAAAAGAAGGGGATGCTGTCAAGAAAGGAGATTCCCTTTACGAAGTGGAGGCAGACAAGGTAACCACTGAAGTGGAGTCTCCTGCTTCGGGGATTCTTAGAAAGATCTTGATCCCTGAAGGTATAGAGGTTCCTATCCTGACTATAGTTGCAGTGATCACGGACCAGACAGAATCTCTCCCAGAGAAGTATCTTACGATGGTGGTTCCAAAGTTAGAGGAGAAAGAGGAGAAAAAGGAGATCCCCGCCTTTCCTCAGGCTCAAGAGCCTTCTGTCTTAGTTTCTTCTAAGCCCACTGAGATTAAAGCCCCACCCGCAGCACGCCAATTGGCTAGGGAAAAGGGAATCAATTTATCCTCTATCAAAGGGTCAGGCCCTGGAGGAACCATCCTTTTAAAAGATGTGGAGGCGTTTGTAACAAGAGGTCTTCAACCTGGACCAAAGATCCTGGTCACACCCACGGCTCGAAAATTAGCAGAGAGAGAGGGAATTTCCCTTGCATCGATTAAAGGTACTGGAATTTCAGGTCGAGTGATGAAGGCAGATGTAATAGAAGCAAGGGCAGGTGTCAAACCTTCTGAATCCAAGCCTGCACCCATTGGGGTTGGACCTCCATTGGTTTCTAAATACCAATTAGGGCAAGTCATCCGAATGAACTCCATACGGAAGGTCATTGCCAAACGGATGGCTCAATCGAAATTTACTGCCCCACACATTTATTTTTTTAATGATGTGGACATGGAAAAGCTCCTTGCGATGAGGGAAGAGATCGTTACCGAATTTGAGAAGAACGAAGGGATTCGAATTTCAATCAATGATTTTCTCATCAAAGCCGTGGCCCTCACCCTGCGGGAATATCCAATTGTCAATTCCATGGTCTCGGGTGAAGAGATACATATCTTTCCAGAGATCAATGTAGGCTTGGCTGTGGCTATGGAGGATGGACTGATCGTCCCTGCCATCCCCAAGGCAGATCAATTGAGCCTCGGGGAGATTGCCCGATATCGAGCTGACCTGGTTGAACGGGCTCGCCAAGCCAAACTCACCATTGAAGAGATGGAAAGGGGAACTTTTACTATTTCGAGCCTTGCCCAGTTTGACATCACCTTCTTCACAGCCATTCTCAACCCTCCCCAAAGTGGCATTCTCACATTGGGCAAAGTGGAAGAAAGACCTGTGGTAAGAAATGGGCAGGTCGTGATTCGTAAGATGATGGAGCAGGGATTGTCAGTCGATCACCGTATCATTGACGGCGCTGTGGCTGCTCAATTTCTCCAGAGTCTAAAGAATAAATTGGAAAAGCCATCTTATACTTTTTTGTTGAGCCACTGATGGAGAGAAGATGAAAGGGAAGGGGACATTTGATGTAATTGTTATCGGAGGTGGACCGGGTGGTTACGTTGCAGCCATCCGAGCAGCACAACTTGGGGCGAAGGTTTTACTGATCGAAAAGGATCAATTGGGAGGCACGTGCGTCAATCGAGGCTGTATTCCAACAAAGGCGATGCTTGCCGACGCAAATCTCTATGATCATGCTAAGCGCTCCTCTGTGCTCAAGATGGAGAATCTTCGAGTTGACATGAAGCAATTGCTTTCGAGGAAGAACGAAGTGGTAAAAAGAATGACGACGGGTATCCAATTCCTCATCCGCAACAATGAGATCACCTTCTCTCAAGGAAGGGCCAAATTCGTCGATCGAACGACGATCGAAGTTGAAGGTGAGAAGGGAAGGGAACAATTTAACAGACAGAAAATCATCATCGCAACAGGTTCTGTCTCGGCACAGATTCCGAATATCGATGTCGATGGTAAAGTGATCCTGACGAGTACGGAGATGCTCGAGCTCTCATCGATCCCCAAGGAGCTCATCATTATCGGAGGCGGGGTTATTGGGATGGAGTTTGCCTGCCTTTTCAACAGCCTCGGGTCAAAAGTGACAGTCATTGAGATGCTCCCTGAGATCATCTCTACAGAAGATGGAGAGGTCATTCGCGGACTGACCACCCTTTTAAAGAAAAAGAACATTCAGATTTTAACAGATACGAAAGTGAAAGAAGCCAAAGTGAAGAAAGGCCGTGCAGAAGTCACTGTAGTCGATAAAGAGGGGAAAGAAGTCCTTTTTAAGACAGAGAAGGCTTTGATGGCAGTGGGCCGTTCCCCTTATGCTGATGGTCTTGGATTAGAGAAGATAAATTTAGCTTTCAATGGAAAGTTCATCAAGGTAAATGAGAAAATGGAGACGAACATCCCAGGGATTTATGCCATTGGGGATGTGACGGGTAAGCAGATGCTCGCTCATAAAGCCTCAGCAGAAGGCATTGTGGCTGCTGAAAATGCCTCAGGCCATCAAACCCATGCCGATTATTCTAAAATTCCGAACTGCATCTATACCTTTCCAGAGGTGGCATCCATCGGTTTGACTGAGAAACAAGCAAAAGAGAATGGCCTCCAGGTAAGGATTGGCCGATACCCTTTTCAATCAAATGGAAGGGCATTAGCAATGGGAGATTCAGAAGGTTTTGTAAAAGTGATCGCTGATAAGGATTTGGGCCAGGTGGTAGGGGTTCATATCTTAGGAGGTCACGCAACCGATATGATCGGAGGTCCAGTCCTCGCAATGGGCTTGGAAACGACTGTTGAAGAGATGGGGAAAACAATCCAGGCTCATCCCACCTTGAATGAAGCGCTTTCCGAGGCTGCCCTCGATGCCATCAAAGAAGCAATCCATCTCCCCAAGAAAAAATAGGATTACTCAAAAAAACTCCTCCTTCACTTTTGTCTCTTATTTTTTCATTCAGAGTCTTCGCAAAATTGAGCAAGTAAAATTGTATCTCTTTAAAGATCTATAAGCGTCTTTTTCAGCAGGAGATATTTCTCATCATGAGGACAATATCCATTTTTTTATCTCGATCGGGTGCACAAACGAAGGCAAGCACTTCGATGTTCAAAAATGGGCTTAGCCTGTTAGGCTCTATTGATCAAATATTAGGCATTTTGCTAAAAAAAAGAAGAATAGGCCATTTTTTAATTAATACTTTTATGTTTTCAACAGGGTATTCACATTAAATGTGGGAAACATATATAACTTATTAATATTATATAATAAATTCAAAAGGGATCAGTTAGAGGAGGGCGATAACTGATCCCAACCAGTACATCAAATGGGGGTGAAAAAAGGAGGTGATATGATTTGACATACTGGCTGTTTAAATAATAATATACAATATCAATAATATCAATATACAAACCCCACATTCCATGTAAGAACATGAATTTTTCTTCGAGGTGGTTATTCTAATTCCTCTGTCGTCACTGTTCTAAAAAGCGAGTTTTAAGAGGGGCAGAGTAAATATTTGGCATAGGAATTGCTGTAAATAAAAGAATGAAGAAAATTTATTTCATCATTTTTTCTGTTTTAATTATGGCAGAAATTTCGTTAGCAGAGGTTTATAAATGGGTTGATGATAGTGGGGTTATTTATTTCACGGATGATATCTTGCAAGTTCCGGAGAAATACCGAACTAAGACTGAAAAAGTTGGATTTCCAGTAGAGAAGGAAGAGATAAAGATTGAAGGGGAATCAACGGCTAAGAGAAAAGAGGAGATTTATAAAGATCGATTGGGAAGAGGAGAAGAATATTGGAAGGGACAAATTGAGGAATGGAGGAAGAAATTTAAAGAATTGCAAGATCTATTGGAAAGCTTGAGATCTAAATATAATGAATTGACGGAAAAATTTAATGATTCAAGGAGCACAGTGGAAAGGGGAAATCTTCGAAAAGAAAGAGATAGAATCAAGCATGAAATGGACCAATGTAAAAATCAAATTGAAGAAGCGAGAATCATGATTGATAAAAAGATCCCCGAAGATGCTGAACTTTATAAAGCAAAACCAGAATGGGTAAAATAATGAGCCTTGTTAGTAAAAAGGAGTGAAAAAAAATCATAGTTTTAAAAAAAGTGTCAACCACATAATTATTAATGAATCAATAATTTATAACTTCCTTTTTTAAAAGGGATATTCTTTTTCCCATTTTTTTCTAAATCTCACCAAAAATGATACAGTCGTGACAATTTGTCCGAAAGCTTAAAGGATCATTATGTTGGTATTATTTTTGCTAATAAATCATTGTTTTAATTTAAACTAATTAGTGATAAAATATTGATCAAGAGTTGAACCAATATTGGAATCTATAGCAAGAATCTAAAAAATGGCATTAAAAATGCACTTTTAAATTCAAGGGCAATTACAAATGAATAAATACAATCAAAAAAAACAATCCACTTCACATACCAAAATGGGTGTCCTTGCTATTGAAAAGAGGAAACATCCAAGGTTTAGTGTTGAACTCCCTCTCGATTACACCCAGGTAGATGGGAAAGAAATCTATGGAGGAATAGTGGCGAATGCAAGCGAGGGAGGGCTCCTGGTTTATTTGCCAGAAAGGATTGCAATAGGGGCTTTGTTGAAAATTGAAATATTTTATGTGAGGGGCTTAGAATTAGACACGATTAAAGCGGTGGCAAAGATAGTCTGGTCTGATTTAGCTGCAAGGGAAAGTTGGGGTGAACATCGATATGGATTGCAGTTTCTAAATATTGAGGAAAATGAATTTAATCGATTGATGAATTTATTAAAAGAGGTGGGGAAATAAAAAATTGATAGAGGTAGATAAATATTTCATTTAGTGGGTTTTTTGTTTAATAAGAAATATGTTGAACTATTTTAAAAAAATATATATATATAAGGAGAGAAAAATGAAGCAGCCCTATTCGGGCATAACCGAGAGAGGACCCTAAATACTCCTTCTATAGTAAGTACAAGGTGGAAACATCTCCCTCGATATAATTTAGGGAACGTCTCGGCATGAAAAGGAATGCCATGGTTAGATTAAATAAAGAAGAAGGGAGATATAGAGTCCTCCTCCTCAGCATTGGGGATAACACTGAAGAAGAAAAAGACTTTTTCTGTCATAATGTTTCAAAGAATTATAATATCCCTTTCCCTCTATTAAAAAAGATTCTTGACCGCTCTCCTATCATCCTCAAAAAGAATCTCACTCTCAGAAAAGCAGGAATTCTTGCCAAAACCCTTAAGGCTTTTGGAGCTTCGATCTCCATTGAAGAAAGAAGAGATTTTCCCCCTGTCTTTCTCGAATTTCAGGAATTAGTTCCCCATCAGTTGGACTTAGAATCGTCTTATCTCCAAAAAACACAAAGAAGAGCATGGAGTGTAGTTGGGAGAGTAAAAAATATTTCGGATGAAGAATTGAATGATACCTGGGTGCTCATCCAACTCTTTGATGATTTAGATGAATTTGTTACCTTCGAAGAAATCCCTCTACCTGTTAACCCTCTCCCTCCAGGAGAAGCGTCTCCCTTTAAGGTCGTCATTGAAGGAGATTTTCCTTTTAAAAGGATATCTATTGGTTTTAAGAATGCATCAGGACAACCCATTGCAGCATTAGATAAAAGAATAAAGAGAGAGTGGGTAAAGGTGGAGATAGAAGATGAGGATGAACGTTTCTATGCCTCAATGAAGGTGTCGACAAAAGTTGAAGAGAAGTCTCAATCCATCGATCTGACCAGATCTGAAGAACAAATGATCAAAGAAGAAGATTTAAGAATGTCAAAAACCTCCCCACTTTTTTTAGAACAGGAGGCGGGACCTTTATTGGGGGGACTAATAAGAAGTGAGCAAGGAGAGGATATGAGAGGGGTCTTTGAGGAACCACATTCGCTCAATCTTGATGAAGACTCTTCAATGATAATGTCTGAACCTTCAATTAAAAATTTGGATATCCCCTTAAATTTGTCCAAAGAAGGCGGACACCAACTCACCCCTGATGTTTCAGAAGAATTAGAAGAAGGAACAACGGAAGAAACGATTTTAAATCATTTGGAGCCCCCTCCTGATAGGGAAGGAATTGAACGATCTCAATTCGGGTCCCCTGTTTTTGTAGAATCAGCCCAATTACTGGAAGATATCTCTAAGAGTGATCAGAAACCTCCCTCCTTCCCCTGGATGGAGAATTTCAGGGAAGCGGTAGAAACATTTTATCAAAAACATCCTGATGTTTTTTCGATATGGTTTGAAGAATCTCAGAGGGAAAGTGAATTTAAGAATTCCCTTCATTCCCTCTTGACTATTTTAGTTCATTCCAGGTTTGATCAGGGAAATCAGTCTGTCCAAGCATTGGAAAATACCCAAAGGGTATTCCGCCTTATCCCTCATCCGGATCTCCTCCTTGAAGATATTCCAACTCTTGAGGGGACACCCTTTGTATCCGGAGAAGTTTGGAGAGACTTATTTCATAGAGCCATTCCCAAGGTCCAGCAGATTGGCAATGCTATACTTGAAAAAAAGAGATGGAGCACCTTTGATTTAGAACGGTTGATCCAAGTGATCCCTCATATGGGTTATCCAAACAGCCGGAAGGCGATCCAGTGGATCAATAAATTAATTCCAGATGTCATAGAAGTTGATTTCTCAGATACTCCCATTTCCATTGGGGAGAGTCTTTATAGAGTCGCATCTCGATTAGGCATCGTGGATCCACATTTCGATTACTATCAGGGTCGTCATTCGATGGGAGATACTAAAATTCAATCTTTTGCAAAATTGGCTTTTCCTCAAAACCCAGTGAAATCAGAAGAACCGATGGTGGGGATGGGGAGGGAGGAGAAAGAAGGGGGGCATTGTTTCCCCACTCAACCTCAATGTAAGGAGTGTCTTTTTGAAACCTTCTGCCCAAGGCTTTATTTCCACTTTGACCCCTCAGGAAAAGGGATGAGAGAGTAATTTTAGGAAGCGAAAAGGAGGAAAAGTGAAAGAAGAACAGAAAATAAAAACCCATGTCGGTGTGGTCAATTTGGAAAGGAGGAGATATCCTCGATTTTCAATCGATTTACCGATAGAATACCATCTCATCCCATCATCCCTCAGCCACGCTGGCCGAGCTCTTAATGCCAGTGAGGGGGGAGTATTAATTTATCTCCCACAGCAGATTGAAATTGGCCAACATCTAAATTTAAAACTCTTCTTTGCTTTGGGCTCTCAATTGAATTCCATCGAAGTGCTGGCAGAGGCGGTTTGGATGGATGTTAATTTGGGCAAAGACTGGGGGGAATATCGATATGGAGTGAAGTTTATCGATATCTCTGAGGAGGACATGGAACAATTAAAAAAATTTTTAAAAAGTCTTTCAGATTAAAATCACCCAAACTATTCCAAGGGGAGAAATGATTTCATTTTTTAACTAAAGAAAAGAAACTTAATAATAAAACTGAAGGAGTAAAGAGATGAGTGGGAAAAGCAGTTTTCCTTATCGCAAATATGATCGAAAGCCTCATCCTCATATCGTCAAACAGATTCTTGAGGATAGCGAATTAATTGAAATGATGAAAGAGGTCCTGGTTCATGAGGGAAGAGCTTGTCCCTTTTGTCATAGGAAATTGAAGGGGGAGCCCAAGGCAAGGGAAAATTAATGCCTCCCCTCATGAGGGAGGGAATTAAATTAAATATCTTCATCCGGGAATTCCCGGGTGAAAGAAAATTGGAAGGGTTTGATAATAAACATTTCCACTGCTTCATCGACACCTCCAGAAGGAATAGTGAAAGGCAGTGAGACGATGAAGAGGGCTGACCCAAAGATTCCAGCAGCAACCCCAATGGGTCTAGCAAAAACCAAGTCAAGAGCGTTCCATTCATGTACCATAGGGTCTTCTTTTGCTGATCTATCTTCGGTCCACCCTATCGAATAAAGCCCCCCCATTACAAAAGAAACGGTCAATAATAATAGAATAATCTTTTTAATTTTTTTCATGACAAGTCCCTCCTTATTATATATATAAAAATTTTATCAAAATAAAATTGAATTGTCAAAACTTCTAAAAAAGTAAAGTTGAACGGTGTTGGGAGTTAATTTCTAATGCAATATTTTTACCATCAAGGATGAGAATTCCATATTAAACCCATATTAAACCCATATGTTAAAGAAGAATGGATTTAAAAAAATAGAAGAAAAGATGATAAATTGGGAAAAAATAATAATGTATTAATAAAATGAATCATCACAATTATCTATGCAATTTTTCTGCCAACCAACAAATAATTTTAAATATAGATAACTTATTGAAATTTAATAATAAAAACTTCATAAATAGATGGACTTTTTTTAAATTTAGGTTTTAATGGTTACAAAGATTGTTATATGGATAAAAATGTCAACCCATACGCATCAGGTGTTCAATTCATTATTATTCCCTAAGGCAATCTCCCCAAGAAATGTCAGCTTAAAGGTTTTTCCTGCTCCAAGGAGACCTGGGAATCGAATAAAAAGACGAAAGGATTTCCATATAACTAAGATAAGGCCATCATAGTCTTTAAGTGACCTCCTGTGAGCTCGCTGGTAGTATTGGAAATTTATGATAAATAATGTAAAATGTCTACAACAGATAAGTACACAAAGTGTCACTTGAAGATGTTGGTTATTAATTTGCCTCTCAAGGAAAAAAGCATGGTTATCGTAGGCAATGGATGTGCTGGAGCCGAGTGTATAATTGCCTTGCGAAAAAGTGGGTATAATGGAAAAATTCATCTCATTACAGACAGCAGATGGCCCGTATCTAATCCAATGCTTACTACCTATTATGTAGGGGGTAAAATTGGCTTTGATGGGCTTTTTCCTTATGGGGCGAGCCAGGATTTTTATTTGAAGTATGGGGTAAAAGTGTATACTGAATCACCCGTAGTAGCCCTGGACGCTGAAAAAAAAGTGGTATATGCCAAATCCGGGTTGGAATTTAGATACAATCAATGTCTGATTGCAACTGGTGCCACTCCTTTTTTACCTCCAGTTGAAGGTATAGGTTCAGATCGGGTCTATACAATGAGGAAAGTAGAAGATGCAATTCGTCTCAAAGATGCCTTAGCCAAGATTCCCCCCAAAGTCATTATTATTGGCGCTTCGATGGTGGGGATAAAAGTGGTAGAGCTTTTTTATGAAGCAGGAGGGAAAATATGTCTGGCCGATCTGGCCCAGCACATCTTTCCCCTGACTGCCCATCCTAAGTGTGCCCTAGTCATCGAAGAACGTTTGGGTAGAAAAGGAATCAAACTGAGGTTTGGTGTCGAAATGGAAAAAGTGGAAGAGACGACTCGGGGGGTGAGAGTTTTTTTTAAAGACGGTACTGAAACTGAAGAAGCTGATATTTTGGTAATGTGCACAGGTGTCCGGGCGAACATCGGTTTTATTGACCGAAAGCAGGTTGCTGTTGATAGTGGGATATTGGTTGATGGCCACATGAGAACAAGTATGCCCGGACTTTATGCGGCTGGCGATGTGGCCCAGGGGAAAAACCTTCTCTCAGGAGAGTCGCAGATTATAGGCTCGTGGAACAATGCCCGTTACCAAGGGCGGACCGCAGGAAGAAACATGGCCGGGGGGAATGAGTTCTTCCCCGGAAACATTCCCCATCACATTACCCACTTTATGGGAATGGATTTTGTAAGTATAGGTGATGTAAACGGCAAAGACAGAATGGATAAAAAAAATGATGGAAAAAGATACATTCAGTTATTCTGGAAAGAAGGGCTCCTTACCGGAGCCAACTTTGTGGACAGCTATACGGAATCAGGCGCTATTAAAAACGCTCTTATTAAAGGACTGAGAAACAAAGGACCTATTTTAACGGGGTTTCTACCCGTTATTCAAAACCAGTTAATCAAAAATATTTTATCGGAGGTTGAGAAAGCATGAAGGATATTGAGAAGTTAACGAGGGGAAAAATTCCTACCCCTGACACAGGCATCGAGGTAAGGAAATCCATCTGCACTATCTGTGATCCCATGACCCAGTGTGGGCTGGATCTGTATGTGAAAGACGGAAAAATTATCAAAGTGGAAGGGACTAAAGAGCACCCGTACAACCTGGGTACGCTCTGCTCCAAAGGAGCGGCGAATCGCCAATACATATATCACGAAGACCGCCTGAAGACACCTCTGAAAAGAACCGGCACCAGAGGTTCGGGTAAATTCGAGCCTATCTCCTGGGATAAAGCCCTGGACACTATTGCTGCCAAATTCAATGAAATCAAGAAACAAGACGGACCAGAATCTGTCGCTTTTTTCTCAGGTTATACTAAATACTTCAGACCTTATCTCAAACGACTGGCTCACTCTTTTGGCTCTCCAAACTACTTGACAGAATCCAGCACTTGCTACCAGGCTATGGTCATAGCTCAGAAGCTTACCTTTGGCCTGCCGGGTGGACCGGATCTGAAAAATGCCAAATGTCTTCTTGTCTGGAGTGCCAACCCGTTCCATACCAATCCGGGCAGTGCCAGAGCAATCTTGAAAGGAAAAGAGAAAGGAATGAAGCTGATCGTTGTGGATCCGAGAGAGACCCCAACGACAGCTCTGGCCGATATTCACCTGCAGGTGCGGCCCGGTACTGATGGAGCCTTAGCTTTAGCCATGGCGAATATCATCATCAATGAGAAGCTTTATGACCAGGATTTTGTAGCTAACTATTCATATGGTTTTGAAGATTACAAAGAGTATGTTCAACAGTTTAGCCTTAAAAAAGGCGAAGAACTGACCGGAGTGCCTGCCGATAAGATCATCAAGGCCGCATGGATGTATGCTTCCACGAAACCAGCGGCCATCATGCCAAGCGCTTCACCAGTAGTGCATCATACCAATGGTGTTCAGAACTACCGCGCTGTTTTTGCTTTAGTTGGCCTCACGGGAAATTACGATATCGCCGGTGGCAATTTTGTTTTTCCGCCAGGTTTTATCCATACGCCTGGCCTAATACCGACCAGGGAGCATGAATTCATACAATCCAAATCTTGGAGTGAGATGGCCCCAAGAATCGGAGCAGACAAATTCCCTGTCTGGGTCGAAATGATCGATGAGGAGGCTCAGGCCATGCATCTGCCATACCAGATCCGCACCAGTGAGCCTTACCCGCTTAGGGCATTGATCGGTTTCGGTATGAACCACAAGATGTGGCCTGACCCCAATGGCCTATTAGAAAGCTTGGGGAAAATGGATTTCTTTGTGAACGTGGACATTTTTATGACAGATACATGCAAACATGCGGACATTGTCCTGCCGGCCTGTACTTCAGTCGAACGCAGCGAGCTCCGTTGTTACAGTATGGGGTATATTATCTTTACCCAACCGGCCATTCCACCCCTGTATGATTCACGCCCTGACGTGGAAATCATCTATGAACTAGCCGCAAAACTTGGATTTGATGATCCCCTTTTTAAGGCTGGTTATGAGGCTAATGTGGACTGGATTCTTGAGCCCAGCGGTATCTCTGTTGCTGAGCTCAAAAAGCATCCGGGCGGCATGTTTGTGCCGAACCCGATGAAACTGTCCGAGAAGAAATACTTGGAGAGAGGTTTTCATACCCCATCCGGCAAGATGGAATTCAAATCCAATATCCTTGAGAAATATGAAGGGAGGACTGGATTTGAAGCACTCCCGGTCTATACGCCTCCCAAATATAGCTGGGAGTCTACTCCGGAACTGGCGAAACAATACCCGTTCATTCTCAACACAGGCTCCAGGTTGCCCATGTATGTCCATACACGGACCTTTCGTCTTACCTGGACAAACGGACTGCGACCCAACCATCCTGCTGCAGATATCAATCCTGCTGATGCAACCCACCTGGATATCAAACAGGATGAAGTCATCCGCATTTCGACGTTAAAAGATTCCATCGTTGTTAAAGCCAATCTGACACAGATGGTACAGCCAGGAGTGATCCATATGTATCATGGCCATTCAGATGCTAACGTCAACCTGCTCTTTGAGGGCGACTATCTGGATCCGCTTTCCGGCTTCCCGGGCTTCAAGTCTGCTCTCTGCAAAGTTGAGAAAGTTTGAGGAAGGAGGATGTCATTGATGGACAAAGCGATTTATCTCGATATTGAACTTTGTGTTGGCTGTGGTGCATGTGTTGTGGCCTGCATGGACCAGAACGATATCTATCCTGAAAAAGGTCAGCCTGCTTTTAGAAGGATTTACAGGATGGAAGAGGGGGAGTACCCCCTTGCCACCATCCAATATATCTCAACCGCTTGCATGCATTGCGAAGACAGTCCCTGTGTGATTGGCTGCCCCACTGGGGCCATCACCAAAGATGATAGAACCGGGGCTGTCATAGTTAATAAGGAACTATGCATCGGGTGCCACAGTTGTGCCTTAGCATGTCCCTTCGGAGTACCGAGGTATGATCTGGATGAAAAAATGCAGAAATGTAATCTGTGTATAGAAAGAGTGGATATGGGCCTGGAGCCTGCCTGTGTACGCGTATGTCCCATAGGTGCGTTAACGTTTGAGTCTGTCAATAAAGTCCAGGAAGTAAAGGAATCTAAGTTTGTTGGCAATATTGTGAATGCTATCCACAAGGCTGCAACAAGGAAGTAAGCCCAATTCTCTCTCAATCAAGATGAGACCTTGTTGCAAGGACAAATTTTTGAAGATGTGACTCAATCACAGGTATTTCTTCAGGAGCCAATCTTTACACGGGATAAGGCTTTTTCCATCAGCAGTTCATAGACACTTTTCTTTCCGAGGACAGGCTCTTTCTTCTTCTGGCTCCATACGGTTTCCGGCCGGCTTTGTAACATGAAGATATTCAGAGGAAAGGGTTTATGTTTGTCGATGGCCCACTCAATATCCTGGGGGCATTCATAATATTCTTCAATCCTTCTTGCATATCTCGTCAACTCAACAATTTCTTCATCTTCGATGCACTGGACGTTCTGCCTGTCGTAGGGTGTGTCCCCATGGATGACTCTTTTTTTTTCGGGGACATAAATACACTCAATCCATTTTAGGGAAATGGTCTTTTCGATCTCCCTGGTAACCTTGTCCACAACAAATTTGTCCGGATTGACCGTACCTGAAACGACGGTTTCCCCAAGCCCCCAATTCCCTTCGATAACCACTTTCATTGGATCGCCATTGAGCGGGTTGAGGGTAAACATCACCCCTGCAGCCTTGGCATCTACGATCTTTTGAATGCCAACACTGATCAATACCTTCTCGTGGGGAAATCCCATCTTCATCCGGTAAGAAATCGCTCGAGACGTGAAGAGACTTGACATACATAATTTGATTTTCTCTATGACCTCTTCACAACCTCTGACCCATAAGAAGGTGTCTTGCTGTCCAGCGAAGCTGGCTCCGGGTAAATCTTCAGCCGTAGCGCTGGAGCGCACGGCAACAGGGATATTCGGAACATCACAGACTTGAGCCAGGGCTTGATAGTTCGATCTGATGGCCTCCTCTATTTCCTTCGGTAGGGGAGAGGTCACGATCAGCTCGCGAAGGGTCTTGCTGGCCACTTCAAGGGAAACGATATCTTGAAGTCCAACTCGGGACAAAACCTCCTGGATCTTCCTTCTCATTCCACCTTCATTTAAAAACTCATCATATGCCTCTGTCGTAATGGCAAAACCAGGGGGAACGGGGATATCTGCCTTAATCAACTCCCCAAGGCTGGCATTCTTCCCTCCAACCAAGCCCATCGATTCTTTGCCTACCTTCTCAAACCATAATGTGTAAGACACGTTGAACTCCAGTTGAAAAAGGATAAAGGTTGGAGGCATGAGACGAAATCTTCTCTGCTTTAAAGCAGTTGCCTCAAACCTCCAACCTCAAACTTTTATGCTCGCTTCAGGATCTTCACCAATCCGGTATTTCCATCAACCTTCACGGTGTCGCCATTCTTTAGGACGGAAGTGGCGATTCCTGTTCCCGTCACGGATGGAACTCCATACTCCCTGCAGACAATGGCCGCATGACTGGTCAATCCGCCAATGTCTGTAATTGAGGCTTTTATTTTGGTAAAGACCGGAGCCCAGGCAGGGTTGGTTGTCGGGCAAACCAGTATTTCACCCTGTTCGATCTTGGCGATATCCTCAAGCAGTTTGATCACCCTTACCTTGCCCTCCACCACTCCGGCAGATGAGGCAAATCCCTTCAATTCGGTCACATCTATTGGAACGACCGCCACTCCTTTGAGCCATTCCTGGACCTTATCAGTTGTAATTCCCCAGAGCATGACGGTGAAAGGCTCAGCCACCTCTTCTGGAGGTGTCCCTAGGGCAGGCGATGGGGTCCACTTTTTTGCCGCATCAAGGATCTTCTTTCTCTTTTCGGCCTTAGTCTGCCAGTATTGAGATCTTGGGGATACGCCTTCACCTAATGCCCATGCTGTTGCAAGGTCTTCTAAAATGTAAGGAACCTCAAAGCGATTGAAGAGATAAATATCATCCGTATTCTTTAAAACGCCGTATTTCACCAGAATGCGGCCAAACTGTCTGACCTTTTCAAACCAGATCGTGTGGAACCAATGCTCCACCCAGAAGAGATGGTCTTCTGCATATTTGTAGATCGTCCGGACAGCCTTATAGACACCGTCAAATGAATTTCTATCCTCATCGCTCTTGATCAGCTTCCGAAATTCTTCAGCCAGCTCGGCTCGAGCCTTGTCGATGAGGGGCAGGTCCCTTTCAATCTTCTCTCCCCTTTCAACCCTTTCGATATAGCTTTTCAGATATCCAAAGGGAATCTCCGGTTTCGTGAGCCAGCTTCCCTCGTAATGGAACCATCCGCTCCCACAGGAAACATAGAACCATGGGTCTTTCGATTTTTCATACTCCACCAGCCAAGTATTTCCTTCGGCGGTCTTTTTCAGTGCCTGAATTTTGTCTTGAGGAGAAGTATCGCTTTTTAATATTTTTGCCACTTCCTTGATCGGCACTGCCAGATGGGCTAATCTACACAGTTCCTCTTCCGGCCGAAACATCTGAACATAGGCGCCTGCCACGAGTTTGCCAATGGTGCTTTCGCTGATTCCGGGGGAGAGTTTCCGACAGGTATCCGTAAACATCAGGTAGGCAAGATAGGCTAAATTGAGATATTGGAAATGATATTGCCATCCCTTGATTATCAAGTTAACCAATCGATCCCATGCCTCCATCAGTTCATAAGAAGTGTAATAGCCTTTCGGTTCCGGGAAGATCGTTTCATCAGGCTCAAATTTAGGAAGTTCATGAGGGACTTTGATGCTGTTCATCTCTTCGCCCAGGGCTTTAAACTTCTTCAGCCACATTCCCCACAACTCATCATAATGATCGAAAACATAGAAGACCCGTTTCTGAAAGTGCACTGCCTTCTCTCCTATGATATTTTCAGGGGGTGGCGCAACTGGAGTGATAAACATGTAGCACCCGACCATCCTCTGGGCAACCCCCTGGGCAGAAGGAATACAGAAGACTCTTGTGGTATATTGAGAGAGTGCAATCTGCCATGCCTCATGAAATATCAGATCGAGCGGATACATAACTTCCGTGGCGTGGATTTTGTCATGATACCAGAAATGTTTTTCTTCCCATTCTTTCCTGTCCTTACTAAAAATGTAGTACGGGGGATACATCTCCTCCCAACCTTCCATCTCTTTTGGATATTCGACCTCCAACGGCATTGGAAAACCTTTTTTCTCAGCCATAGTCAACTCCTTTCTCCATATTTATTTTTATTTCTCAAAAAGAAAAATGCGTCGCCAGGTTCCTTTTAACCACCTGTGGCATTGTTACATTCATTTGGATGGATTAGGAATTCTTATTGGACGAGGGTTAAAACATCTTACTCTGGAAACAATTATCTTAAGTTTATAAATAGTTTAATGGATTGTCAATATGAAAATATTCACATGAAAATATCTTAATTATTGATGAGAAAAAATGTGTAAAAAGAGCAGACAGGTGGGTTGAAAAATCTTAAACCTGCCTGCACATAGTCCCGCCTTGCGGGACGAAGGCAGGGGGGAAACCTCTGACAAGAAGTAAAATTTTGATCACAGCGAGTGTTACTCATTAGGGGATGTGGTTTGGGATTAAACCGACAGGCAAGAGAGGAGAAATGACTGGTATAAAGACTGAATAAGTCATCGATTATAATATCTTAGGACATCGAGCGGGATTGGTTTCAGGTCTTGTAGTCACACATTTCATAATCTTTCTGGTTTGACTTAATTTTCCGTTTTTCGTATATTCAACTTAACCCAAATTGAGGCTTATGAATTTCACGATCAACAAGGCTCTGGTGTTAGGGCTACTCTCTTTACAAGGTACATAAACGAAGAACTTCCTTTTAATGAAAGGCTGTGAGGTGAGGCCTTACAATACTCCAATTGTTTTGGATCTAATGGTTGATCTGGTTTGCTTGGTTCGATTTCTACTAAGAACGTTGAGAGCGTAAAACTAAGCAGAGAAAAGAGATGGATCGGAATCGGCTTGAAGAACCTGCGGGGGATGAGAGATTCATTGGTTGAAAAATATGAAAGGATTAATTGAAATTGATGGTTCCTTTGGAGAAGGGGGAGGGCAGATCTTAAGGACAGCTCTTTCACTCTCAGCCATCCTAAAGAAACCTTTTACCATCCACCACATCAGATCGAAGCGAAAAAACCCCGGTCTTCAAGCCCAGCATCTGGAGGCTGTGGAGGCATTAGCCCAAATTACAGAAGCTCAGACAGAAGGGGTTAAATTTGGATCACAAAGAATTACTTTCAACCCTAATCAGATTCTTTCAGGAGATTATCGGTTCGAAGTAAAAACAGCAGGCTCTATCACCCTTATCCTTCAGGCAATTTTCCTTCCTCTTTGTCTGGCTCAAGGGACTTCAACGGTGACCCTGGTTGGAGGAACTCATGTTCCGTGGAGTCCGCCTTTTCATTATTTTTCTCAAGTCCTTTTACCTCACCTCGATTCCATGGGGGTTTCTGTTGGTGCCACCATTGATAAGTGGGGCTTCTATCCGAGAGGGGGGGGGAATGTAAAATTAGAAATCAAACCTGTTCATGAATTAAGGCCGGTTAATTTAATTGAACGTGGTTCACTGAAGAAAGTTTGTGGACTCTCGGCCGTCTCTGCTCTTCCCAAGCATGTGGCAGAGAGACAGAGAGAGCAAGCCCTAAAGAGGATCCAAAGGGAATTGAGTATTGATGCAGAAATTACCATTCTCTATGATGCTCCTTCGATTGGACAGGGGTCCTTTCTATTTCTAATAACTGAATATGGAAAGGTTCTTGCTGGATTTTCGTCATTAGGTCAAAAAGGAAAACCGGCCGAAAAAGTAGCTGATCAAGCTGTAGATGCCCTGAAAGATTACATTAGCACTGAGGGTTGTCTTGATCCTCATTTAGCAGACCAGCTTATTCCCTTCATGGCTCTGGCAAAAGGAAATTGTTCATTTACCACTACCCAAATGACAGATCATCTTATCACCAATCTATGGGTCATTAGCCATTTCCTGAAAGGAAAGGTTCGAGAATCAGGAGAGATAAGGAAACCCGGGAGAGTTGAATTTCTCATTGAATAGAGATGCTTATCTTGTTGACAGTACCAAAGATCTCGGCGCAGGTCTCCGGCCCAAGCTCATGCCGAAGGCTCAAACTTGGGCTCCGCTCTTTAGCGGCAGAGATAAGAATGTGCTCAGGGTCAACCTTGAGCAAACCCAAACATTCATGCTGGGGGAGTCGAAGGGTTGACTTCATATGTCCAGCATAGTAAAATTTGTTAAAAAGGAGGAATAAATTAACAGAGTTTACGGTAACATCATCGGTTTAAAACCGAATCAAATCAGAAGAATCGAACATATCTACCGAAGGAAAGTCCCGCCTCAAAAAGTTGTTACGCCTGAAATTGCCAGCATTATAAGTGAACTATCGTATGAGATCCGACGCCAGATTGGCATCCTGGTAGGTCGTCGGGGTTCCATTGAATTCGTTATTGTAGGAGATCAGAAGGGGATTACAATCCCTGACCTTTCACGTTTTCGATCTGGAATCCTCAGATTGAGAGGTCTTCGTCTCATTCATACTCACCTCCAGGGAGAGCCTTTGACAGGTGAAGATTTGACAGATCTCGCTCTTTTAAGACTGGATATGATGGTAGCCCTCAATGTTGACGGGAAGGGCTCTTCAGGATTGATCCATTCCGCACACCTCCTTCCAGATAACCCGGATAAAAAGGTCTGGGAAATTGATCCTCCATCTTCTGTAAGCCATTTTGATGTGGACTTTCTTAAGTGGATTAAATCCCTTGAGGAGGAGTTTCAAAGAGGGCAGAGAGCAATTCCACTAAAAGGGGTTAAAGAGAAAGCCATCCTCATTAGTGTCAGCAAGGGAAACCGTGAAAGTTTAGAAAATTCAATGGAAGAGTTAAAAGAATTGGCAGAATCGAATGGGGTGTTTGTCGTCGATTCTATTATCCAAAGGCCACAAAACATTTCTCCAACAACCTTGGTAGGGGAGGGGAGGTTGAAGGAGCTGTTAGTCAAATGCATGCAATTGGGAGTCGATTTGATTATTTTTGATCAAAATTTAACTCCTGGTCAAATGGCAACAATATCTGATATCACCGAACTGAGGGTTCTTGATCGAACCCAACTCATCTTAGATATTTTTGCCCAGCGAGCGAATACCCTGGATGGAAAGATACAGGTTGAGCTGGCCCAACTAAAGTATTTACTTCCTCGATTAGCCAGGAAGACGCTGGCACTTTCCCGGTTAACAGGCGGGATTGGAGGTCGGGGGCCAGGAGAAACGAAATTAGAGATTGATCGTCGTCGGGTCGGGGATCGAATCCATCTCTTAGAGAAGGAATTAGAAAAATTGAGCAAGAGGAGGGCGCAGAGGAGATCTCGAAGGGGTAAAACTGGAATCCCGATTCTATCCATTATCGGATACACCAATGCAGGAAAGTCAACCCTTTTTAACTTGCTCACAAAAAGTCTATTTCGGGTCGAAGAAAAGCTTTTCTCTACATTGGATACAGCGACCAGGAGATTAAGGTTTCCTAAAACTCATAAAGTGGTGATTACGGATACCGTTGGGTTTATTAAAGATCTGCCAAAAGATCTCATGGGAGCCTTTCGACCGACTTTTGATGAGTTAAAAGAATCAAATTTATTGATCCATCTCATTGATATCAGCCATTCTCATTTTCCAGAACACATTGAGGCCGTAGAGAAAATTCTTTTTGAATTAAAGCTGGATCATCTCCCAAGATTACGGGTCTTTAATAAAGAAGATAAAATAAGTCAGGAAGAGAGCGCAGCTATCTGTGAAAAATACGGGGGTGTCTCTATTTCTGCCCTTCGTTCCGAAAGTCTCGAGATTTTTTTTCAAATGATCGATAAAATATTTTGGGAGGTAGGGATCATTCGAAAGCAAGAAAGCCATTCCATTAATGATATAGATAACGTTAGGTTGACAAATGAAGATTCCTCTGATATATCAAATCAATACTGGGTGATGGAAATGAGGGGAAATGGTGAGAAACCATCCTAAAGAAATTGAAGAATTTCTAACCTTTGATGATGTGTTGCTGGTTCCAGCTTTTTCTGAGGTCCTACCCAAGGAAGTGGATACTAGTACGCAATTGACCCGGACGATCCGGTTAAACATTCCGTTGGTGAGCGCAGCCATGGATACGGTTACGGAATCCAGGACAGCGATCTGTATGGCTCAAGAGGGAGGGGTCGGAATTATCCATCGTAATATGTCTATCGCTGATCAAGCCATGGAAGTGGATAAGGTAAAAAAATCTGAAAGCGGGATGATTCTCAATCCCATCACCATGGAGCCTGAGCAAAGAATTTATGAGGCTCTGGAGATCATGAAAAAATATCGAATTTCAGGGGTTCCCATTATAAAAAAAGGGAAGTTAGTTGGGATTCTGACAAATCGAGATTTAAGGTTTGAGAAACGATTAGATGAAAAAATATCCACGGTGATGACAAAGGATCATCTCATTACTGTTCCGGTGGGGACTACTCTCGAGGCCTCGAAGGAAATCCTTCATAAAAACAGAATTGAAAAATTACTAGTTGTGGATGAACAGAACAATTTAAAGGGACTCATTACGATCAAAGATATCGAGAAGATAAGAAAATACCCTCATTCCTGTAAAGATCCTCTCGGCAGGCTTCGGGTGGGAGCGGCCATTGGCCCAGGAAAAGACAGGGAGGTGAGAACTGAGGCATTGATCAAGGCAGGATTGGATGTCTTGGTCATTGATACGGCCCACGGCCATTCCAGGGATGTTTTAGATGCTATCCGAGATACAAAAATAAATTTTCCAGATTGTCAACTCATCGGAGGCAATGTGGCTACCCGAGAGGGAGCACTTGACCTCATCAAGGCAGGAGTTGATGCGGTCAAAGTGGGAGTGGGACCTGGATCGATTTGCACGACAAGGGTCATTGCAGGAGTAGGAATCCCACAACTTTCTGCCATCATGGAGACCTCTGAAGTTTCAGAAAAGTATGGAGTGCCTGTCATTGCAGATGGCGGAATAAAATTTTCAGGGGATATTACAAAGGCGATCGCCGCAGGAGCTCGTTCGGTCATGATTGGGAATCTATTTGCGGGGACGGATGAAAGTCCGGGAGAAATCGTACTCTATCAAGGGAGAAGCTATAAAGTTTATAGAGGAATGGGATCCATAGAAGCTATGAAGGAAGGAAGCAAGGACCGATACTTTCAGGGGGATGTTGAAAGCGAGGCCAAGTTGGTTCCTGAGGGGATTGAGGGGAGAGTACCTTATCGTGGTGCCCTTTCTTTCGGTATCCAACAACTCATTGGAGGAATAAAGGCGGGAATGGGGTATCTGGGGGCAAAAAATTTCCAGGAGTTACAACAGAAAGCCAGCTTCATCCGAATCACATCGTCTGGATTAAAAGAGAGCCATGTCCATGATGTAATTATTACCAAGAGGCTCCCAACT